>ENA-OWPM01001028-OWPM01001028.1-human-gut-metagenome-genome-assembly--contig:-NODE-1028-length-26257-cov-5.559690_pt1 | contig 26257 bp, 23 predicted proteins | sample MGYA00248267_ERZ651852 | MGnify/ENA primary metagenome ERZ651852 (study PRJEB26924, sample SAMEA4378228) | human gut metagenome | biome: human gut; feature: human-associated habitat; material: faeces...
TAAATGATATGGGAATGGATATTTCTTTAATAGCAAGTGCTGTAGATATGGATGAGGAAACTATAAAACAGTGGTTAGAGAAATAATGTTTTTTAATATTAAGGCACCGATTTGGTTGATTAGTTTGTTTGAAACATCAAGCATCTACATATGTTTGCCAGGTGTGAAAGTTGGAAAAGTAACAGTTCAGCCTTTTATTTCCTCAATTCATAAACCTGCCAGTAAACTGTCAGTCGCTGCCATGCAGCTTTTGTTTATTTACGCGAAAGCAAAGTGAGGATGAACAAATAAATTTGTTCCATCTGAGCGTGCTCGCGAGGGATTTGCCCTCATTTCAGAAATGAAAGGCTATTCTACCATAAAAAGAGAATCAACAATACAATGAGCAAGCTCAAGTATTATCAATTATTTTTTATGGCTGAACTGTTACTTGGAAAAATTGGAAATTGAAAGTTTTTATATACATTTATAACATGATATGTTAAAATAAAGTTATAAATCCATTTTTACAACTAAGGTCTAAAAATGACAAAAAAATATGAACAAAGTGTAAAGAGACACAAAAACAGCAAAAAATAAGCAGATTTTGATGTTGTCAGACAATTACCTGCAAAATCGAGTCTGCAAATGCTTCATTTTAGGGCGTTCCCAGAGGGGAGCGTAGAAATGGAGAAAGCCCGATAAAGGGCATTGACACATACTCATCCTCGTCATCGACGAGGGTTTCAAGACCGTAGAAATGGAGAAAGCCCGATAAAGGGCATTGACACGGGAAACTTATACTCATATTATATAAATAAGATGAGTTAGTAGAAATGGAGAAAGCCCGATAAAGGGCATTGACACACATATGCGGTGTCGTGTTGACCACCGTGACTCCGTGTAGAAATGGAGAAAGCCCGATAAAGGGCATTGACACCAATTGCCATAGTTACATCTCCTTTCAATGTTTAAATGTAGAAATGGAGAAAGCCCGATAAAGGGCATTGACACTCGTAAACAAGAGTATCCAGCCCATAGCCCTCCAGGTAGAAATGGAGAAAGCCCGATAAAGGGCATTGACACGCATTAGCTCGTTGAAGTAGCCTTCTTGAGCAAGGGCGTAGAAATGGAGAAAGCCCGATAAAGGGCATTGACACATACATCTATTTTCATTCTCAATCTATGCGTTGCTTCTTGTAGAAATGGAGAAAGCCCGATAAAGGGCATTGACACACACTAGCAACCGTAATGTTATTTCCATAGATTTTGTAGAAATGGAGAAAGATAAAAATACCCTTTGGTAGATATTTACAAAATTTATCTTGAAAGTTTGTTAGATTTTTTGCGTAAAAATCGAAAATTTGTGAAAGATTACTAAAAACAATGTAAATTTTTTGTAAAATATCACACTAAAAATATACTTTCATTTTGTGAGAGATTGTGATAACATTCTTATCAATTTAACACTATCAAGCAAATAGCAGGGCGGATTGCGAATGTTTGCCTGATAATTTATTTATTGTTTTCGTATGCTAAAGTTTTATGTATTGATGCGTATATTTTGATACGAAAATGATAAGAGGTTCTGAAAATATAAAGTCCCTATAAATTTTTACTGATACTTGATGTTTTGTTTTTTGCAAAGAAAGAGGGTATTGTATGGAAAATAATGAACTTTTAGAAAGAACTGAGGAATGGAAGTGTTTGGAGAGAAAGACACTCAGACAAAGAGAGATGGCTGATGCCTTTTACGAAAAAAAGCTTATGAAGCTTATTGAGTCGGCATACATCATGAATAATTCTGAAAAGGTGTATGAGAAAGTTGAATATTTAATAATGTCGGTGGGGACTTCTTATGAACCGCTTGCCCTAAATATTCAGCTTCTAAAACCACAAAAAATCTTATTTCTTTATACTAAAGCTACGGAACATATCATTGATAAAATCGTAAAGTATTGTAAACTAGATAATATTAATTTCGACAAGAGTGAAGTGCATGAAACAAATCCCCTTGACATATACAAAGAGATAAAAAATGTTTATCTGAGATGGAGTAAGCCGAAAAAATTATATATTGATTTTACTGGAGGCACTAAGTCAATGTCGGTTGCAGCAGCTATGGCAGGAGCTTTGATTGATGTTCAACTGGTATATGTCGGGACGACAAATTATCTTGTTGATTTCAGAAAACCGAATCCTGGTTCAGAGACTTTATTTTATATATCAAATCCGATTGAAGTATTTGGTGATATGGAAATTGAAAAAGCGTTTGCATTATTTGATAAATATAACTATGCAGGGGCAAGAAGCAGACTGGCGGATTTGAAAGAGAGTGTTCCTGAACCGCAGATAAGGCAGCAGTTAAATTTTGTATATTATTTATCGTGTACTTATGAGTATTGGGATGCACTTGATTTTCCAAAGGCATATGAATCTATAAATATTCTTAATAAACAGTTGATGCGTGACAGTCGTTTAAATAATCATTATATATTGATGGATTTCCTGGATAAATTGTTGCATCAGGAATCAATTCTCGAAGCGTTAAAAGAAATTCCACAAATTATTGCAGAAAAAAAGAATATGGAAATATTAAAAAATAAGGAATATATTATTCCATTAATGTTTTCAATGTATATAAATGCAGGTGTAAGAGAAAAACAGGAAAAGTATGATATGGCGACATTACTGTTATACAGACTTTTGGAGATGATAGAGCAGAGAAGGCTTGCGATATACAATTTGTATGTATCAAAAATGAAATATGATGAGATAGAGTGGGATTATAAAAAAGTGCCTGAATTGTCAAAGGCTGCACCTGAGACCAAAGTCAAATATTTATCAAGAAAGGTTTATTGAGTTTTGTGCTATTGAGAAGATTGAATTCGAGAAGTATTTAGAAAAAGTTTCATGGGTAAATCCGCTTAATTCAAAGAACTACACGGGAATGGAGGTGTAAAATTGGCAGTAATATATGTAAAAGAACAGGGTGCTTTGATACAAAAAAGAAGTGAGAGAATTATTGTATCAAAAAATTCAAAAACATTGCTGGAATTATCAAAAGATAATATTGAAGATATTGCTGTTGTGGGAAATGTGCAGGTCACAACTCAGGTATTACAAATGCTGATGCAGAGTGGTATAGATGTAAGTTATTTTTCATATTCAGGAAAATATCTGGGTCATACGGCAGCAGAAAGTTCAAAAAATATATTTTTGAGATTTGAACAATATGAATTATATCATGATGAAAATAGAAGGCTTGCTTTTGCAAAAAATATCGTGTGGAATAAAGTTCAAAATCAGATAGATTTGATAAAAAATTACAGATGGTCAGGGGAATATGATTGGAAGCCCGATGTGGAACAAATGCTGTACATTAGAGAAAAATTAAAGGGGGATATTACAGGAAATCAGATTTTAGGAATAGAGGGTAAGTGCAGCAATATATATTTTGGTGCGTTTGGAAAAATGTTCAAGTGCAAATGTCAGTTTAATGGAAGAAACAGACGCCCACCAAAAGACCCCATAAATGTGATTATCAGTCTTGGATATACATTGCTTACAAAAGAAATCTGTTCAGCGTTAGATGCTGAATCTTTTGAGCCATATCTGGGATTTTTACATGGTATAAGATATGGAAGAAAGTCGTTGGCATTAGATATTATAGAAGAATTTAGACAGCCGGTTGTAGACAGACTTGCAATAAGATTTTTTAGGCTATACATTTAGCAGTCATGGTAAAAAAATACCGAGGAAAGCGGAAGTATCTTTAGAGTCAAGACTTGAAACAATGTGGCTCACATCAGGAGAAAAAATTGATAAAAAGCTTAAAAAAGGACAGGAAATATTAGGCGGCTGGGAGCAGTATTACAGAGATGAAAGAGAAATAGGGAGTATTATAGAGTTTGTTGTTGCTATATCAATGTTAAAAGGCAAAAGTGATGATTTTAGAAAGAAAATAGAGCAGTCGAGAAACAAATTCAGTAATATTTATAAGGATATTTTAGAATATCTTGTACTATATTGGGATACAAGGCTTATGCCTGAAAATATATTATATGAATATGAAGATTACTTAGAGATAACTGCAGATAACAAAATTAAATCATATGAAAATAAGGCACTTTTAAAAGAACTGATACAACTTTATTCAAAATTTTTAATAAACCCCACAGAAGATTTATATTCTGAAATCATGCAGTTATATACAGATTTGGGAGAGTACGAGAAGGCTTCTATGGTTTCTGATATGAAAAACAGCTTTATGTCAAATAAAGTAAACAGAAATAAGATAAAATTTGATGAAAATAAACATGATTCGGAGTATAAATGGAATGAATCTGACATTTCTTTGTTTATAAATTTTTTTATTGGGCGTGAAGATACTTATGCTATAGACAATATATTTGAAAACAGCAGAAATACAGTTGAGCAGGTTATGGAGCCGGTAAATGCGGAAGTCATTAAAAGACATTTTATGGGTGAAATAACTGCGGCAACATATGTGCAGCGGAGCAATTCGACTTCAAAATATATGGTTATGGATATAGATATTTCAAAAAAAGTCTTAATATTACATCCTTATGGTTCAGAAGAATTTAAAAGTTATAAGGAAAAGGCACTTGATATAGTTAAAAACATGGAGAGTGAAATAGAAAAACTAGGTTTGAAATGTTATATAGAAGACACAGGACACCGTGGGTATCATATGTGGCTTTTTTTCGGGGAATGGATACCGGTCAGGTATATCCATATGCTTGCTGATTATATACAAAAAAATATCTTTCCGGATGAAGAGGATATAAGTATATTCGGAAAAACAGATGAAGCAATAAATTAAGTGTTAAGTAAATGTAACCTGATGCGTTATTTATGTCAAAAGGCATATAAAACGGGATATTTATCACACTTTGAGAGATTGTCAGTTTTATATGTTTTTGGACATATGGGCGATAATGGAAAAGAATTTGTTCATACGGTTATGTCATACACGCTAAATTATCAGTACAGTATAACCCAAAAATTTATATCAAAAATCCCGGCAAAGCCGGTAAGCTGCATAAAACTTCGTGAGCAATATAAGATGATAACGGCAGAGTATGGATGCAATTGCAATTTCAGAAGAACCAAAAATTGTTATCCCTCACCAGTACTTCATGCAATAAAAAATGCTGACAGTGAGCAGGGCGAAGTGACAATACCAACGAGCCGTACTATAACAAAGGAAAAAGAACGAGTAGTATATGATGAGATAAATATACATAAAAAAGCAAATGCAATAGCAGCCAAAATCCTCGAATACAAAAAACAGAAAAGAGGAATTGATAAAAATATTGAAAGACTTGAGGATGATTTGCAAAACATATTTGAAAATGCAGGGATAGATTGTCTTGAAATAGAAATAGGTATGCTTGTAAGAAGAAAAAAGGAGAACGGTGAGTATGAATGGATAATAGAAATATAGAGATTAGTGTTAAATAACATTGATAGAAAAAAGTAAAAAATGTCTGTTATTGTAAAAAAATAAAAAATGCTTTTATTTTATTTGTGAAAGTTGTATAATAAAATGCGTGGAAGATATAATTGTTTTGGTGAAAAAGGTTAAAGTGTTATTTTAAGGATTTAAAAGGAGGGTTATATGGATAGATATTTAGCTATTTTAGAGGTGTCACAGAAACAGGCATATATATTTGGAAGTAATAAAGTTAGGGACAATATCGTAAATTCAACGATTATTGCTTATGTGTTAGGAGAAGACTATATAGAAAAAGTATTGTCAAAATTTGGATATGATAAAGAAAAAAATATGGTCTATTCTGGAGGCGGACATACAATTTTAGAGTTTTCTGATATTGATGTGGGAAAAAGCATGATTAAAGAACTAACGGAACAGATTTATAGAAATTTTAATGGACTTGAGGTATTCGCAACAATTATGTTGTATGTTGAGGAGGAAAGTGTAGGAAATAATTTAAAAAAATTGGTAAAACAATTAGAAAAGAAAAAATCCATAAGAAAATCAGCTTTTAAACAAGGCAGTTATGGAATAGAGCAGCCAGACGCAAATACTTTAAAGCCAAAATGTGTAGATACTGATTCGGAAGAAAAATTAAAAGTCAAAGAAATAGAAAATAAGGAAGCAAAAAGTTTTTATCCTGATAAGTTTAAGCCTGCCTATGAATTTGAAAAATTAGGCGGAAAAAAGAATGATTCAAATTTCATTGCAGTTGTTCATATTGATGGTAATGGAATGGGAAAGCGTGTGGAAGCACTTTATAAAGAACTTAAAAATGCCTCGTGGGACGAGGCAAAAAAAAGACTATATACTTTTAGTAGATGTATAGATAAAGATTTTAAAGATTCTTACAGAGAGATGGCAGATGAAGTTGCAAAGCGAATATCAGATAAAGAAATTTGTAAAGAATTGGAGTTGATAGAAAATTATTTTCCGGTTCGTCATATTATCACGGCAGGTGATGATATATGCTTTGTTACAGAGGGAAGAATAGGCATCGAATGTGCTAGGATTTTCATAGAAAAATTGTCTGAAAAAACAAATGAAGAGGATAAAAAGGGATATACAGCATGTGCGGGAGTATGCATCGTTCATTGCAAATATCCATTTTTCAGAGCATATGAACTTGCTGAAATGTTATGCAGCAATGCAAAGGCGTATGGTGCTGAAATTTCACCAGAGGATAATGGAAGTGGTATAAGTTCTGTGGATTGGCATGTTGAATTTGGAGAACTGCAAGATTCATTAGCCGAAATAAGAAAAGAGCATGTAGTAGGTGATGGCACAGAACTTGAACTAAGACCGTATGTTATAAAAGTATCAGATGAAAGTAAGTGGAAAAAAATAAATGAGTATAAAAAATACGAAAACTTTAAAAATACAATCAATAGTATTCAAAAATGCGAAAAAGATTACGGTATAGGAAAAGTTAAGGGACTTAGAGCTGCGTTAAAGCAGGGAGAGACGAGTGTTAAAAATTATATGCATTTTTATAAAATGAATGATTTTATAAGTGATTATACTTACAGAGATTTTAATTTGGATAAGGAAAAAATATTTACAGGAGCCAAACTTGAAATACCGGCATATATAGAATTAGATGGGAAAAAGCATAGTGTGATTTTTGATGCGATAGAGCTTATGGACACATATATTTCACTTTGATAGAGGAGAGAGGACAGCTATGAGAATAAAAATGGAGTTGATTTCAGATGTTATTTTTGGTAATGGAATGAGTGTTCCAGGGGCAGAAGATACATCTGTTTTATGTGATGAACAGGGTTTCCCGTATTATAAAGGAAGCACATTTAAAGGCGTATTGAGGGAAGAAACAGAGCGGTATCTCGAATGGATTGGAGATAGCGAAGCAAAAAATAAGATTGAAAAGATGTTTGGAATGGGCGGAAATGATAATAAAACGGAGCAAATATATTTTTCGGATTTCAAATTGTCGCCATATGTAAAAGAAAAAATGATAACTGAAATTACAAGAATGGAAAACGAAACGGCAGACATTGCAGAGATTATAAAAGAATGTTTGACTAACCTTCGTACATTTACAAGTATTTCAAAAGATGGTGTGGCAAAAAAAGGGTCACTTAGAATTGCTAGGTGTGTTAATAAAGGTGTAAGTTTTTATAGCGATATTGTATGTGAGCAGGAACAGGAACAACTAATAAAAGATGTAATAAAAACAATAAAATGGATTGGAACAAAAAGAAATCGTGGTTTTGGAAGGGTAAAATTTTCTATTGAGGAGGTGTCTGAATGAGTAAGTATTTGAAGTATATAATTGAGAATGTATCACCATTAAGAATTTCAGATAATAGTACAAGTCAGAGTGGGCAGTCAACATCGTTAAAACATATTCCCGGGACAACTATCAGGGGGTATGTAATAAATAAATTGTCAGAAAGAGACACATTTCAGAATGTAGAAAAGAAGTTGCTTTTTTCAAATAAAATTAGATTTTTAAATGCATATTTAACAACAGCTAAACATGAATTGTTACCTTCTCCTAAAGGTTTTTATGAAAATAAAGATCCTAGAGATAATAATCTTGAAAGTGTGTTGGAAAATGGGGATATAAGTGATGGAAAGAAAAGAGCAGGCTTAGGAAGATATTGTTATTTTGAAAATAATTGTATTTATTATTATAATCTTGAGACAGAATCTGACATGAGAATAAGGATCGGGGCTAAAAAAGAACAGGGAATATTCAGAAATGAATGTATTAAATCAGGATATGAATTTACTGGATATATAGCATTTGATGATGAAACAATTTTAGATGATGTAAGGGGAATATTACAGGGAAATATTTATTTAGGAAATGGCAGAAGTCAGGGCCTTGGCAGATGCAGTGTTCTTAAAACAGAGATCGTGGATGAAATTCCGTTTATAGAATATGCAGTAAAGGAGAATGTTAAAGATGAATGTTATTTAATGCTGATTTCACATGGAACTATGCGAGATACAAATGGAGAATTTTGTGGACTTGCTTTGTGTGCACTAGAGCAGGATTTAGGTATAAAAAATTTAAAAATAGACTATGCATCTACATCGATCGTTAATGTCAATGGTTATAACCGTATATACAGATCAAAAACACCATCAGTTCCAATGTATGAGCAGGGCAGTGTTTTTAGGCTGAGTTTTGATGGTGAGATTCAGATTGATAAGATGCTAGATCTGATGAACAGTGGTATTGGCATAAGAAAAAATGAAGGTTTTGGAAGAATATTATTTTTGAATGGCTATCATAAATTAAATATAAAACAAAAATGTGATATAGATGAAAGTAAAAAGAGCTTTGATAAAATTGAAAAATATTCTGACGATGATGAGACATTAAGTACAGTAGCATCAAATTATTATCGTATGCTGATTGAAAGAAAAATTAAAGAAAAAGTTTTAGACGGAACAAATTCTAAAGGATTAGCAGGAAGTCAGATTGGAAATGTACAGTCGATATTAGAAAAAAATAAATATAATCCTGATAGATGTATAGAAACAATAGATATGTATTTTAGTAATGAATTAAAGAAGGAAAAAAATAAAAATATACATAATGAAAAGAAGAGTATAGAAGATTTTGCAAATTATATACAATATATATTAAAAGCACCATTGAAAAGTGTTTTGGGCTTAAACGAAATATCAGAAGTGATGGGGATATCCGTTTCAGAACTTATTGAGGAAAAGGATGAGGAAATTATAAAGATAAACTATTTACTTAACCTTATAAAATATGAGAAGAAGGGGAAGGAGGATTAGATAATGGAGAGATTAAAGTATGATCAGATTATAAAGTATAAAGTAAAAGCAAAATGTTGTAGCACATTACATATAGGCAGTTCGACAGGTGGAAAGGAAGAAGTGCTTACACATCCTGTTGATGGTAAACCGTATATTCAGGCAACAGGTATTTGTGGGGCATTTAGAAGTTATTTCCTTAAAAAGTACGGTATAGATGAAACTAATTATTTGTTTGGCGGTTTGGATGCTGATGATGATTTTTCAAGTAGGTTAAAATTTACGGATGGAATCTTTGATATACCAACAGTTAAAATTGAGATTAGACCTCATGTAAAAATAGATGAAAAGTCAGGAGCTGTATCAAGTGATTCTAAATCTGATAGTGGACAAAAATTTGATATGGAATATATTTCAAAGGGAGCAGAATATTCATTTGAGATATTTTTGTATATAGATAAAGAAGATAGTGATATTATAATGGAATTTGAAACATTATTTTCAGATATGAACGGTGGAAATATTGTATTTGGTGCAAAGAAAAGTACAGGCTCTGGAAGAAACAGACTTATATCACTAAAAAAAATATCATTTGATATGACGAAACAGTCAGATAGAGAATTATGGGGAAAGGAAGATTCTTTATTAGATATAGAATATGAAGATTATTTATCTAAAGTTGCGAAATCAAACAATATAGGAAATGCTTATAAAATTTATTTAGAAGGTGAGACAGAGGGAGCCTTACAAATAAAAGGAATAGCAATGGATATATTTGGAGAAGATGCACCAGATAGTGAAAATATCAAGAATGGTAATGGTGAGTATATAGTTCCGGGAAGTTCCATAAGAGGTGTACTTCATGCTCAGATGAAGAAAATTGCAAAATATTTGGATAGAACTGATCTGATCGACAAAGCTTTTGGATATGGCGGTGAAAGAGATGGCGAAGGAAAAGCAGGAAACCTGATATGCAGCGACACGGTGATTAATTGTGATAAACAAACGGAAGTAATACGCAATCGTATTCATATAGATAAATTCACCGGTGGGGTTATTCATGGACATAAATTTAGAGAAAAAAATGTGGCAGGCAGAATGAAATTTGAATTTAAGATTGCAGATGATAAAAATGCCGGAACAACGGCTGCGTTGTTATTATTTGCACTTAGAGATATGGCAGCAGGCATGATAAATATTGGAAATGGATATGCAACAGGAAAAGGTTTTATCACTAATGCAAAGATAACTGTTGAAAGGATGAAAAAAACAGGTGAGTTGTTAGAGGCGGACACAGTTTACAAAGGAAATGAAAATATTGAGGTATCTGATCAGGATAATGTATTGTCAGATATTATGAATTCTTTAATGGAGGTGGGGTAAAATGAGCGTAATTGGATTAAAAAAAGTTTCTTTTGAAGAAGGAAAAAAGCTTGTGCAGGATTATGAGTATGCATTGATCTATTATTACAGTGAGAAATATTTTGGGAAAATCTGTAGTCTGGCAGAAATAAATTGGGAGGAGTGTTTGGAAGCGTATTTCTTTAATAAGACAGGACAGATGCATATGTATGAATCAGAATCTTCTGAAATGGAAGTGACGGTTTTTCAGGAAGAACAAAATAATGCATACAATTATATAGACCATAAATATGAAATAGCAAATACATTTAAAGCAGAAACAGGAGATATTGTGGTAGTGAGAGAATACCTGAATGTAGATATAGATAATCAGACATTTGTAGAATATACAAGGCTATTGGATGTTATGTAAGAGGAGGAAGTTTGATGGAGTATAATGACAGAAGATTTGATGATGACTATAGGCAGAATAATAATTCATTTAATAATCGAAGGAAAAGTGATAAGAAAAATAAAACAAAATATGTAGGTGCACCTTACAATTTCATCCCTTTCTCAAAGAAAACCATAAAAATAAAAGAAGAGCGGATGGCAGTGCATGACAGAATAGAGAATGGGCTGCTCACTGGTGTGATTGACTATACAATAGAGGCGCAGACACCTATTTTGATTAGTGATGGAAATAAAGAAAAAGAAGATTTTACAAGGGATGAACTTGGAAGAGTTGTTATACCGGGCAGTACTATGAGAGGATTGATAAGAAATAATGTCCAGGTATTGGGATTTTCAAGTTTTGACGATGATATTGATGATTATAATCTTATGTATCGTCATGTGGCAAGTGGTGCAGAAAAAAAACAATATAGCGAGATGCTTGGAAATAAGCAGATAAGCGTTGGAAATGGGAAGCAAATGGGTGTACTTGCTAATGTGCGTGGCGGGTATGTAAAGAATAATAATGGAAAGTATGAAATATATCCTGCTATAGAACATTTTGCTGGAAATAGCGATAACAAGAATGTAAATATGAGTTATTATGTGTTGAATGAAAGAAATATTTTAGAAAATATAGATAAATATCCATTTTTCACAAAACATGAAAATAATAAATATATGCAGTATAAATTTGGAACTGTATTTCATGAAGAAGTTGATGGAAGTGGAAAAACACATTATAAAGCAGATAATTGGAATAAAAATGAGAAATATAAACCTTTTTATGTTGAGATTTCGTTTGAAGCATCAGGAAATATGGTAAAAAAGGTAGATGAACCGGGTATATGCAGCAATAGTGGATTTCTTGTAGGAACAGGGATAATGAATGAGAAGAAAGCTTTATATATTATTCCACAAAAAGATGAAAAAAAGAAAATGATTGAGATACCACAATCGGATATAAAAAATTTTAAAATAGATTTTAATGGAAGAAAAAATACATTGAAGGATTCAAAAAGGCAAAATAAGGGTGGTGAAAAAATCTTTGATCTTCCAGAGAATGGAGATGAGAGACCGGTATTTTTTATAAATGGTCTTGATAATCATACATATTTTGGATTTACACCAAGGTTAAGGATGTTCTATAGACATAAAATTAAAGATGGCTATCAAGTTGAGAAAAATGATTATGATTATGCAAAATCTTTATTTGGAACAACAGGAGATAAATCTTATAAATCAAAAGTATCATTTTCGGATGCATTACTTGAAAGCGATATAGCACATATACAGGCAGTAAAGGTTATACAAGGAGAACCAAAACCGACAAGTTATATGGATTATTTAAAACAGGGGAAAGGTGCTAAAATTAACGGAAATAATAATACTGTCACATATAATACAGATGATTTTGAGCTTAGAGGTCAAAAGCAGTATTGGCTACATAAGCAGAAAAATGAACTTATCAATATAAAAGAGGGAAATGGAAATGAAAATGTCGGAAGTAATATTTATCCGTTAAAAAGCGGAAGTAAATTTTGTGGAAAGGTGCGTTTTCAAAATCTGACAAATGATGAATTAGGATTGCTTTTATGGTCAATAAGATTAAATGAAAATTCTTATATGAATGTAGGAAAGGCAAAGGCATATGGCGGTGGAGTTATAAAAGTAAAAAATATAAATTGCTGTTTGGTAAATTATGAAAAAGCATATAATATAAATTCAGGGCTTACTAATAATCCTTTTGAAAGAGTTGACAATATAGACCAGTATATAGAGGAATATAAGAAAGCTGTTAAAGATAAGGGAATAGTAATTGAAAAACAGCCATCTGTAAAAGCATTTTTTGTTATGAAAAGTAAATTTTTGGATGATGATTTAATAAAATATATGAGTTTGGAGACTAAAGACTATCAAAATAGAAAGGCATTGCCTACTATTGAATCGCTGACGGGGCAAGAAATAGGTGAGGAAATATATGTGTCAAAAAAATCCAATGAAACTTCTGATGAGGTAGTTTTTTATGATGATTCTAAGCAAAAAAATATTAAAAATGAAAAGAAAAAAGTTCAATTTGAAGAAAATAAGGAATATGAGGCTTATGTAAAGAAATATAAAGATGGAAGTAACATTCAGTTTAGTGTTAATAATCAGATAGTTACGGTCAGGACAAAAAAAGTAGAAATAGACGGTCAGAAAGTTAATAAAGCAAATATGCCGGAATTATTGCCGCTTGACTCTAAATGTATTTTAAGATATGAAAACAAGAAGATGATTTTTGTAAGTAGATCAGAATAAATTGGATGGGTTACAGTAGTAAAAGACTGCTGTAACCCTTGATTGGAATAAAAGTTCGTCATTATTGTTAAATGTTGTCTAACTTGCGAAATTATGATAGAAAAATGCAAAAACATGAAAATGAGAGGATAAAATTATATGAATATAATGATTACAAATGTTAGCACAATTTTTTTGCCCAAAATATCTAATTCTAAGTATTCATTGAGTGATGATCCTGAGATAATAACAGATGGTGTTATTACAAATGAGGCTCCAATAAAGTTAATAATGCAGGAATTAAAAAAAGAAAATGATAAGCTTGATGAAATAATTTTCATTGTAAGTAAAAAAGCAGCAAGAGAAATAAAAGAGCCTAGTGTCGAAGCTTTACAGAAAATGGATAAAGGACAGCTTGAACTTGTAGGGGATGTTGTAGGGGAAACAGCAGTAAGTTATTTAAAAAAGAAGATTCAGGATGCGGCAGTAAAATATGAATGTGATATTCCAGAAATGAAAGAAGTTTCTATTAAAGATGAACCGGATGATAAAGATGTGGTAAAGTGCATTATGAAGGTACAAGATAGACTTTTGAAAAAATCTGAGGAAGTTGGTGAAAATGGAATAGTAAATGTACATATTGAAGCAAATGGCGGAATCAGATATGTAATGGTTATGCTGACATCAATTATGAATGTGCTGGAGAGTCAATATAAAAATATCAATTTACAAAATGTTTTTAGCACTGTATATGATTCAGGTTCTTCTGTGAATATGGTTAGAAATACAAAATCTACATATATTTCAGCACAGTTAGTGGCAGCAGTTAATGAATTTACGAATTATGGAAGAATTACTTCGTTAGAAAATTATTTTGATATGCGACATAGTATGGATAATAGCAAAGATACATGGCTGATGTGGAATGATATTGATAAGTGTATAGAAAAATTATCAGAAATTTCAGAAGCACTGCAGCTTTGTCGTTCAAGTGTGATTTTGGAACTTTTTTATGGGAAAAGTGATAGCAGTGAATTTGGAATAAATGCAATTTTAAATAAATTTAAAGAAGAGTATAAAAATAGCGATTTTGCTGATGCCAAAATCTTTAGTTATGTTATAGATATAATAAACAAACAATATGCGTATTTGTATGAAAATATTGATGAAAATGATAATAAAGATGCAATAAATAATTTACCACGGGTGATCAAATGGTGTGTGGATAAAGATTATATACAGCAGGCAATTACAATTTATATTGAAAAAATGCCGGAATATTATTTTCATAACGAATATATAGACAAAAAAATTGTAGATTTAAATAATGTAGAAATTGGACAAATGGATAGTTCAAAGGCATCAAAAGGATTTTATACAGAGTTGTATGAGTATTGTGCTGGAAATGTAAAAGAAGAAAGTTTTTGTGACAAAGTTAAACAGAAAGTTTTGAAGATATGGAACAAGGCAAAGACTCAGAGTAGTAAGGAAAGTGCATTTATAAGAGAGATGAATCTTGCATTAGAGAAAAAAATAGATGCAGATTTAAAAAAAGCTTTAGAAGAAGTAAAAGAAATAGTAGCGTTTTATATTAATAATAATAAACCGCCGGTAATTAAATTAAAAAATAACGGTGAACATCCAATAAAGGCTGGAAAATTGGAGGGCTTTATGAATTCTCTTGATAATGGTAATAAAAACGATTTGTATGCTATTATATATAAGTGTGAGAATAATGAGGAGAAACAAAGTAATACATATGAAAAGAAAGTAAGTGCAATCGAAAATTTAGTTAGAGGAAAGGTAAAGATGAAAAATTCAGATAAGCTTATTCATGCTATGAAGTATTATCTTGCGGTTAAGCTTATAAGAAATAGAGTCAATCATGCCAGTGAGAAAGATATTTCAGAAGATGAGAAAATGGCAATAAGTAAAATGGAGGAATATGGAATAATTATAGATATGAATTTTGAAAACATAAAAAATATTTTGTTACAAGGGATAAAGGAAATGTGATAATTTAGAAAGTATAGTGGATTTATAAAATTAAAATAATAATCCACTGTACTTTTAACAATAAAAGTGTTAGAATAAATTCATGAAATCCATTTTTACAACTATGGTCTAAAAACGACGAGTAAGTGTGAACAAAATGTAAAGAGACACAAAAATAGCAAATAATGAGCAGATTTTGAAATTGTCAGACAATTACTTGCAAAATCGAGTCTGCAAATGCCCTATTTCAAGGCGTTCCCAGAGGGGAGCGTAGAAATGGAGTAAGCCCGTTAAAGGGCATTGACACACATCTGTGGAGATGCTATGTAGTTCTCCAAACTCAACGTAGAAATGGAGTAAGCCCGTTAAAGGGCATTGACACCCCTGAGCGGCTACGGTTACTCTAACATCAGGATCTGTAGAAATGGAGTAAGCCCGTTAAAGGGCATTGACACATTAAAAGCCTTCTTGACTTTTTCTACTATTCGTCTAGTAGAAATGGAGTAAGCCCGTTAAAGGGCATTGACACATTATTACAGCCGTCCATAATTATTACGCTGAGCGGTAGAAATGGAGTAAGCCCGTTAAAGGGCATTGACACGCTTCCGCCATAAAAATTTTGCCCGCTGAAGATTTGTAGAAATGGAGTAAGCCCGTTAAAGGGCATTGACACACTACATAACCAAAAATAGATGCTCATTGTTAAAATGTAGAAATGGAGTAAGCCCGTTAAAGGGCATTGACACAGAAATGTCAGATCGTGTGGTGTTGCGTTCACGATCGGTAGAAATGGAGTAAGCCCGTTAAAGGGCATTGACACAGCTTCATTGCCGGTGAATGATGTGCGAACAAGGTGTTCGTAGAAATGGAGTAAGCCCGTTAAAGGGCATTGACACTCTCATTATTATCCGGGTAGTCTTCCACAAGTTTTTTAGTAGAAATGGAGTAAGCCCGTTAAAGGGCATTATAATTTCACATCTTCACAATATAAGCAAAATATTTACTACGCATATAAAGAACGGAAAATACTCCGTTCTTTTTGTTTACTAAAAATAAAAAAACAGTCTTGACAAAAGTTTTAATACGCATTATAATCCGTATTAAAAGAAAATGAGGTGATGAAATGAAAGAAAATTATTTTTATCCAGCAAGAATAGATTTTAGTGATGGAAAGTATCAAGTGCATTTTATAGATTTTCCTAATATGATCTTGGCAGAAGAATCGACAAAGGAGGATGCTATTGTTGAGGCTCAGAGGGGGCTTGCATTGGTGATACTTGATTATGAAAATTCGGGAAAAGAGTTACCTGAACCAGACGAATCAGAAACAGGCGTGATATATATTCATGTATGGCTTCCATATTATAGAAATTCAGCCAAAGAAATATATGTCAAAAAGAATGTAACTATACCAAGTAAATTGGATATGGAGGCTAAGGAAAAGAAGTTAAGTTATTCGGCGGCACTTGTTAATCAGTTAAAAAGAGAACTGGGGATTGATGTTGACAGATAAGATTATATAAGTGTTTAAATTTATACTTAAAAATACATTGTCATAGGTGTATATTATGCAAATAGAAGTTATAAATTTGGTATATAAGACCTGTGTATGTGCATAGAAATGAGGATTAGAATGAAAGAAAATTATGTTTATCCGGCAAGGATGGAGTTTGTTGATGGAAATTACAGGGTACGCTTTATAGATTTTCCTGATATGACTTGCGATGAAGAACCAACAAAAAAAGAAGTACTGGAGAGTGCCAGAGAAAGTTTAGTTTTAAAAATACTTGAATCTCTAGATAATGGAGAAGAATTACCAAAGCCTACAGAATCAGAAGAAGATGTGATATATATTCATATATGGCTTCCATATTATAGAAATATTTCAAAAGAGGTATATATTAAGAAAAATGTAACTATACCGCAGTGGCTTGATATTCTTGCTAAAAGGAAGAAAATAAATTATTCAGCAGCACTTGTTAAAGGATTGGAACATGAACTTGAGAAAGATAATGAAAAATAGATTGGGCTGGAAGTTGAAGGTGATGGCATTTTTGAATGAAAGCCAGGAAAAGGGTCAAAGGCTAAAAGTGGCTGGTGTTTTTTGAATGGCAGTCTGTGATGATAGAAAGTTAAAGAAAAACAGGTTTATCTCCGAAGAGATAAACCTGTTTTTCTTTCGATATCCTTGAGCACACCAATAGTAAGATCTTGTCCGTTATGATCGGGTACAGTAATAGGTTTCATACCAATCTTATGGTAACGATGGTGTGAACCAAGTACCCTAACTAAACACCAGCCATCAGCAGTCAAGATTTTATCAATTTTACGAAATGTCATAAGCAACCTCCTTAAAAACAGTTAATGGTTTCTAAATCAGATACTATTACACTGCCGTAAGTTGCTCATTTCGTGCTCTTATTATATATCAGGTAATAAAAAAAATCAATAAGTAAAAAGCTTAAAATGTGTTTTTATAAAATGCTTTAGTAAAAAATATTCTAATAGTCAGGCATTGTATTTTCTGAATTTATAAATCTGTAAATAAACTGTCGGTCGTTGCAATGCACCTTTTGTTAATTTTTATTTCAGAAGTGGAAGTTTGTTATTAAATAAAAAATTTTAAAAAATTTTAAAAAAGGTGTTGACAAGTAATTCAATGCGTACTATAATCTGTATTACAAGTTGAGCGATACGCATTACAATCTTCCTTGGGTGCTGTGAGCAAGCAGTAGAGTAGATTGTCAATATCCGCTTGACTATATATAAAAGGGATAAAGACTTGAGATTATCAAATGATGATAGGGGGTAAAGCTTATGAGATATTTAGAAGTTGCGGGGTGGAAGAAAAACAGTTGTGATGACGGTCCTGGGATAAGAAGTGTGCTTTTTTTACAGGGATGCAGTATGAATTGTCCGGGTTGTCACAATAGGGATATTCAAAAAAGAGGAGAGGGCAGTTTGATGAGCATAGACGAAATTATTTCATTTGTTGAAAGTAGGTGTCACAACAAACGCATTACGATTTCAGGTGGTGAGCCGTTGGAACAGTGGGAGGCATTAGAAAAGCTGCTTATCAGTTTGAAAGAAAAAGGATTTGATATTTGTCTTTATACGGGCTGGGATTTCAGGCAGATACCAGAAAAGGTTTTCAAGCTTGTCGATTATATTAAAACCGGAAATTTTGTTATGGAAAAAAGAAATGTGGATATACACTATGTCGGCTCTGAAAATCAAAAAATGTATCATCTTACGGGTGACGGGGTATGTGAACTTTTGGATCTTAGGCTTAGTGCATAAGTTGTTTATAGACAGTAGTTACTCATCAAATACAAAATAAACTAAAAGCCGTGGAACTTAATCGGATCAGACTATATGAAATGGAGGAAACGCCAATGAATACATCAATCAAAACAAGAGATTTAGCAAACTCAAGAATGAATGCTTCAGGTAAAGTTGTTAAGGCTGGGGAAGACTTTGAAAAGAACAGAATATTATCAGATGTAGTGCCTGAGAAGTATGCACGTTTTCATAGGGAAAGACTTTGTCATATGCATGATCTGGAATTTTATGATACATCTTATAACTGTATTGGGATTAATGTGAAAGATCTGCTTGAAGAAAAACAATACACATTTAAAGCGGCTGTCAGAAAACTTAATCGTGAGATTATTGCACTTACAAATATTCAGGCAGGGGGAATTGGATTTTTAAATTTTGACGCAGATATGGCTGAGTATGTATCGGATGAAACAGTAGCAGACATGACAGATGAGTTGAGGGAGTTACTTTTTGATTTGAATGTATATAGCAGAAAGGGATGCGAGAAGGCATATGTAACCTTTAACTTTGGATTGGATAAGACAGAAAAGGGAAGAAAGGTTTCGTTCGCATTGTTGAAGGCATATTCATTGGGGGATGAGGAGGGCAATCCGTTTGTTTTTCCTAATCTGGTGTTTAAGATGTCTAAGGATGTTAATGTTGCCAAAAGTGCGGTTAATCACGATGTTTATATGGCTGCTTTAAAGTCTACATCAAAAAGAATGGTGCCTACATATTTTAACTGTGATTCTGAGAGCAACAAGGGGGCAGATCCTGAAAAAATAGGAATAATGGGATGCAGGACAAGGGTGGTAGATAATATTTATGGAGAAAAAAGCGGGTTAAAGCGTGGTAATGTTGCTTGTGTTACATTGAATCTGGTTCAGCTTGCGTATGATTCTGTCGGAAATATTGAGCGTTTTATTGGTTTGGTTAAAGAGGCTATGAATGATGCAAAAGATTCATTGTTATACAGATACAAAACACTATTGGCATCAGCAGATTTTTCAGAGGTGTATAAACGCAGGATATATAAGGACTCAGAACATTTGGATGCAGCTCTGGCATTTCGTAATGGAACATTATCTATTGGTTTTATAGGTTTGTGGGATGCACTTGCAATTATTTATGGTAAAAAGTGGAATAAAGTTTCTGATATGGAGAGATATTTAGATGATGCGTTTCATATTGTTTATGTCATGCGCGAGATGACAGATATTTACACAAAAGAAACAAAAATGAATTTTTCTCTTTTAGCATCTGCTGCAGAAAGTGTTTCAGGAAATTTTGCGGCATATGATGCTGAACATAGTGGTAAGGGTATGGAGGTCGCTGAGAAAGGGTATTATTCAAATTCGTTTCATGTTCCGGTAAATGTTGAGGCAGATTTTATGGAAAAAATTCAGTTTGAAGGTAGGTTTCATCATTTATGTAATGGTGGTTCAATAACTTATATCGAACTTGAAGAAATGCCGGAGGGTAATATTGAGGCAGTGCAGGAAATTATTGAGTTTGCATATGAGAATGACTGCAATTATATAGGATTAAACTTTCCGATGGACAATTGCAATGACTGTGGTTTTGTCGGCCGTGTTGCATCTGTTTGTCCTAAATGCGGAAGTGCTAATATACGCAGGCTTAGAAGAGTGTCAGGTTATCTTGCGGAAGTAGACAGATTTGTAAAAGGCAAAAAACTTGAATTATTAGACAGATTAAATCATGACAGATGGTATTTAAAAGGAGGTGTGCAAAAAAACAAAACAGACAATGATACAGCATATTGATGAACAGGGGATAACATATTGAAAGATTGAATGGAGGAATGTTGTATGAATGAGACTTACAGAATAAATGATATTGACAGAAACTTAAAAATTGCACGATTTAATCCACTTGATGTTTTGGTTATAGGAGGGACTGGTGCAGGAAAATCGTCTACATTAAATGCAATGTTTGAACGGGAGATTTCAAAGGTGGGTCGCGGCTGTGATCCTGAGACAATGGAAATTAGTTCATATAAGCTTAATGAAAAACTTAGATTTTGGGATACTCCGGGACTTGGGGACAGTAAGGAAGGGGACAGGATTTATTCTAAGAAACTTATTGATATGCTCTATTCTGATTATTATCTGGACAATACACAATACGGTTTGATAGATTTGGTCTTAGTGATTATAGATGGCACCGGAAGAGACATGGGGACAACATACAAACTGTTAAATGAGGTGATTGTGCCAAACTTTCAGAAAGACAGGATTTTAGTAGCAATAAATCAGGCAGATATGGCGATGAAGGGAAGACACTGGGATGAAGAGAAAAATAGACCTGATGAAAAGCTGCTTTCATTTTTAAAAGATAAGACTGAGTCGGTTGTAAGCAGGGTTAAGGAGGGAACAGGAGTAAGTATAAAAAGACCAGTCTTTTATTCAGCAGAGAGAGGGTACAATATTGAAAGTCTTTTAGATTTGATAGTAGATAATATGCCAAGGGAAAGGAGGAATCTGGTAGCATAACCTTAAATTAATGTATAGTGTGTAAAATAAGTGGAACATAAGACGGGATTATGAAACAACATTGCAGGAAGAAGAAATTAAACGCAGACAAATTGGAGGAAAACGCATATGAAAAAAGAAAATATATATGAGACAATGGAAAATGATGTTTTAAACGCAAACTTAGATGAGGCAGAAAAAAGCAAGTTACTTAAAAATATTATGAGACTAAAGGACAAAAAGGTCAATATTATGATTACCGGTGCCACCGGCTGTGGAAAGAGTTCGACTATTAATGCATTATTTGATATGGAAGTTGCAAAGGTGGGAGTTGGCGTTGATCCTGAGACAATGGATATTGAAAAATATGAGCTTAATAATCTGACTTTATGGGATACTCCGGGTTTAGGTGATGGAAAAGAAGCAGACAACAGACACGCAAAAAATATAATTAAAAAACTGGCAGAAGTAGATGAAAACGGTGATGCACTTATTGATTTAGTTTTGGTAATCTTAGACGGTGGAACCCGTGACCTTGGAACATCATATGAACTTATAAATAGTGTTATTATACCAAATTTGGGTGAGGATAAGAAAAACAGGATATTAGTAGCAATAAATCAGGCAGATGTAGCAATGAAAGGAAGATACTGGGATTACGAGAAAAATGAACCGATGGATAAGTTAAAAGAGTTTTTGGACAATAAGGTCATATCAGTAAAGAACAGGATTAAAGAGGCAACAGGAGTTGATATTGAACCGATATATTATAGTGCTGGATTTAAAGAGGAAGGGGAAGAACAGTCCAGACCATACAACTTGTCAAAATTACTTTATTATATAGTCAAGGCAACACCGACAGAAAAAAGAGCAGTATATGTTAATAATACGAATGAAGATGAAAATATGTGGAGAGACAACGATGATTTGCTCGATTACGGAGAAGAAACAAGAAAAAGTATTATGGATTCGGTTGTGGAAGGAGCATCAAGAGGAGTAGATGTAGGCGGAGATATAGGCGGGGAAATAGGAGGTATATTTGGAAAAACAGGAGAAAGAATAGGCAGAGCCGTAGGAAGTGTTGTTGGAGGAGTGATTGGAGCTGTTGGAGGATTTATAGGAGGATTTTTTAGTTGATGCCATACTTTTTAAGTTGTTTTGGGCTGAATATTGTCTAAAGGAAGGAGGTTATAGACAATATTCAGCAGATGTTATGAAAAGATATGTTTTTGATTAAGGAGGTTGTGCTATGTCAATGATGCCTATGTATAAGATTTGTCCAAGATGTAAAAGAAGATATTCATGGAATCCGGATGTTGGGAAAATGTCTTGTCCGTACTGTAGAGGATTAGGAAAATCGGATATGGGTTACGCAAAATTAAATAAAATATTTAAGAACAGAAAAAAGTAAAATACAGCCTGGTTTAAGACACGAGATCTAATAATTAATTATCTAAAGGGGGTATTTATAATATGAAAAAAGTTAAATTACATAATAATATTTTTATTGTTGCAAGAAAATCAAAACAGATGAAAAAATTGGATTATTATATTCAGATGCCGGATAATAAAGAATTTTATATGTTTACGAGAAATTATTCAAAAGTATGTTATGATATATGTAAGGCGGGTACGCCGGTTAACAAGGTGATTGGAGAGAAGACAAGAAATGAAGCCGTAATGAAACTGGTTAAGTATTTGAGATTTACAATGCCGTATTTTGCAGAAGAGTTTGCATTGAAGATTGCGGCATAGTGATTTGCAAAAGTGCTTGATTTGAAGATAATGCCATAATATTTTGCAAGGGTGTTTGGTCTTGAGATGATAGTATGGTATTTTGCAAGGGGAGTATATTTGTAAAAGTTCAAAGATTGAAATTAAAAAGGAGTGTAAAAATGTTTATTAATTTAACAAATCATCCAAGTGATAAGTGGAGTGAAAGTCAGAGAAAGGCAGCAGAGGAATATGGAGAGATAGTAGATATTGGATTTCCGGACATAGACAGCAAGATGTCTTCAGAAGAAGTCAAAAGATTTGCAATGGATTATGTAAAGAAGATTATGGAGAAGAAACCAAAGTGTGTGTTATGTCAGGGTGAATTTACATTTTCGTATCAGGTAATAAAAGAGTTGAAAGCGAGAGGGATAAAAACAGTGGCGGCTTGCAGCGAAAGGCATACCTCAGAGATGGTAGCAGGAGATGTTACAAGTAGAGTGTCATTGTTTGAATTTGTACAGTTTAGGGAGTATTGATTAGGATGGCTGCAAAGTAAATTTGTATATTACAGTTTTATAAATGCCTTGAGTATTGATTTTTAAGGAGGAAATAGCTATGGACACAAATGTAAATGGAAATGAAGATGCAATGATGCTGATTTTTTTGAGTGATTATAAACCCGGAAATAAAGAGGGCAAATATAAATATAAGGATGATGAATTTTCAGGAATTCAGACAAGTGATGCTCCGACATTATGTTTGTTAGACTGTGCACATAAGGCTGGTCATGATATAAGTAAAATTATCTGTATAGTTTCAAAGGATGTATATGAAAAGGAGATTGTTCAGGTCAGTAATGAGGAGAAGAAAACGACAGAGTTTAAAAACTATAAAAATTTTGTAAGAGAAAAGTGTAGGAAAAAATATGGAGATGAGTATGCAGAAAAACTTAAATTTGAACCTGTCTATTATGATTTTAATCCTGATGCTGCTCCAGATGATGAAGAAATAAAAGGTGATAAGGCAATATACATATATAATCAGATTGCTAAAATCTTACATGATGAAAATTATCAGAAGAATTTGTCGATATATCTTGATTATACAAGTGGTTTAAGGGATGTAAGTTTCTTAATGACATCTATCATACGATATATGGAATTTTATGATATTAAATTAAAGAAGATAGTATATAGTAAGTTTAATAGAAATAAAAAAGAGGATGACAAATTTAATGGTGAGATATTTGAAATAGATTATATTTATGGTATGTATAATCTGATAAATGGTGTGAGTGAGTTTGTAAATACAGGCAATGCCAGTCAGCTGAAAATAGTTTATCAGAATGAAAAAGAAAATATGGAGAAGAATGAACTGTTAAATGAGATCTCAAAAGTGATTGATACGATTATACAGTTTTCTGATACAATTAGCTTATGCTCATTAAAAGAGTTAGATGTAGTAATGAAAAATGTACAGGATGGCATAAACCAGTTAGAAGAAAAGTATAAAAATGACAAACAAATATCAAAGGCTGAAAAAGAGGGTGATTTTTATACCCAGATTTTTATAAGCCTGTTGCCGTTGATTAGAGAAAAAATGTATTTTAATAATAGTGAATTTGATTATCCGCAGTTAATTCACTGGTGTATTGATAACAGAATGTTGCAGCAGGCTCTTACAATTTATACTGAAAAAATGCCGGAATATTATTTTAGAAAAGGTTTTATAGCAAAAGAAGTAGTAGACATAAACAAGGTTGAGAGTAAGAAAAATGAAAGTTCAAAATATACTACGGCATTTTATACAAATCTGTATGACTGGAGCGAGGCACAGAAGGAGGAACCTGAAACATTTTTTGATAAAATAAGAAGGATAATATTGGAAGTGTGGGAAGACTCTGTTGATAACAAAGCAGAAAAACAATTTGCAAATGAGTTAAATAACAGAATTGGCAGAGAAACAGATGAGAGTATAAAATTAGCATTACAAAATTTTAAAGAGATTGTAGATATGTATGCCAGTCATAATTGCAATAAGCCTAAAATTAAATTAAAAGATGGTGCGGAAGAGGAAATACGAGAGACAAAATTGTCTAAGTTTATGAATTCATTATCATCGGGGACAAATAAAGATGAATTATATATGATTATTTATAAAAAGAAGTATAATAAGGATAAAGATGCACAAACATATAGGAAAAAGGTTAAAGGTATTGAAAATCTGATAGATGGAACTGTAAAAATAGAAAATTCAGAAAAACTCATTGATATTATGAAATATTATCTTGCAGTAAAACTTATAAGGAATCGTGTAAATCATGCCAGTGAAAAGAACCTTTCAACAGATGAAGAAGTTGCATTTAACAAACTGAAAGAATATGGTATTGATATTGATGAGAGTATGAGGTTTAACAACATTGAGAATATATTATTACAAGGGGTAAAGTGTACTTTGAAGTATATTTAAAAGATATATAATTGCAAGTGTAAAAACATTTATAATATGAAGACATATTTCAATATAAAAAGGCAGTCGAAAGGCTGTCTTTTTATGGATGAACTGTTACAAGGATGGTTATAGTGTTCAGAAAATTGCTATACTTTTTTGTCAAAAAGTGTTAAAATAATTTTATAAAGTATATATAATTTTACTATCTTTCCAGTTAAAATTATACCACATTTTTATTGACATTGTATATTGAAATATTTGGAGGACTTCTTATGACACCTATTGAGATTTTTGGAATGATTGTTCTTGGACTTGGGGCTGGTTTTAGTAAACTTGGTCTTCCCACTGCTTTAGTCTTCTCTCCCCTGCTTGCTTCATTATATGGAGGTAAAACTTCTGCTGGTATTATAATCATACCTGTAGTTATTTCTGACTTTACTATGCTTTACTTATATGGAAAAGACCTTGAATTAAAAACATTAAAAAAAATACTTCCTATGACAATACTTGGAATAATTGTTGCTGTAATTTTTGGTAACAATATTTCTGATGAATTTTTTAAAAAAAGCATGGGTATACTCATACTGGTAATAGGTATTCTTACTCTTTTAAAAAGCCTTAATGTCAATTTTTCAAAATTAAGTTATATATTTGGTTTTCTTGGAGGTTTTTCTTCTTTTATAGGAAATGTATCTGGTCCTCTTATGAGTATATATCTCTTAAATATAAATTTAGATAAAGAGAAATTCTATGGAACTAGAAGCTGGTTTTACTTCATAGTTAATTTTTCAAAACTTATACTTTATTTCTTTTTCTTAAAAAATATTAATTTATTTACTGTATCAAGAGGTGCATGTGCTATTCCTACTGTCTTTGTAGGAATATTTATAGGTAGATTCATAGTAGGAAAAATGAATCAGAATATTTTTGAAAAATTTATTGTTCTAGTAAG
>ENA-OWPM01001044-OWPM01001044.1-human-gut-metagenome-genome-assembly--contig:-NODE-1044-length-25943-cov-6.241116_pt1 | contig 25943 bp, 21 predicted proteins | sample MGYA00248267_ERZ651852 | MGnify/ENA primary metagenome ERZ651852 (study PRJEB26924, sample SAMEA4378228) | human gut metagenome | biome: human gut; feature: human-associated habitat; material: faeces...
AGAATATAAGAATATAAGAATATAAGAATATAAGAATATAAGAATATAAGAATTTAAGAATTTGCTTATTTTATGCGGGGTAGAAGGAATTATTTAAGGAAACATCTTCATCACTAGATAAAGATGGGCTATACTGCTAGGCTCGTACCTCACCAAGCATTATATGCCAAGGAAACACCTACTCATATACATTCGTAGGTGTAAGCGATTCACACCAAATCACAGATTCGGGTTCTCTGCTTAAGAATGTGCACTTATAAAAAGAGCAGCTATGCTGCAATAAGGAACTTTTCTTATTTTATGGGCTTTTGAGGGATATGTAAAATTTTAATTATGGAAGGAGTGTTAAAAATGAGTGCAATAAATTTACCTAAATATTATGAAAATGAAGCTGGGATTATAAAAAGAGCAGGAGATTTTATTAAAGAGTTCGGAAAGAATGTGTTAATAGTTGGAGGAGAGACCGCATTAAAAATAGTGAGAATAGATTTATACAGAAGTTTAGAAGAAAATTCAATTAAATATGAAGTTAAGAAATTTAATGGATATCCAACTCAAAAATATATTTTAGATTTATGTAATTTAGTTGAAGACTTAGGTGTAAAAAGAGTAAGATATGCAGATACGGTTGGGATATTATCTATATCAAAAACAAAACAAGTTATTAGTGAATTAAGAAAAAATTCTAATGTTGATATAGAGATACATTCACACAATGATTTTGGAATGGCATTAGCAATTGCAATAGAATCAGTAAAAAATGGTGTGAGATATGTTGATTGTACTTTAGATGGAATAGGAGAAAGAAGTGGAAATTGCAATTTACAAGAATTTTCAAGAATTAGGTTTGAGTTTCCTGAAGAAGTGAAAATAGATAAAATGAATTTAATCAAAAGTGATCTTAAAAATATAATTTGAAAATTAGGTGAGAAGTAAGGGTGATGATTATAGATTAGTTTTTTCTGATTTATTATTATCGCTTTTTTATATATTTTAAGTAGTATAGGAATAATGATAACTTTTTTTATAGAAAGTATACATAATGGCTATAATTTATAATGAAGATGACATACTAAATTAATAAATCATAATAAATTATTATTTATTATAGACATAATAATATTATTTATAGCAGAGAGAATAGTAATGGAGATATATTCAGTAAGATGTTATTGTGGTAGTATATAGATATAAAAGAATATTTATAATGTTTAAGAAATTTAAATTATAAATAGTAAAATAATGCCTTTTAAAGGAGGAATCATTATGGGAATTAAACAAACACTAGTAAGCTTTATGAAAGAAACAGCTTATAGTCCTATGGATTTAGAGGAATTATGCGCTGTATTTGATATACAACCGAATGAATATAAAGCATTTAAAAAGACATTAAGAACTATGGAAGCAGAGGGATTAATAGTAAAAACCAAAAGAGATAGATATAAAGTTGCAGGAAAAGAAGAGATAAATAATTATGATGGTCTTGTTATTGGAACTTTAGAAGTACATCAAAGAGGGTTTGGTTTTCTTATTCCAGATGAAGAAGGACAGAAAGATGTATTTATACCAAGCAATGCTATGAGAGATGCTATGAATGGTGATAAAGTAGCAGTAAAAGTAACAAGAGAAGATACAGATACTAAAAAAAGAGAAGGTCAGATTGTAGATGTATTAGAGAGAAATGTAACCAAAGTTATTGGCGTATATGAAGATTCAAGAAACTTTGGATTTGTAATATCAGAAGATACTAGAATTTCAAGAGACATATATATACCAAAGAGAGATAGAAATGGTGCGCAAGATGGTGATGTAGTTGTTGTAAAAATAACAAAATATCCAGCTGAAAGAAGAAAGCCAGAAGGTGTCGTAACAGAAATTCTAGGTAAAAAAGGTGACAAAGGAATTGATATTTTAACAATAATCAAGAAAAATGGACTTCCAGAGGAGTTCCCAGATAAAGTTTTAAAGTATGCTGATGGTATTTCCGAGGAAATAGATCCAAAAGAGCTTAAGGGAAGACGAGATTTAAGAGAGTTAAGAATGGTAACTATAGATGGTGAAGATGCAAAAGATTTAGATGATGCAGTATCTATAGAAAAACTTGAAAATGGTAATTACAGACTTGGTGTTCATATAGCTGATGTTACTAATTATGTAAAAGAAAATAATCCATTAGATAGAGAAGCGTTAAAAAGAGCTACCTCTGTTTATTTAATAGATAGAGTTATTCCAATGCTGCCTAGAAAGTTATCAAATGGAATTTGTTCATTAAATCCAAAGGTTGATAGACTTACACTTACATGCTTTATGGAAATAAACTCAAAAGGTAAGGTTGTAGATCATGAGATTGTTGAATCTGTAATTAAGACAAATGAAAGAATGACATATACAGATGTAACTAAAATGTTAAGAGATCATGATGAAGAATTGATAAAGAGATATGATTATTTATATGATGACTTTAAACTTATGGAAGAACTTTGCACTATCTTAAGAACAAAAAGAGAAAAAAGAGGAGCTATTGACTTTGAAATAGCAGAAGCTAAGATTGTTTTAAATGAGCTTGGAAAGCCAATAGAAATAAAGCCTTACGAAAGGGCAATTGCAAATAGAATGATAGAAGAATTTATGCTTGCAGCTAATGAAACTGTAGCTGAGCATATGTTTTGGACACATATGCCTTTTGTATATAGAATTCATGAAAATCCAGATGAAGAGAAATTGGCTAAATTTAAAGAATTTATTTATAATTTAGGCTATACAATTCAGTGGAAAGAGGATATTCATCCAAAGATGTTCCAAGAAATATTAGAGAAAGTAAAGGGTAAAAATGAGGAAACCGTAGTAAGTACATTATTATTACGTTCAATGATGCAGGCTAGATATGCACCTGAATGTACAGGACATTTTGGCTTGGCTGCTAAATATTATTGTCATTTTACTTCTCCAATAAGAAGATATCCTGATTTACAAATTCATAGAATCATAAAAGAGCATCTTCATGGTGAAATTGATGAAAAGAGAGTAAATAAACTTAAAAATATTGTAGGTCAGGCATCAAAACAATCATCAGAAATGGAAAGAAAAGCACAAGATGCAGAAAGAGAAGTTGATGATTTAAAGAAGGCTGAGTATATGCAAGATCGAATTGGTGAAGAATTTGAAGGAGTTATATCTTCGGTTACATCATTTGGTGTATTTGTTGAACTTCCAAATACAATAGAAGGATTAGTTCATATTACAGATTTAGACGACGATTATTACGTTTATAATGAGAGTCAATTATCTTTAATTGGTGAAAGAACTAGAAAAATATATAAGCTTGGTGATAAGGTAAAAGTTCAATGTGATCATGTAGATATAGATAATAGAGAAATTTTCTTTAAGATTACCCAAGAAGAAGGTAAAACTTTAGATGATGAAGAAAATGAAATAATGCATGAGCAAGAAAACATAGAAGAATAAATAATATAAATACCTTAATATGCCAGCCACTTCAATATAATAAATAATGGATGCTGGCATAATTAAATGTTATAAGAAGATTTGACAATAGAAAAATAATCGAATATTTAATAGACATTATAGCTATAAAGATTTAATTGATTAAAATTTCTAGCTATAATATAATTTTATTTAGGGAAATTTTAACCGAAGTAGAAGGTGATAAAAATGGTAAGAAAGAAAAATTCAAATACATTAGCTGAAAATAGAAAAGCAAGACATGATTATTTTGTTGAAGAAACAATAGAAGCAGGATTAGAGTTAGTAGGAACAGAAGTAAAATCTATAAGAAATGGAAGAGCGAATCTCAAAGATTCCTATGCTGATATATACAATGGAGAGGTATTCATAAAAAATATGCACGTATCTCCATATGAACAAGGAAATATATTTAATGTTGATCCACTTAGAGAAAGAAAATTATTACTTCATAAACAAGAAATTAGAAGACTTGATGAGCTTGTATCTAGGGATGGATATACATTAATTGCATTATCATTATATTTGAAACAAGGAAGAGTTAAAGTTGCACTAGGTATATGTAAAGGTAAGAAAAATTACGATAAAAGGGATGCTATGCTGGAAAAGGCTCATAAGAGAGATATTGACAGAGCTATTAAAGAAAAGTATAGATAATAAATTATAATTATGTAAATGAATATAGGCTTTTTAGAAGCATTTATATTCATTTTTATTTAGTAAACAATTACTTAAAAATTAAAAGTTTTGCAAATTGAATTATTAATTTAATAAATATATTGTAGAAATTTATGAGAGTAGTCAATAAATAGCGATATATTGTGATAAATGGATAATTTAAAACTATATATATTGAAAAAGTTTTAAAAGGTGATAAGTAATATTTCAGGTGTTGTTTGACAGATGAAAAAAATATATCTATAATAACAGACAGAAGCTAAATTAAATATATAGTCTTATCAAGAGTGGCGGAGGGACTGGCCCGATGAAGCCCAGCAACCGATAGATTGGCTCATTTTCCAATTATATACGGTGCTAATTCCTGCAGTTTTTATATTTAAAACTGGTAGATGAGAGAGTAAATTAATGAGTGTTTTATGCGCTAGAGGTTTATTCTCTAGCGCTTTTGTTTTTATCGCGATAATTCAAAAACAGCTTCAAGGAGGAAAAGTGCTTTGATAGAAATAAAAAATGTTGTTAAAAGTTTTGGGGAAACTAAAGTCTTAAAAGATATTTCAATAAGCATAAAGCAGGGGGAAATTTACGGAATAATTGGGCATAGTGGTGCAGGTAAATCAACACTATTAAGATGTATAAATGGTCTTGAAGGATATAATGAAGGAACAGTAAATGTAATGGGACAAGAAGTTTCTACATTAAGCAGCTATGAACTTAGAAAATTTAGAAAAGATTTAGGAATGATTTTTCAAAACTTTAATCTAATGCAAAGAAAGAACGTTTTTGATAATGTAGCTCTTCCTCTTGAAGTTTGGGGATACAGTAAGGAAGAAATAAAGACTAGAGTTTTAGAGCTTCTTAAATTAGTTGGACTAGAAGAAAAAGTTAAAAATAAACCATCAGAATTAAGTGGTGGACAAAAACAAAGAGTAGCAATAGCAAGAGCACTAGCACTAGAACCTAAGGTATTACTTTGTGATGAAGCAACATCAGCTTTAGATCCAAAAACAACAAAAGATATTTTGGCATTACTTTTGAAAATAAATAAAGAACTTGGAATAACCATAGTAGTGGTTACACACCAAATGGAAGTAATAAAAGAAATATGTGAAAAAGTAGCTTTAATAGATGGTGGCGAAATTAGAGCAGAAGGTAAAGTTGAGGATGTATTTTTACAACCAGGAAAATCACTTAAAAAATTCTTAGGTGAAGAAGATGATGAGGTATTACCTGAAGATGGAGTAAATATTAAAATATTTTTCCCAAGTGATTCTTCAGAAAATGCCCTTATAACTAGGATGGCTAGAGAATTAAATATAGATTTTTCAATAGTTTGGGGCAAACTTGAAAAATTCAGACAAAATGTATTAGGTGGGCTTGTAATAAATATAAAAGAAGAAGACAAGGATGCTGTTATTAAGTATCTTGAAGGTAAAGAAATCTTATTGGAGGTGCTTAATTAATGGGTGAGATAGTATTAGATGCATTAAAAGAAACACTAATCATGGTTTTTACATCAACAATTTTTGCAGTAATATTAGGATTTATACCAGCAATTCTTCTAACAGTCACAGCAAATGATGGATTAAAACCTAATAAAATAATATATAATATTTTAGATTTTATAGTAAATACATTAAGGAGTTTTCCGTTTGTTATATTAATGGTAATAATAGTACCACTAACAAGATTTATTGTAGGTAAATCAATTGGTACAACAGCAGCGATAGTTCCACTTACAATAGCAGCAGCACCTTTTGTTGCAAGAGTTATTGAATCTTCATTAAGAGAAGTGGATAAAGGCGTTATTGAGGCTGCTAAAGCATTTGGAGCTTCAAATTTCCAAATAATATTTAAAGTTATGCTAAAAGAGGCTATACCATCAATAATGTCAGGAATAACATTAACAATAATAAGCATAGTTGGTTATTCAGCTATGGCAGGGGCTATTGGTGGAGGAGGACTTGGTGATGTAGCAATAAGATATGGATACCAAAGATTCCAGACAGATGTAATGGTAGTAACTTGTATAATACTTATTATAGTAGTTCAATTACTACAATTTTTAGGAAACTATTTCTACAATAAATTATCAAAATAAAATTAAATTAGTACAATGTGCTTTTAACTTAAATTTTTACTTGATTTGTGAATTGTGCATTGTAAAATATGAATTGATTAAATGGGGGTATAAAATATGAAAAAAAGAATAATTATATCATCAATATTAGCAGGAGTACTTGCATTAAGCTTAATAGGTTGTGGGGGGACAGCTTCAAATGAAGGAACAAAGAGTGATGGAGCTAAAACAGAAGCATCAAACAGTGGAGATGATAAAGTTATAAAAATTGGTGTAACACCAGAACCACATAAAGGCATCGTAGATGCAGCAAAACCTTTACTTGAAAAAGAAGGATATACTGTAGAAATAACAGAATTTAATGATTACGTTCAACCAAATACAGCAGTATCAGAAGGAGATTTAGATGCGAACTTCTTCCAACATAAGCCTTATTTAGATGAACAAAATTCATCAAAGAACTTAGGATTAGTTTCAGTTGGAGGAGTTCACGTAGAACCAATGGGGTTATATTCTAATACTATAAAGAGCTTAGATGAATTAAAAGAGGGCGCAACAATAGCAATTCCTAATGATGCTACAAATGAAGCTAGAGCATTAAAATTATTAGCAGCTAATGGATTAATTGAAATTCCAGATGGAGAATTAATTACTCCAAAAGATATAACTAAAAATGAAAAGAAGATAGAATTCCAAGAATTAGAAGCAGCATCTGTTCCAAGAGCATTAGAAGATGTTGATGCAGCAGTTATTAATGGTAACTATGCAATACCAGCAGGGTTTAATATATCTACTGATGCAATTATTCTTGAAGGTAAAGAATCTGATTACGTAAATATAATTGCTGTAAAAGAAGGCAATGAAAACTTACCTAAGATTCAAGCTTTAGTTAAAGCATTAAATTCAGATGAAGTTAAGAAGTATATTGAAGAAACATATCCAGATGGAGCAGTAGTTCCAGCATTCTAGATTATATAAAAACAGCTTATGTGTTAAATCTTACATAAGCTGTTTTTTATTCTGATTCTGCAGATAAATGCAGTGTATTAATATTATGGGGAAATAGAGTTTGAATCTAAAAAGGAAGCAGAAAGTTTTACTGTACCAACGTGGCTTGGAAAAGAAGTCACAGAAGATAAAAAATATAAAATGGCTAATTATTAGAAAGCAACAAGAAATATAAAATAATTAAATTAAGTTGAGATATAGAAAAAAAATTTATAAGTGATATAATATAAATGTAAACATATATAGATATATATGGATTTAGAATGGAGGGTTTTACATGAAAAGTTTAAAAGGAAGCAAAACAGCAGAAAATTTAATGAAATCATTTGCTGGAGAATGTCAAGCAAGAACTAGGTATACTTATTATTCAAGTGTTGCTAAAAAGGAAGGATATGTTCAAATTTCCAACATTTTCATGGAGACAGCAGAAAATGAGAAAGAGCATGCAAAAAGATTTTATAAGTTCTTAAAGAATGATTATTCAGGAGAACAAATTGAAATAACAGCAGGCTATCCAGTAGCTCTTTATGATGACACATTAAAGAATTTAAAGGCAGCAGCAAGTGGAGAAAATGAAGAGTGGACTGATTTATACCCTACATTTGCAAAAATTGCAGATGAAGAAGGATATCCAGAAATAGCAGCTGTATATAGACAAATAGCAAAAGTAGAAAATAGCCATGAGATTAGATATAATAAATTAGCTAAAAATATTGAAGAAGATAAAGTATTTAAGAAAGACGAAACTGTACTTTGGAAATGTAATAATTGTGGTTATATTTATGAAGGTGCCGAAGCACCAATGGCATGCCCAGCATGTGCACATCCACAATCATACTTTGAAGTATTTGTAGAAAATTATTAAAAATAATATAAACATAAATTATTAAATTTGTGTACGAGCCCCCCATATAAATATATGGGGGCTTTCCTATTTTTTAAGAAATTATATTGTTGGACAATCTATTGATGAGGTGGCATTTGATAATATAATTTTTAGCTAAATATGACCATGTATTAAATTTATAATACCTAAAAAGCAATAAAAATTAAAAATTATTATTAAAAATTTTAAAAAAATATTGACTTAATAAAAATATGGAGTTATGATATATTTTGTAAAAGCAAAAAAATCAAAAGGAGGTAAAAATATGAAAATGAGTAATAGATTTGAAAGACATATTAAAATTAAATATAATTTTTTTACTTATTCATCTGTAATGCCTTCTGGAGTGTATATTTTGTGATTATTTTAATAAAATAAGACTTGAAATATATTTTTTAGAGATTGTATGCGCAGTTGTAAGTAACTGCGCTTTTATTTTGCATAAAATTATAATTTTTATATAACTAGTACTAGAAAAGATAATTGAAGCAAAGCAGTGAAAATGGTAAAAATATTATATTTAAATATGAAAATTAAATATTATAGTTTTAGTTATTCATCTGTGATGCATTTTAAATGGAGGTATAATATTGTGTAATTAATATGATTTAAATCTTAATTACTATTTTATTGGACTAGCACAGCTATGAGTAATAGCTGTGCTTTTTTTTACGACAAAAATTTAGTAGACAATCAAAGGGGGAATAAAACTAATGAATTTTTTTAGAAATTATATTTTGAAGGAATGTAGATTAACAATACTTCCTATAATTGCAATGATAGTTTGTATTTGTATTGACTCATCGTATCCATATCTACAAAAGATATTTGTAGATGACATTATTTTAGGTAATGAGCAAAAATATTTGTTTGGATTTCTAACTATATTTGCTGTATTGGCGTTTACCCAAGGGATATTTGGATATGTAAAAGAATATTTCTTTGATAAATTTGCACTTACGATTTGTAGGCAAATGAGAAGAGATTTATACTCAAAGTTTCAGTCTTTTGAATTTTCATTTTTTGATAATAATAATACTGGAGAATTATTGTCTAGAATAATAGAAGATGTAGATGTTGTTTGGGATACATTAGCTTTTGGAATGAGGCTTTTTATAGAAGCTTTTATACTTTTTGTAGTATGTATTACTATAATGTTAAAAATCAATGTATCATTGACTGTTATATGTGTAAGTGTATTAATACCAGTAATATTTATTGCCAAAGTTATGGATAAAAAATTTTGGGATATATATTCACAAATTAGTGATCAGACAGCTGAAATTAATTCAATAGTTCAACAGGATGTAAGTGGAATACGACTTGTAAAAGCATTTGCACGTGAAAAGTATGAGATATCAAAATTTCTCAAGATTAATGAAAAATTTTATGATTTGAACGTTGAACAAGCTAAGATATTAGGAACCTATGGCCCACTAGTAGAATTTTTAACTAACTGTGCTCCCATACTAATAATAGTATATGGTGGTTATTTATGTATTAATGGTGAATTAAGCTTAGGAAGCTTAATTGCATTTACAAGTTATATATTTAACTTATCTTGGTGTGTAAGAAATTTGGGTTCGCTTGTTAATTTACTTTCTCAAAATAAAGCCTCAATGGAAAAAATAAATGCTATCTTAAATAGAAAATCAAAAATAATCTCAAAAAAGGATGCTTATAATCCTGAATTTGTAAGAGGAGATATAGAATTTAAAAATGTTAGTTTTTCATATAATGATGAGGAAATATTACATGAGATTAATTTAACTATTCCTCATGGGAGCAAAGTAGCTATTATGGGAGCAACAGGTTCTGGTAAAAGTACATTGCTTTCGCTTATAGGAAGATATTATGACGTTACTAAAGGAGAGATTTTAGTTGATGGTGTTAATGTTAAAGATTGGAACTTAGAGACTTTAAGAGGCAATATGTCAGTAGTATTTCAAGATACTTTTCTATTTTCAGATAGTATTAGAAATAATATTGATTTTGGAAGTGACAAGTCAGAAAGTGAACTTATAGAAGCGGTTAAAGATAGTGAATCATATTCATTTATAGAAGATATGCCAGATAAACTTGAAACTATTATTGGAGAAAGAGGTGTCGGTTTATCAGGAGGGCAGAAACAAAGACTAGCTATTTCAAGAGCTATTATAAGAAAGACACCTATAGTAATTCTTGATGATTCAACTTCAGCTCTTGATATGGAAACAGAATTTAAAGTACTTCAAAATCTAAGAAAAGGTAAAAAGAAATGTACAAATTTCTTAATAGCACATAGAATTTCAGCTGTTAAGGATGCAGATATTATTATATTTATGAAAGATGGCAAAATAATTGAAAAAGGAAATCATACATCTTTAGTAAATTTAAAAGGAAATTACTATAACGTTTATGCTCACCAATTTCAAGATTTTGCAGCTGTACAATTGGAGGCGAATTAATATGAATGATATAAATAATGAATCATCTAAATTGCAAATAATAAAAAGACTATTATCATATGTAAAACCATATAAGTCGAAAGTGATTTTCGTAGTTTTATTATTACTTATAGTTATGACATGCAGTAGTATAACTCCTTATTTAATGCAGATTTCTATTGATAAATTTATTGAAAGTAAAGATATAAATGGATTACTAATTGTTGGTTTAGGATTATTATTGTTAAATCTAATTGCACCAATATTATCAGGAATTAGAACAATATCCATGTCAAAAATAACAAATAAAATCTTAGTGGATATACGATATAACTTGTATACTCATATTCAAACCTTAAGTTTTAAGTTTTTTGATGATAGACCAGTTGGGAAAATTATTTCAAGAGTAGTTGGTGACGTTAATGCACTTCAAAATTTATTAAATAATAGTATAGCAAATTTAATACCTAATATTTTTACAATAATATTAGTAGTTTGTATTATGATAGTTATGAATCCTATACTTGCATTAATATCACTTATCACCATGCCATTTTTAACATTTACTATGTTTTTTGTTGAAATTAAAGCAGATAAGAAATGGAAGATATTTAGAGAAAATAGATCAGCCATGATTGGATATACTCATGAATCATTATCAGGAATGAAAGTGATACAGGGATTCAGTAAAAAATCATATACAAAAAATAAATTTGATCATCATATAAATAAACATGCAGATGGATTTATGACTTCTGTTTATGTACAGGATTTCTTTTGGCCATTTTTAGATTTATTTAGAGGATTAAGTTTAGCAATATTATTATTTTCAGGTTTTATACTTATGAAAAATAATAGTATTACTATTGGTACATTAATGGCTTTCATAATGTATATAGAGATGCTTTGGAGGCCTATAATACAATTATCATCTTTTTATAATGCATTTGTAACAAGTATGTCTGCAGGAGAGAGAATATTTGATATTTTAGATACTAAAAACACTATGGTAGAAGAAAATGCAGAAGAAAAAATGCCTCAAATTAAAGGAAATATAGAGTTTGACCATGTTACATTTTCTTATGTAAAAGATGAAGCTGCAGTTTTAAAAGATGCAACTTTTGAAATAGAGCAAGGACAAAAGATAGCTTTGGTTGGTGAGACAGGAGCTGGAAAGACAACAATAACTAATTTAATAAGCAGGTTTTATGATCCCACATTTGGACAAGTAAAAATTGACGGAATAAATATAAAAGATGTAGATATTGAAAGCTTAAGAAGTCAAATGGGAATAATGCTTCAAGATTCATTTCTATTTTCAAGCAGTATAAAAGAAAATATAAGGTATGGAAAACTTGATGCTACAGATGAAGAAATAATTAATGCTTGTAAAGCTGTTAATGCCCATGAATTCATAGAGAAATTTGATAAGGGATATGATACAGAAGTAAATGAACGAGGTTCAAGACTTTCACTTGGACAAAGACAATTAATTGCTTTTGCGAGAGCATTAATTGCAGATCCAAGAATATTGATACTAGATGAAGCAACAGCTAATATTGATACAGAAACAGAAATATTGGTTCAAGAAGGTATTAAAACGCTAATGAAAGGTAGAACTTCAATAGTTATAGCGCATAGACTTTCTACAATTAGAGACTGTGATAAAATATTTGTTTTGTCTAAGGGAAGAATTATTGAAGCAGGTACACATGACGAATTACTTAAGAAACATGGTAATTACTATAAATTGTATTCAGCACAATATAGTTTCTTAAAAGATGCCTAAACAATTAGAGGCACATGTGTGATTGAATAATATAAATATAATTTAGTAAAGGGAATGCTGCAATATGAATAATATTACAATATAATACTAATTCGAGTTTGACTAAATTTTATTATATTGTGATAAAACCATATTTTGCAGCAATTAATTATTTTTATGTTTTAAAGGGGAGATGTAAAATGATCGAGCTATCAATAAACAAACTAGAAAAATACTTGGATAGCAATAAAATATTTGATGATATAACACTTAATATATATGATGGAGAAAAAGTTGGAATTGTAGGGGATAATGGATGTGGAAAAACTACTTTATTAAAAATAATATGTGGAATCTATGAAATGACACGTGATGATAAAGGAAGTATTTTTATAACAAAAAATGCAAGTATATCATATTTAGATCAAATGCCTAGTTATTCTCAAGATACAACTGTTTTGGATGTTTTAAATAAAGCTTTTGATACTGTAAAAGAAGCTGAAGTTAAAATGAAAGAATTAGAAAGCAGAATGAGAGAGTTTAAAGATGAAAAACTTGAAAGAGCGTTAAAGGAATATAATAGGCTTCAAGAATTCTATGAAGCTCATGATGGATATAAGCAGGATGAAAAGTTAAAAAGAATATGTACAGGTTTAAAAATAAATGAAGAATTTTTAAAAAAGGATTTTAAAATATTAAGTGGTGGAGAAAAGACAACTGTAGTTCTTGGAAAAATACTTATTGAAAATCCAGATATATTACTTCTTGATGAGCCAACAAATCATTTAGATATGGAATCTTGTGAATGGCTTGAAGGCTTTTTAAAGTCATATAAAGGAATGGTTATAATAGTTTCCCATGATAGATACTTTTTAAATAAGATGAGTGAACGAATTGTTGCAATTGAAAATGGAAAATTTGAATCTTATTTAGGCAACTATGATTATTATAAAGAAAATAAAGAATCAACAAATGTGGAAAAACAATCCATAGATGCAAAAGAAAAATTGGGTAATTGTAGAAAAAATTCAAAAGATATGTAGGAAAATCAAAAAGAACAAGAAAGAGAGCTTAGAAAATTAAAATCAAAAGCAGAGAAAATGGAGTTAAGCATATTGGATTTAGAAGAAAAAATACAAGAGATAGATAAAGACATGTCTGAATGTTCATGCGATTATAATAAGCTTAAGGACCTTGATTGTATGAAAAGAGATATGGAAAAAGAATTGGAGAAAATGATTTCAGAATGGGAAAATGTAGTTGAATTATTAGATGGAAAATCAAAATAAAGTTTAATATTTGTGGAGATGATAATCGTGAGAGTAAAGAAATGTAGTGTTTTAACAGAAAGTGAAAAGAATGAAATATTAAATTTAGAAAATATGGCATTTAAGGAAGAACAGTTAGAAAATCATGCATTCTTATCAAATGAAATTAACTTTGATAAAAATTTGGAATGTTTTTATATGGCATATGATGATAATAAATTAATCGGTTTTTTAACAACATTTATTCCAACATCAAATGATGCAGAAATATTAGCTGTTGTACATCCTGAATATAGACAAAAAGGATGTTTTAGTATGTTATTTGAGGCAGCAAAAGAAATCTTATTATGTGCAGGAATAAAAAACATTTTATTGGTTATAGAAACAAAAAGTAAAAGTGGCTTAAAAGCTTTAAAAAAATTTGAAGAATATAAACTTGAACATTCTGAATATCGAATGTCTTATGAAAAATCTGATACTATTCCAAAATACAATGATTTGTTTTTTTCAGAAGTAAATTATGAAAATAAAAAAATCTTTAGTGATATTACATTAGATGCCTTTAATGATTTAGATGAAAATGACAGCTTTATTGATAGAGTAATAGAGTGTGAAAACAGAGTGGGATACATAGCATATAAGAATGACACTCCAATTGGTGTTTTTGACTATAATTATGAAGATAGCGATGCCTTTTTATATGGAGTTGCTATTCATGGTGATTATAGGGGCAAAGGTTTTGGAAAACAGCTTATTGGTTTTGCGTTAGAGGAAGGGCTTAAAAAACGTAATAAGGTAGTTCTTGATGTTGATTCTAATAACCCAATTGCATTTAATTTATATAAAAAATGTGGATTTAAAATAGATTTTCAAGTTGATTATTATAAATATAAAATTTAATGTATTTTAAAACAATTAAATATTAATGGATTATATCATATAAAAGATATAGATTAAATAAAAAAGAATTGTATAAAGTAAGAAGATAGGAAATTATAAGGGGGAAAATAAACATGAATTATAAAGTAGTAGATATGGAAAAATATTATCGCAGGGGAGTTTATCGTCATTTTACAGAAGATTGTAAATGCTCTACATCAATTACAAGTAAGATTGATGTATCAAAGCTTATTGAATATTCTAAAAAAACAAACACAAAATTTTATATTAATTTTTTGTACATATTAGCAAAGGTTTTAAATTCCAGGGAAGATTATAGAATGCAGTATTTGTATGATAAACAGCAACTAATTGTATTTGATAAAATTAATCCTGCTAATTATATTTTTCATGAAGATACAGAGACATGTACAGTTGTTTATACAGAATATTTTGAGGAATATGAAAAGTTCTATAATTCTTGTGTGGCGGAAATTGGAAAAGCAAAGAAAACAAGAGAGTATGGATTAGATCCTGAAAATCATCCAAATTATTTTGATGCTTCATATATTTCATGGCTTTCTTATGAATCACTAAATGTTGAATTGCCAGATGGATATCTATATTTTCTTCCAATTATAAATTGGGGAAAGTATAGGGAGGAAAATGGAAAATTCTTGATGCCTGTTAGTGTGAGATTAAATCATGCAGTGGCAGATGGATATTTGAATGCAAAAGTGTTCATGTTATTAGAAAAAGAAATAAATTCTTTATCGTTGAGTTCATAGTAGGAAAAGGGGGGAGCATAATGAGAGCTATAAGAAAAGATTTATTAGATTTTAAATCATATGAATTTAGAATAATTACCAATAAAGAAGAGTTATGGAATAAAGTAGCTGATTTTGCCCAAAATTGTTCATGGAAAGCGGGAAAATCTCTTGCACAAAAAATACTTGAAAGCAAATTCGAAGAGTGGGAAAGAGTTATTGTTGCTATTGAGAATGAAAATATAGCGGGATTTTGTAGTTTTACTAAAAAAGATAGTATTGAAGATATGGAATATACTCCATATATAGGATATATGTTTGTTAGCGAATTATATAGAGGAGAACGATTAAGTGAGGGGTTAATCAGAGTGGCGATTAATTATGCTAAAAAAATTGGTTTTAATGAAGTATATATTGTGAGTGGAGAAATAGGACTCTATGAAAAGTATGGATTTGTTAAAATTGATGAAAAATATCATAATGGCAGCATGGAACAAATATTTGTAAAGAAATTTTGATAAAATATTATTTATAAAAAATCAAAAATAATTTTATATTAATCTTTAAAATTTGAGTTTATAGATTCAAAATTTGCATTTTATAAGTGTAGATGATAAGTAAAATATTACATAACCATCTACACTTATTTTTTTATTCTTTTATCTTTCTAATAAATAATGTATACTTTTATCATGCATATGCTAATGGTAATTTAATGAAGATATAAGTGTTAAGAAGATATATGTGTTAATATGTAATTTTAATTGTAGTGTAAGATGGGGGAATAAAAATGAACATATCACAAGTTAATGTTAAATTAACTGGACAAGATATTTTAAGTATAATAAATGAATTTATTAATATCGATGGATTAAATTTAGAAAAGATAATAATTGAGGATGGGATAATTCTTGAAGGAAGTTTTCATAAAGGAATTACTATAAATTTTTCAGCTAAAGCAGAAATAGTAGAATGTGAAAATAATAAAATATTTGTAAGGCTTGCAAAAGTTAAAATCTTAAAACTTGGTGTTTTTAGAATTTTACGAAGTTTTGCATTAAAGCAACTAACAAAGATTTGTGAACAATTTGGAATAACAAATGAAAAAGAAGTCGCTGTAATAGATATAAATAAGGTATTAAAAGATGTTCCTTATGTGAATATTAATATAGATGATATATATATAAAGAAAAATGAAGTTTATGTTGAAGTGAATAATGTTGAGGTATCAATAGCAGGCACATTGATTAAAAAAGTTGAAGATGAAGAAGTCAATGAAGAGGAAAAGTCAGAAGTAGATTTAGAAAGCATTAAAAAAGTTAAAGATAATTATTCTAAGGGAAGAGAAATTTTAAAGAATAAGATGTCTGATAATGGAAAGAAATATAGTGATTACATATTTGTATTGCCGGATATAGTTACATTAATATATAGGCTTCTTAAGGATAAAAATGTACCTGTAAGAACTAAAGTTATAATATCAGCAGCAATTGCTTATGTTACAGTTCCAACAGATATGATACCTGATAGAATACCACTAATAGGTAAGATTGATGATGTTGCAGTAGTATTTTTTGCCTTAAATAGAATAGTTAAGGATGTTCCATTAGAAATTATTGTAGAAAATTGGGAAGGAAATAATGATATACTTCTGGTTCTTACTAGTGGATTAGATTATTTAATTAATTTTACAAAAGCTAAAAATGTAGAGAGCCTTTATAATGTAATATCAGAATTATCAACATTATAAAATGTGAAAGGAAAATATCATGGGAAAGAAAGTTTATGCAATTCAATATGGATTTGATTTTGATAATAATAAAAAAATAGAAAATGAAATAGTAAATACATGGTCAGAATGCTTAAAGTATGTTAAAGGTGTAAAGGGAGCAAAATATAAAAGTTTTGAAGATTTAGAAGAAGCAAAAGCATATCTAAATGAAGGAAATAGAATGCTTAAAAAATGTGACAATACCTATCCAAAAGACTGTCTTCATATTTATGTAGATGGAAGTTATAATTCAACGAGTAATAAATACTCTTATGGTGTGGTTGCTGTAAGAGATAATGTTGTTGAATATATAGAAAGTGGAAGTGATAATAGTGATTCAGAAAATAATATAAGACAGATTGCAGGAGAACTCCAAGGGGCATTTAAAGCCTTAGAATATGCAGTTAATAAAAATGAGAAAAAACTTGTATTATTTCATGATTATGAAGGAATAGCTCATCACGCAACAGGAGCATGGCAAAGAAAAGAAGTTTCTTCAGAAAAGTATTATAATGATATGCAAAAGCTTATGAATACGGGGATTGATGTTATTTTTGTAAAAGTAGATAGTCACACCGGTGATTTATTTAATGAATTGGTAGATGAAAAGTGTAAAGAATGTTTAGGAATACCTTCTGATAGAATGGTCGAAAAACATCTTTCTAAAAATAAAATATATGTGAGCGATGTTAAAGTGAAAAATGAAATTTTAGCTATTGCACCTAATGGTAACAAAAATATATGTATAGCTGGTGAAAACAGTAAAATAGACACAGATGAAGATATCATAACAAATGAAGTTTCTGAGCATGATGAAGAAAAAGAGAAGTTTGAAAATATATTAAATGTGTATAAAGTGGATAAGGAACAAGGGGAAAAGATAATATCAAAACTTTTAAGTAAGGAAAAAGAAAGATTTATATTTTATTTGCTAGAAGATAAAATGTAAAAGAATTTAGCATGAATAACTTTTTTAATAATACATAACATACATATATAAAAAATAATTTTAAAGTAGGTGTTGTTATGGGAAGATTTATTAAAGGAATGGCTGCAGGGGTATTAATTGGAGTTGCAGTTGAAATGATGATGTTACCAAATTGCGATAGAAGAACTAGAAGAAGAATGAAAAGAGCGGGAGAAAAGATGAGATCTATGATGGAAGATACGTATGATGGAATGCAAAATTTTATAAGATAACTGAATATATTTTAAAGTAAAAAAGAAGATGAAAAATTGTTTATTAATGAGTGATTTTGCATCTTCTTTTTATATATATAATCAAATAAATATATTATAGAATAATAAATTCTAATAATTAGATTATAAAAATATATGATTAAAAATGTATTAGATAATAATTAATAGTAATTATTATGAATAATTGAATAAAAAAAGAAAAAAATTAGTAAAATATATATTTTTTTATGCAGTATTTTATAAATTTATGTTATAATCTAAGTAAAATTACATTAACCAATTAAATAATTTGTTGAATAGAGAAGGATGTATAAATGGAGATACTATCATTAGGGGAAAAGATTAAAAGAAAAAGAAAACAAATGAATATGACTTTAAAAGACTTGGCTAAAGATAGGATAACACCCGGACAAATCAGCTTAGTTGAATCTGGTCGGTCTAATCCTTCAGTTGATCTTCTTGAATATTTAGCAGATTCGCTAGATACTACGGTTGAATATTTAATGGAATCAGAAGAGAGCCAAGCTGAAAAGATTAGTATTTACTATGAACAAATAGGTGAAGCATGCATTCTACAAGGGGACTATGAAAAAGGACAAAGATACATAGATAATGCTTTATATTATTCTGAAAAGTATAACTTAGAGTATAGAAAAGCTAAAATATTATTTATTACAGCAAAGTCATATATGATAAAAAAAGATTTTCCTATGGCTCAAAAGTTTTTTTTATCATCCAATGTAATATTTGTAAAAAACAATAATTATGAGGAAATAATAAAAACTTTCATTAATCTAGCTAATATAGCATTAGAGTTACGAGCATATCATTCTGCAAGCAGTTACTTAAAACAAGCGGAAAAAGTATATGTGGATAATGAAGTTATTGATGATTTATTAATAGGAGAAATTCATTATAACCTTGCAAGAACATACTTTGATATAGAAGATATGGAGAATGCCTTAAAATATTCATATTTAGCTAAAGATAAGTTTGAGCAAATGTATAATGATAAAGAGTATGCAAAAAACTTATTTTATCTTGCAGAAGAATTTAGCAAAAAAGGAGATCTAATTAATTCATTAAAATACTCTAAAAAATCATTAGAAGTATATAGGAAGATAGAACATAATAAAAATATAGTTGAAATTGAAAGAACACTTGGAGAACTATTTTATGAATTAGATGATTTAAATGAATCATTTAAACATTTTGATATTTCAAAAAATGTCGGTTATCAAAGCCGTGTAGGATCTATAAATGACACACTTATAGGAATCTGTAATAATTACTTAAAAGTGAAAGATATTAAAAAGTGCGAAGAAATTTTGATCAATATAGAAGATGTTTTAGATGAAAATGATATAGATAGAATCATTCAATGTAATTTGATTAGATATACTATATATAACATAGAAGGACAAGCAGATGAGGCAAAAGAAGTTTTAATAAATACATACTATATAGCTAAAGAAAATGGAAAATTAGCTAAGGCAGGAGAATTAGCTATGAGGGTTGGTAAATATTTCATAGATAGAAAAGATGAAGAACAAGCAACATATTATTTAAATGAAGGTATTAAATTATTTAATGAGTCAGAAAAAATAAAAACTAATAAGTAAATGGGTGATATATGTGGAAATACTATCTACTGGTGAAAAAATAAAGAGGGCTAGAATTTTTAAGGGCATTACCTTAAAGGAATTATGCCAAGATAAAATATCTATTGCTAAAATGAGCTGTATAGAAAATGGGAAAGTTAAGGCTGATAAAGAGTTATTGCAATACATTGCAGATAAAATAGAAATAGATGTTGATTATTTATTAGAAGATGTTTATGATCAGCTTTATAACAATCTAATAAGTCTAAGAAAAAATGTATCATGTTATGATGGTTCAGAAGAAAAATTAATAGATAATATAGAGTATGCAATTAAGTATGAATATTTTGATTTAGCATTTGAATTAATGCACATTTTATTTTCTTGTTATGTTGAGGAAAATAAAGTAGAAAAAATTCAGCTTATTGTATCACAATATTATGATTTATTCCAAAGAAATAATACAGAAGAAAACACAATTATATATTTTAAAGATATGGCGCAATATCTTTCTAAAAATAAAGAGTACATAGAGGCAATATCTTATTACGGAAAACTTAGAGAAATGTTATTACAAAAGGATGATTATGATAAAAGTGAATATTGCTTGATTGGATATAATGAAGCTTTATGTTATCAAAATATACAGCAGTTTGAGGAATCATATAAAATATTATCAGATATCATACAGAATGTAGACACGCTATGTGATGATGAAAGTAAAGGTATGATCTATCATATATATGCTAATGTATGTATAAAGCTAAAAAAAGAAGAAGTTGATAAATATAAAGAAAAAGCCTATGAATGTCAAAAACATAATCCTATTTCAGTTGCACTATCCAAGGGGAATTACGGAAAGTATTATTTTGAAGTAGGTGAAACAGAAAAAGCAATACAAGAAATAACCGAAGGAATAAAAATATTCCCAAAAGACAATAATGAAAGACATGTAGAATTTTTGAATTATTGTATAAAAATTTTAATTGATAACAATGAATATCAAATTGCTTATGATATTGCAGAAGAAGCTTTAAATATGGCAATAATTACTGATAATATTAGATTAATAGAAAAGTCATATTATTTAAAAGGAACTATACTTCAAAAAATGGATAGACTAAAGGAAGCTGAAAGATATATGAATTTATCCTTAGATTCTTTATTTAAGTTTGGATCTAGAGAGGAAAGAAAAGACAGATATATAGATATGGCTAAGCTATATTATGAACTTGGTGATACTATTGATTCGTTGAAATATTTTAATTTAGCATTTGCAGTGGATAAAAAACTATAATTATATGTGAAAAGAAGACTATCTAATCTTAATGAAATTTATGGATAATCTTCTTTTATTTATATATTTTTAAGGTGAATTTAATTATTAAATCATAGAAAATAATATATAATTAATATAGTAATATTATTTTATAATGAATAAGGGGGCGTAAAAGTGGATAGTACTTTATCAAAAATTCTTGAATATGGACCTATAGTTTTATTGGTAATTATTTTATTAGCTATAATACTAGCCTTTTGGCGTAAGGTTCCAGCAGATAAGGCAATGGTTATTACAGGTCTTAAAAAGAGGGTGTTAACAGGAAAAGGTGGTTTTATAATCCCAATTCTTGAAACATGGTGTACAATTTCATTAGAAAATATATCTATGACAACAGATGTTAAAGAAGCACCATCTCAGCAAGGTATTTTTGTTGATGTAACAGGAACAGCGGTGGTAAAGGTTGAAAATAAAACAGAAAGTGTATATAAAGCAGTTGAACAATTTTGTAATGGAAATGCAAAGAATACCACTGTTGTTATAAGAGCAATGGTAGAGCCAGTTCTTGAAGGCCGCTTAAGAGGGATAGTATCAACAATGACTGTGGAACAAATTAATAATGATCGTTCTGCATTCGAAAAAAAAGTTGAAGAAGATATAAAAAGAGAACTTGGAGAAATGGGTTTGCAATTAATTTCTTATTCTATCTTGCAAATATCAACACAAGGTGGATACTTGGAAAATAGAGCTAGACCACAAGTTGCTCAATCTAAAGCGGACGCAGAAGTTGCAGAAGCAGAAAGAAAAAGAGACACTGATATCAAAACTGCTGAGGCAATAAGAGAAGGTGAAAAGGTTAAACTTTCAGCAGATACTGAAATTGCAGCAGCAGAAAGAGATAAGAGAATAAGGGTTGAACAATTTAGAGCAGAACAAGATAGGGCTAAAGCAGAAGCGGATATTGCGTATAGTTTAAAAGAGATAGAAAAGCAATCAGAAGTAGAAAAAGAAAAAGCATTACTTGCTGAACAAGCAGCAATTAGAGTAGAAAAAGAACTTATAGCTAAAGTAGAAAAACCAGCTGATGCAGAAAAGACAAAAATGGCAATATATGCGGATGCTAAAAAAATTCAAGCAATAAAAGAAGCAGAAGCTGAAGCAGAAAAAATAAGAATAGAAGCAATAGCCAAAGCAGAAGCAAAAAAGATAGAAGCTCAAGCAGAAGCAGAAGCTATAAGAGCTAAGGGACAAGCAGAAGCAGAAGCAATAAAGGCTAAAGGTATTGCAGAAGCAGAAGCTAAAGACAGATTAGCAGATGCTATGTCTAAGTACGGGGAAGCTGCAATAGCAGAGATGCTAATTTCAAGTCTTCCACAAATAATGGAACAAGTAGCTAAACCGATGAGTAATATTGATAAGATAACTGTCATTGATACTGGTGATGGAAAAGGTGGAGCATCTTCAATAGCTAAAACAGTAACGAATGTTGTAGGATCAGGGTTTGAAGTTTTAAAAGATTTAACAGGTCTTGATGTATCAGAAATATTGAAATCATATATAAAATCAAAAGAAAATGGTAAAGTGGATATGGATGAAATCGTAGAAGCTTTAAAAAATAAAGAGGTTAACAAGGAAAATACTTTTGATAAAGAATAAAGTTTAATACAAGTGAAATAAAGCTCTTAAGTTCTGCTGGCTTGCTATAAAAATAAAGCTACGAATTTAAATATCACTGATTGAAGCAAAACTGTTTGTTTTGATGAAAAAGAGGACAAACAATTTTAGAACAATCCATTGATGTAAAAGTTCTAAAGATTCATTTTTGAATGCAAGTAACTGCAGAGCATTAGAGCTTTATTTTTTTGTATTTATTAGGCAGTAATATGTCTAACTTCATTTATATTTAAAAAAATTATAAAAAATCTAAAATACACTTTGACTTTCTTTGACCTTTGTATTATTATATATGTATAGAAATAAAGAAAATATCAAAAATATATTTAAGCAAATATATTAAATTATTTGGGAAAGATATATTTTGAATGCTTTATATTTAAGTATTGAATGTAGTTTATGTAAAAGGGAGGAAAGATTATGAATATTGATAAAATGACATTAAGAGTACAACAAGCATTAAGTGATGCTAATGCTACTGCTGTTAAGTACAATAATGCTCAAATAGATTTAATTCATCTTTTTTCTGCGCTTGTAGAACAAGAAGATGGATTAGTACCTAACATATTTACTAAGATGGGGGTAAATATGAAGGCATTATCTAGCTCAATAAATAGTGCCTTAGATAGCATGCCAAAGGTCACAGGAGAAGGTCTTGGTAATGTATATATAACAAGAAAAGTTGATGAAGCATTAATTAAAGCAGAAGAAATTTCTAAGAAATTCGAAGATTCATATATAAGTGTTGAACATTTGATGCTTGCTATTATGGATGTTGATAAAAATACAGAAGTTTCAAAAATATTAAAACAATACAATATAACAAAGGATAATTTTTTAAAAGTATTATCAGAAGTACGTGGAAGTCAAAGGGTTGAGACTCAAGATCCAGAAGGAACTTATGATGCACTTGCTAAATATGGTACTAATTTAGTTGAATTAGCTAAAAAGCATAAGTTAGATCCAGTTATAGGCAGAGATGAAGAAATAAGAAGAACCATAAGAATATTATCAAGAAGAACAAAAAATAATCCAGTTCTTATTGGTGAACCAGGTGTTGGTAAAACTGCAATAGTTGAAGGACTTGCAGAAAGAATAGTAAGAGGCGATGTGCCAGAAGGATTAAAAGATAAGATTATATTCTCATTGGATATGGGAGCATTAATTGCAGGTGCTAAATATAGAGGTGAATTTGAAGAAAGATTAAAAGCAGTACTTAAAGAAGTATCAAATAGTGAAGGAAGAATTCTATTATTTATAGATGAAATTCACACTATAGTAGGTGCAGGTAAAACTGATGGTGCAATGGATGCAGGTAATTTAATTAAGCCGCTTTTAGCAAGAGGAGAGCTTCATTGTTTAGGTGCTACAACTTTTGATGAATACAGACAATATATTGAAAAGGATAAAGCACTTGAAAGAAGATTCCAACCAGTTATTGTTGATGAACCAAGTGTAGAAGATACAATTGCAATACTTAGAGGATTAAAAGAAAGATTCGAAATTCATCATGGAATAAGAATTCATGATTCAGCAATTGTAGCTGCTGCAAAACTTTCTGATAGATATATTCAAGATAGATTCATGCCAGATAAGGCAATTGATTTAATTGATGAAGCTGGTGCAATGATAAGATCAGAAATAGACTCTCTTCCAACAGAACTTGATGTTGTAAGAAGAAATATCTTCAAATTGGAAATAGAAAAAGAAGCATTGTCTAAAGAAAAAGACGAAGGTTCTATAAAGAGACTAAGTGATGTTGAAAAAGAATTAGCTGAACTTAAAGAAAAAAATGATGAAATGACTGCTAAATATACAAAGGAAAAAGAAAATATTACAGCTATAAAAACTTTAAAGAGCAAATTGGATGAAGCTAGAGGAGAAATAGAAGCAGCTCAAAGGAATTTTGACTATAATAAGGTAGCAGAGATTCAATATAGCATAATTCCAAAACTTGAAGAAGAGATAAAGCAAAAAGAATCAGAGACAAAAGAAAACTATGAAGGCGCTTTATTAAAAGAAGAAGTAACAGAAGAAGAAGTTTCAGCTGTACTTTCTAAGTGGACTGGAATTCCTGTTTCAAGACTACTTGAAGGTGAAAGAGAAAAATTATTAAGACTTGAAGACGATATGAGTCAAAGAGTAATAGGCCAAGGAGAAGCAGTTGAAGCTGTAACTAATGCTATTTTAAGAGCAAGAGCTGGACTTAAAGATGTAAATAGGCCAATTGGTTCATTTATTTTTTTAGGACCTACAGGTGTAGGTAAAACTGAACTTGCTAAAACATTAGCTAGAAACCTATTCGATTCAGAAGAAAACATTATACGTATTGATATGTCAGAATATATGGAGAAGCATGCTGTTTCAAGATTAGTTGGAGCGCCTCCAGGATATGTTGGATATGATGAAGGTGGTCAGTTAACTGAAGCTGTAAGACGTAATCCATATAGTGTAATATTATTTGATGAAATTGAAAAGGCACATGAAGATGTATTTAATATATTTCTTCAAATTTTAGATGATGGAAGACTTACAGATAATAAAGGTAAGACAGTAGATTTTAAAAATACAATAATTATTATGACATCTAATATTGGAAGTCAATATTTATTGGAGAATAACAATGAAGATGCTGTTCAGCCTGAAATAAAAGATAAGGTAATGAATGAGTTAAAACTAAGATTTAAACCAGAATTTTTAAACAGAGTTGATGATATAATTATGTTTAAACCATTATCTGAATCTGGAATTAAGAAGATTATCGATATCTTCTTAAAAGATGTTTCAAGAAGATTAAAAGAAAAGAATATTGAAATTGAAGTTACAGATGCAGCAAAGACTATAATGGCAAATGAAGGCTATGATGTAGTTTATGGAGCAAGACCTTTAAAGAGATATATTCAAAATACTTTAGAGAATAGACTTGCAAGGATGATAATTAGGGGAGACATTAATTATGGATCTAAAGTAAGGATTGATGGGGGAGGTGATGAAATCACAATTACACCAGTTCTTATGCCAGTTGAATAATAAAAGTAATTAGGCAGGAAATGTATTGTTTCCTGCTTTTTTATTCTTTAGGAAATTATATTGATGGACAATCTGTGGAGGAGGTACCCCTTGAGGGTATAAACTGTTTTGAAAAATATTGCAATAAACTAATGTCATTTAACCT
>ENA-OWPM01001075-OWPM01001075.1-human-gut-metagenome-genome-assembly--contig:-NODE-1075-length-25345-cov-10.136418_pt1 | contig 25345 bp, 26 predicted proteins | sample MGYA00248267_ERZ651852 | MGnify/ENA primary metagenome ERZ651852 (study PRJEB26924, sample SAMEA4378228) | human gut metagenome | biome: human gut; feature: human-associated habitat; material: faeces...
TAAGACAACAACAATCAATTCTATACTAGATATTATACATCGAGATAGAGGGAACATTAAATTTTTCGGAAAATCTTTAGCTGGAAATGAAAAAGAAATTAAAAATCGTATAGGAATTGTTTTTGATGATGGCTATTTTTACGATGAATTAAGTATGGAAGAGATGAAAAGTATTATTGCTCCTTCATATAGCAGATGGTCTGATAAGTGTTATAGAGATTATATGGAAAGATTTTCTTTAGATCCTAACCAAAGGATAGAAACTTTATCTAAGGGGATGAAAATGAAATTTTCATTAGTTCTTGCACTTTCACATCAAGCAGATTTATTAATTATGGATGAACCAACGAGTGGATTAGATCCATTGATGCGTAGTCAATTTTTAGAGATTTTAAAAGAATATATGAAAGAAGGAGGAAAAGGAGCTCTTTTTTCTACGCATATAGTATCGGATTTGGAAAAGGTAGCAGATCTTTTGATTTTGATTGATAATGGTGAAATTTTATTGAAGGAGGAAAAAGATATTCTTTTAGATAAGTATAGAAAAATAAAAGGTGACATCGCACTATTGGATGAACCATGTAAAAAGTTGTTTTTAAATCTTCATACTACCGAGTATGGTTTTATAGGTATAACCTCTCGTGTTGAAGAGGTGCAGAGAAATATGAAATCTATCATATTAGAGAGACCGACAATAGAAGAAATAATGCTTGCTTATATTGAAAGGAGAAAATCAGATGTTTATTCATTTGCTTAAAAAAGATATTTTAATAACAAAAAAATATATTATCTTAGTGTTAGTAATTGGATTTGCCATTCCATTATTTATTTTATGGAGAGTGCCAATGTATTCAGAGTCTTTAGGATTTGCATTATCCGTTATCTTCTCAGAATTTATGTTTTGTCAAAATCTTTCTATGAAAGAGAATCATTATTCAAAAGTTGCAGCTTTAATTGCAACTACTCCATATAAAAGGAGTGAAATGGTAATTTCAAAATATATTCTTTTTGTACTGATATTTTTGTACTGTACCTTGACATATGGAATAGATGTGCTTTTGTTTCCGAGCATGGGGAAATTTAGAATCAGTTACGTTTTAGCAGTATTTGCTATTACCTCTATTGCATATAGTATTTATTTACCAGTTCAGTATTGGATTGGGTATGAGAAAACTAAATTTTTCTTCATAATAGTGATTCTGGCAGCATCATTCGGATTACCAGCATTAATTTCGCGTGGAAGTGATAATATACTTGATTTATTAAAAAATTTTTCTCTTGGAATAGAGGGGTTAGTATTGGGGATTACTGTTATTATAGTTAGTCTTTCAATGATGATTTCAGTAAAAATTTATAGTAAAAAAGATTTGGCATAATGACGGGAGGTGTGATAGATATGCCTCATTTTCCAGAATGGTTTGTACTAATATGCATTATATTTCCTATTATGTATAATATATATAAGAAGTGGAAAGATAAGAAAGGAAAGTGATTTGAGTGAATCGGAATATAGTTTTCATTAATTTGATTATTATAGTAATATTTATATTCGTAATATTTCAGGGGCTGCAAATTGTGTTGTTTAGTAAAAAGACAAAAGAAGTAAATGCCACTATTGTTGAAACTATATTTGCAAATGCAAATGGAACAAAATTTAGAAATTCTAAGTGGGCATTGGTATCCTATAAAGTTGGAGATAATACTGTAATCTCGAAAAATAGAATTCAAGTGCCAATGGAAGCTAAAAGAGGACAAAAAATAAAGATTAGATATTATCGAAATTCACCAGAAATAATTGCGACGTTTTCAATAAAAAAATTTTTGATAGGAATCTTTATAGGAATCATCTTTATAGTATTGAGAGTGACTTTCCAGAAAGGAATTTTAAGATGATAAAATTACTGGAATAATACAATGTTTCCAAGAATATAAAAATAGAGGGCTTTAATTGACTTAATGTGTTATGTCATTTAAGCAACTATAGGAAGGAAGAAAATTATATTGGACTGAATAAGTATTAGAAAATGGACAGTGCATGTTTGTACTGTCTGTTTTTTTTTGAAAAAATAATAAGTAATTAATTACTCTTATTATTTGTACCATAAAGACATAAAAAAGGTAGCATAATATATCATATGTTTAAGGAGTAATTAATTTATGGAAAGCCGTATTAAGAGCCTACGGGAAAAACGAGGGCTGATACAGGAGATTTTAGCAGCGGAGCTGGGGATAACACAACAGACGCTTAGCAGGTATGAAGGGGATGTTGCATTCATCAAGGTGGATGTCCTAAAGAAACTGGCGGAGTATTTCAATGTGACGACAGATTACTTACTGGGGATGTCTGACATGAAGCGGGATTTGACAGGACAGCTTAAAGTGAATGAGGTTGTAGATGAATACTACGATCTGATTGAGGTATATAAAAAGCTGGACAGTTACGACCAAGAGCTGGTCTGGTTGATGATACAGAACATTAGAAAAACCGCTGAAAAAAGGAAGAGGGACAAGAAAGATGATTAATGTAGCAATCTGCGATGATGATGTTGCCACAACAGGAAAGTTGGAAACTATGTTGCAGGAGATAGCCAAGAGAAATTTTATCCAGGAAGAAACAGAAGTGTTTTGGGATGGAAAGAGACTGGTAAAAGCGATAGAAACAGGAGCCTGTTTTGATATTGTTTTTTTGGATATTGAAATGGGAAAGGAGGATGGGATCACAGTCGCACGAAGAATCAGAGAAACAGATAAAAGTGTTCTGATCGTTTATGTTACAAGCCATGAAAATTATATGATGGAGTCGTTTGAAATCAGACCTTTTCGTTTTCTGGTGAAGCCTGTCAGTAGAGAAATGATGGAACGGTGTTTGCAAGCAGCCTATGAAGAAATAAGTAGTACTGACAGTTATTTTCGATATAGTTACCAACGGATCAATCATAAAATCCCAATCGGGGAAATCCTTTATTTCGAGAGTAATCGAAGAAAGGTAAAGATAATTACAGAAAAAGAAAATTTTGAACTTTATGGAAAGCTTAATGATATTGAAAAAAGTTTGGAACGGAGTAAAGTGGCATTTTTGCGGGTGCATCAGTCTTTTTTGGTAAGTTATAAACATGTAGAAGAAATAGGATATGATTTTGTAGTGTTGAATAATGGAAAAAGAATACCTATTAGCGAAGACAGGCGGAAGATTATCAGTGGACAGTACTGTTCGATGGGGGATACGTTTTATGTTGGTGAATAAAATGTTGCTGAATGTGATAGCGATATTGCTTGTAATATTTGCGATATTTCTTTTTTCTTACTATTTTTCAATGTTTTTTACAAGAAGAAAGAAAAAAATAGCAATTGTGATTGGATACATCATTTTTGTAGTTTGGCAGTTGCTGCTTTTGAATGCTAGTACATTACCGGTTTATATAAATATAATCATTACTATTGTAATAACATTTGTTTCAGTGATGTGTATTTATGAAGGAAGAGGTTGGAACAAATGTATTTTTGTTCTGGCGTTTAACGCAATTTGGATGATGATAGAAACGGTAAGCGGATATATACTCTCAATCTATTGTAATCAATTTATGTATTCTCAGATGTATGGAATCTTGGGATCAATTATATCGAAAATATTATTTTTATTAATTATTTTTGCTTTAAGGAAGGTATTTTTAACAGGTGGAATTACAGAGTTTTCTGTTAAACACAGTATTATGTTAATTCTGATTCCAATTGGAAGTATCTATGTTATGAATGAAATTTTTTTGTTTAGTTACAAAATAAATAATGATCGTGCATATTTTCATTCGGCAATTGCAGCAATTATTTTGCTGTGCTTAAATGTACTGATTTTTTATATTTATGTAAAATTGATGGATGATTTACAACTAAGACGAATGACTTCTGTTTATGAACAACAGTTGGAATTATGTGAACGTCATCAACAAGAAAGAGAACTTTCTATGTTGCAATTAAGGGACATAAAACATAATATGAAAAATAATCTAGTATCTATTCTTGCTTATGCAGAGAAAGGAGAAGATGAGAAAATCATAGAATTTATCCAAGATATAATGGAAGAAAGTGGCTTATCAATATCGGAGGTTGCAAATAGTGGTAACATTGTAATTGATTCTCTACTTGGATATTGGTATGTAACAGCTCAAAAGAAAGGGATAGATTTCTCCTTGAACATAAAGGTTCCTATGAAGATGGAGTTTAAGGGTGCAGATATATGTCTAATACTTGGGAATTTATTAGAAAATGCTGTAGAAGCGGCTGAAAAGGCAAAAAAGAAGAAGTACATAAAAATCCAAATGAAATATGATAGAGGTAATCTGTTGATATTTTTAATGAATAGTTACCAGGGGCGATTAATCAAAATGAAGGATAAGAGACTGAAATCTACGAAATCCGATGCTGGAAATCATGGTGTTGGTTTGCCGTCGGTTTACCGAGCTGTAGCAAAGTACAATGGAACGGTTACAGTTGACGATTCTATACCAGAAAGATTTCTAGTGAGAGTTGTGTTGTATGGAGAAAAGGAATAATTACATGAATAGCCGGAATTATTACCACGTAAATAATATTTGAAATAACATGATAAAATATAAAAATAATTTTACGATTTGAATGTCATGGTAGGGTAAAATGAAAAAAATATTATTATTTAGTGACCATAGAGAAATATTTAAAACTACAAGTAAAATAACAAAAGGAAAATATAAATTGAGGTGGTGTACCTATGATTGGTTGAACGATGATAAGCATTTTAATCCAGATGTTATTATTATGTATTTTAATAAAAAAATGGTTGAAAAAGGAACATTTGAATTTATTATCAGAGTAAAAGGAATGTTGGGAAATACAATTCCAATTCTTGCTCTGATTGAAAATGGGACAAAGCAGGATATTTTTTCAATACTGAAGGCTGGAGTGTATGATTATTTGGAGAATGTGGAGGATTTACAGGAATATCAAAAAAAAATAGAAGAGATATTATTGTGGGTATGGTACTTGAAAAAATATGGTTCTCAAAAAGGTTGTAATGATCAATGAATTCATTGCAACCTTTTTTGTTAGGAAATATTGATGTTTGTGGTGTCCCAGGGAAAAGTTACATGAATACTCGTTTTTTTTACAGAAAAAGAAATGGAATGTATTTTTGTAGTATTGTTTTAAAAAGAAAACGAAAGGAGAGTTTTACTATGACTATGAAAAATGTAAAAGCTCAGTCAGCGAAAGCACTGGCAAATGTATCTTTAAAACTTGGAAAAGTGTCAGTGGATAGTGCATGTTGCTATATCTTTCACCAGCCGAAAGTTCCGAAGGACTTGAAAAAACTTAAAAAGATTTGAAATGAGACGGCTGTCAGAAAAATTAACAGAATATGTTATTAAGACCGGCGCAGTTTCTTCGGAATCATATGACATATACCAATATGGCTTTCAGATTGGACTTGAGATGCTATGCTGTTTTGTAACTTGTTTGAGTATAGCAATATATATGCATATGATTCCGGAATTCGCAATATTTACTGGGATTTTTATGTTGCTACGGACTTATGCCGGTGGCGTGCATCTTAACAGTTTTGGATCATGTTTTATATGTTCAGTCACTGTACAGATAATAGCAATGTATTTTAACAGTAAATATAAGTTTACGGTAGGTACAGCGTGGATTCTTATATTAGTAAGTGCGATACTGATATTGAAAGCTGCACCAGTAGAGTGCATTAATCGAGAACTCGATGATGCTGAAAAAGAACACTGCAAAAAAGTAACCATGAAAGTCTTAATTGCTGTTATTGTATTTGCTGGTTGTTGTACACTTGCAAGAATACCAGATATACTTTCCTTAGTTGCACTGACTTCCTTTATAATTTTAATCTCTCAGTATGTTGGTATTTTGAAATATAAAATTGAAAAGAGCAAGAATAAGCGGAGATGATAAAAAATTGTTTCCGCTTTTTTTATTATATGGAATGGAGGGAGAAAATTATTTTTGAATATTAGATTATTTATATGAAAACGTCCAATGGATTTCAATCCATAGGGACGTTTTTTTGTATATCATAAGAACTTTTTATAGAGTTTTTCTTTTAAACCCGAACAATGGGGGCTTCCCAATCGGGATAAGGGTGAAAGGGAAAAAGACCTTTGCTCATATCTGATGGTCGGGGAGGAGGTGAACTCTATGGAGCAATCTTCTTCCTATGATGAGAAAACGGTAATGCACCAGTTTGATCGAAAATGCAAACTGGCATTAAAGGGCGAAATAGTGGATTATGAAAGACATTTAGCCTATCTTAGAAAACATGAAACTTTGTTTTCAGAACTATCCGAACAAGAGATGGAGAGCCTTTCTATATTTGATGAATATGAATTGGAAAAAAGTTATTTTCGGGCAGGTGGTTATGATGTGGAGGTAAAAAATGCTCTATTGGCAGAAGCATTAACTGCGCTGACAGAGAGAAAAAGGGACATTATTCTTTTGTCATACTTTATGGAAATGAATGATGCGGATATAGCAAGAAAACTGAATCTTGTCAGAAGTACGGTACATGAGCATCGTACACGATCGCTTGAAATACTAAAGATTATGCTGGAGGAAAATGCAGGTGAAAACGGAAGAAAAAAGCGTAAATAATAAAAAATTGATACCGTTTTGGGTAATCGAAAGAGCATTGGAGGGTGACATTCAGGCGATAAATAAAATTCTGAAACATTATGAAGGATATATTGCAAAATTATCGGTTAGAAAAATGTATGATGAGTATGGCTGTGTTCATTATTGTGTAGATGAAACACTTCGTAGACGTCTGGAAACAAAATTGATAAAAACAATTATTGGATTTAAAATAGTTCGCTAAAAAACATTTGAAAGCATCCCTTTCTGCTGAAAAGGCTATTTAGCGTTGTTTGTACCTTGAAAATTTAATATTTATCCTGCAGGACATATGAAACAGAGGAGCTGTATAGCAAATACGCCAAGACTGTCTGCATTATAACTTTGCGACATCGTGACGCAAAGTGGAAATGTTGTAAACGAAGAAATATCAAAATGATATTGAAGTAAAGGCACGAGCGATAAATATTTGACTGTAATCAGGAAGTGGGACTTTTGTGGCGAAGATACTGTTTCTGATAATGATACTTCCGGGAAAGCTGCCCGGTCTGGAAAGATGGTGAAATACCAATGAAGCTGTTACCCGATAGCTGCCTGTGGGATTGTTATAAATTGGGAAAGGAGCGAAAGAATGCAAAGACATATTATAAATAGGAAAAGATTTGTTCGTTATAAGGAAGGTGCAGAAATGTACAGCATGTGTCAAAGCAAGTTTGAAAAAATGGCAAAGGAAGCAAATGCTGTCTATAAGCTGGATAAATTGGTACTGGTGAATTGTGATATTTTCGAGGCATATCTGGAAACATTCCGAACTGGTATTTAGTGATGAATAGTATTGCAAGAGTTTTTGTGCTACGAAAAGTATTGACTTTTTGCATGACAAAAAGTATAATGTAATCAAGCTATGAAGGAGGTGCATACGGTGGCTAAAATGGGGAGACCGAAAGCAGAATCCCCTAAGAAGAAAAATGTAAGTTTCCGATTGACAGAAGAAGAATATCAGAAATTGTCAGAGTATGCAGCGAAGCATGAGCTGACTACAACACAAGCGATACAAAAAGGTATTGATCTTTTATATCAGATGCCAGAAAAGTAACACAAGGACTCCTTGCTACATTAGGAAGGAGTTACAGTGGCAAAAGCAAGAAAAGATAACAGAGGCAGAGCCTTACGCAAAGGTGAGAGCCAACGCCAGTCCGACCTGATGTACATATACACTTATACAGATCCATTTGGAAAAAGAAAATATACATATTCCAAGGATTTAATTAAGTTAAGGGAAAAAGAGCAGAAATTGTTAAAAGACCAATTAGATGGTCTTGATGTGTATGCTGCGGGAAATGCCAATCTTAATTTTGTATTTGATAGATATATTTCTACGAAAACAGAGTTGAGGCGAACAACTTATACCAATTATATGTACATGTATGATCATTACGTCAGAGACAGTTTTGGAAAGAAGAAAATCGGTGAAATCAAATATTCAGATGTATTGTACTTTTATTATCATTTGATAAATGAAAGAAAATTACAAGTTAATACATTAGAAACGATTCATACGGTGCTTCATCCAACATTTCAGTTAGCAGTGAGAGATGATATTATCCGAAACAATCCATCTCATGGTGTAATGTCAGAAATAAAAAAGAAACCAGGGAGGAATCATGGAGTGAGACATGCATTGACAGTAGAACAGCAGAGAGCATTTATGAATTATACATCGAACAGTCCGGTATTTAATCATTGGGCACCATTGTTTACCGTTCTTTTAGGTACAGGATGCCGTATAGGTGAGATTATTGGGATTCGATGGGAAGATATTGATTTAGAGAAACGACTGATCAATATCAATCACAGTGTTACATATTATCCACGCAGAGCAGAAACAACCAAATGCGAATTTGCTGTTTCGTTACCTAAAACAGAGGCGGGTATTCGTACAGTTCCGATGATGGAGCCAGTATATAATGCTTTTATGGAAGAGTATGAATATCAGAAAGAAAATGGATTCAGTACCGTTACACTGGACGGTATGGAGGGATTTATATTTACAAATCGGTTTGGCCATCTTCACAATCCGCAGGCAGTCAACCGGACGATCAAACGTATCCGGGAAAACTATAATGCAGAAGAAATTTTAAAAGCAAAAAAGGAGAAAAGAGAGCCGATTATTATTCCACATTTTTCCTGCCATCATTTGAGACATACTTTTTGTACGAGATTCTGCGAAAATGAAACGAATATTAAGGTGATACAGGCAGTTATGGGACATGCAAATATTGAGACAACGATGGATATATATGCCGAAGTCACCGATATGAAAAAAACAGAAGCAATAGAAAAATTATCACATAATTTAAACGTATTCTAGGAAAGAGTCCTTGTGGGTTCGATTCTATGAGGTGCAACAGAATTATGTGGTGTGCAACAGAACTACAACAAATACATACTGAATAATACCTTATAATAGGTTGAAGTCTTTTTGAAAATAATGTATAATACCCGACAGTACGGGATAGTATGGTAAGCGAATCAGTTTTCCCGACAATGAAGTCACAGGGCGCTGCTAAGAACGAAGCAAACAACGTTGCGCAGGCTAAAACGGTTTCAGAAAAGCCAGTTGAGAAGATTGATTTTTCAAAGGTAGAAATCGAACCATTGTTCAAAGATGAGGTAGATTTTGAGACTTTCAGCAAGTCCGATTTCCGTGCAGTAAAGGTAAAAGAGTGTGTCGCAGTGCCGAAGTCAAAGAAACTTTTACAGTTTACTCTGGATGATGGAACAGGCGTAGAACGTACCATTTTAAGCGGTATTCACGCATTCTACGAACCAGAAGAACTGGTAGGTAAGACACTGATAGCTATCACAAATCTGCCACCTAGAGCAATGATGGGAATTGAATCTTGTGGAATGTTACTTAGTGCAATCCATGAAGAAGAGGGCGAAGAAAAACTTCATCTTCTGATGGTAGATGACCATATTCCGGCTGGTGCAAAATTATATTAATATCAGTCGTATAAAACGACAAAAATATACGACTTACGACAAACTTACGACAGAAGATTAGGAAGAGGATGTAAGGTTTAAATAAGGCGACTAAACATAAGATTTAGTCGTCTTATTATTTTGTATTAAATACAATATGCAATATAATTTTAATTGTAAATTATATTGCAAAATACAATCAAATATAATACATTGAAAATGTACTTAATAGTATGTATTGAATTATTTTAAATCATTTGAAGGGAATGTGATGGATGGAAGAAAAGGGAGAGTCTATTAGCTTTGTGAATAGTAAGAATGAAAAAATTTTTGAAATTCCAGATGGGGATGCAATAAAGCTGATTTCAGAAAATGGAGACAGATATTATGCTCTTTGTCGAAGAATTGATGAATGCCATGTAAAAATTGATGGGGTTAGGTGGCATTTACAGGCATATGCACAAGCTATGGAAAAAAGGGGAATTATTTTCATGCCAGCGAAAAATAATCTGTAAATATTATATAGTACAAAATTCAGTAAGCTTCTTTCTACTGAGACTATAAAACATTAACCAACAAAAAGGACTGCCAGTTGAATTAATTTTCAATAAGGGCAGTCCTTTTTGATATTTTTAATGGTTGTGATTATTCTTCACTGTCCATAGCTTTGACGGCGTATTCTAAGCACTGGATAACAGCCTGATTTAAAGATAATTCTTTTTCCTGAGCGCGTTGCTCCAGATCATTTAGCAGATCAGCAGGAAGTCGAAAAGTTTTAGACCGGTATTCTCGTGATTTAGTTGATTTTAATTCAAATTTGGACATGGTTTTTCCCTCCTATATATACATCATATAAGATAAGATTAAATAATTATAGAATTATTTTTGCGATAAAATTTAACTTGTATTTTAAAATATATTATATAATGCATTGAAAAAATGACAGAATATCCGCTGGGGGAGCGTAGCAACCGAAGGGTTATTTTTATGAGAAAAAGTGAAAAGTTATTTTGCCATTATCTGTTTAAAGAATATAATACTATTTTGCTTGGTTTTCCAAAAAAAATGCAGAGGAAGATACGGACGGAAACGCAGGGGAAACTATGATAGAACCGCTTTTTATAATGCGGTGGAACGTTGGAATACACGGGAACTAGAAAAAATAAAATTTGTTGGAAAGTATTGGATGATTCTAGCGGATTTTATATATTGTACTTTTGGGTTGTCATTGGATGATATAGCTGGAGAATTATTGGAAGTAACAGAATATAAATGTGCATAATAGCACAGAAAAGATCCGTAACCGGATAAAAAAAGAACCGCGGGACACGCGGGGATAGCCTGTTTTAGCTTTGCCCTGAAGGGCAATTGAGCAGGAAGCTCCCACTTCAAAATCTGTAAGATTTAAGTGGCGAGAGCATGTCACTGTTTTTCTATTATCCATCAGATGAATATGTCAGTTATTTGATGACAGAAGAACAGTTGCTGTTTTCGGATGAGATTGATTGCAAGGATCTGTTTAATGGGAATAATCATAGAGAGAAGATTCTTGTATTTGAGGTCGTATAAAGGAATATTGGTGAATTATAAAAATACTGAATACAAACGAAGCTTTCGAACGTTATATTATATGAAAAAAGATTTATCTTTTATAAAAACATAGTCAATGGTACGAAAAGTGTCCAGAGACACTAAGAAGATGTCTATATAAAGAAAGAGAGCGTGAAGGATATATGTTGACATTTATATTTATTTGTCTGATGTTCGGGATTTTTGGAAAACTGATCGGACTTGCATTTAAGATGACCTGGGGAATTACGAAAGTGCTATTTACATTGGTATTCCTTCCGGTTATTTTGATTGCACTGGCGATTGGTGGATTGGTTACAATTGCTTTACCGATTCTGATCGTAGTTGGAATTATTTCACTGATATGTGGAGTGGCACGAAGATGAAAAATGGAATAACAATGATTCCTTTTGTATTAGGGAAAAAAGAAATGAAAATAACGGCAGGTTCAGATAAAACTTTTGTGAAATTTTCCTGTTTTGTTGCTGATTTACTTAAATTATGGTATAGTGAAGCTATATTGAGCAAATATATACAAAAAAATCTAAAAAAATATGGCAGGAGTGGTCAAAATGTATCAGGAAGAATACAAACGTTGGTTAGCAGCAGATCTGGAAGATGCAGATCTTAACCCGGAATTATCCAGAATTGAAGGAAACGATGAAGAAATCAAAGATCGTTTCGCAGTGGCTCTGAAGTTTGGAACAGCCGGACTTCGTGGGGTTCTGGGTGCTGGAACAAACCGTATGAATATTTACGTAGTACGTCAGGCAACACAGGGACTTGCCAACTGGGTAAAGACACAGGGCGGAAATCAGACAGTGGCGATCAGCTATGACAGCCGTCTTAAGAGCGATGTATTTGCAAAGAACGCAGCAGGTGTACTGGCTGCAAATGGAATCAAAGTAAGAATTTACGATGCACTGATGCCTGTACCGGCACTTTCTTTTGCAACACGTTACTATGAATGCAACGCAGGTATTATGGTAACAGCATCTCACAACCCGGCTAAGTACAATGGATATAAAGCATACGGTCCGGACGGATGCCAGATGACAGATGATGCAGCAGCAATCGTATATGATGAAATTCAGAAAACAGACGTACTTACCGGCGCGAAATATATGTCTTTCGCAGAAGGTGTAGAAGAAGGTCTGATCCGTTTCGTAGGAGATGACTGCAAACAGGCTCTCTATGAAGCAATCGAATCCCGCCAGGTTCGTCCGGGGCTTTGCAAAACAGCAGGCCTGAAACTGGTTTACAGTCCATTAAACGGTTCCGGTCTTGTACCTGTAACTCAGGTATTAAAAGATATCGGAATCACAGACATCACTATCGTTCCGGAACAGGAATATCCGAACGGATACTTCACAACCTGCAGCTATCCGAACCCGGAGATCTTTGCAGCTCTGGAACTGGGATTAAATCTTGCAAAAGAAACAGGTGCAGACTTAATGCTTGCAACTGACCCGGATGCAGACCGTGTCGGTATCGCAATGAAATGCCCGGATGGTTCTTATGAACTGGTAACAGGTAATGAGGTAGGTGTACTCCTTCTTGATTATATCTGTGCAGGCCGCATTGAAAAAGGCACAATGCCAAAGAATCCGGTAGCAGTGAAATCCATCGTTTCCACACCGCTTGCAGACGCAGTAGCAGAGCATTATGGTGTAGAACTCAGAAGTGTACTTACAGGATTTAAGTGGATCGGAGACCAGATCGCACAGCTTGAGGCAGCAGGTGAAGTAGACAGATTTATCTTCGGATTTGAAGAGAGCTATGGATACCTCGCAGGACCATACGTACGTGATAAAGATGCTGTCATCGGATCTATGCTGATCTGTGAAATGGCTGCATACTACAGAAGCATTGGAAGTTCTCTGAAACAGAGACTGGAAGAAATCTATGCACAGTACGGACGTTACCTGAACAAAGTAGACAGCTTCGAATTCCCGGGATTAAGCGGAATGGACAAGATGTCAGCTCTGATGCAGGGACTTCGCGACAAACCGCTCACAGAGATCGCCGGTCACCAGATCGTCAAAGTAACAGACTATCAGAAACCAGAAGAAACAGGACTTCCGGCAGCAAACGTACTCATCTACAAACTGGACAATGGCGAGACAGTAGTAGTTCGTCCATCCGGAACAGAACCTAAGATCAAGATCTATTACACAACTCTTGGCAAGAATCTGGAAGAAGCAGAAGCTGAGAAGGAGAAACTGGCTGAAGCACTGAAACCTATCATGGCATAAGTACAGGATTTTACCTGGAATCAATGCGTTGATATGAATCGGAAGAACCTGTCAGGTTTGATAAAAACAAATGAATAAAACTAAATGAATAAAATCAAAAAGGCTGTGTTTATGAAAGCATGGCCTTTTTATATGCCGGAGATTTTGGGAATTCACGAAATTGTAGTGTGTGCATTCCAGAGTACATTTGAAAATTTATTCGTGCAATCTGCACGCCCTGTTTTGTTGTATATTTTGCATTCATTCGGTTGACGTAGCATAAACAGACGTAGCCTGTTTTGATATTTATTTGTTACTGTTCACTGGTAATATCCCGCGAGGTGTTTTTTGTGAGCGAAGGTCACCTACAGAACCTGCCACCGGCAGCTTCTTACGGATGCCTGGCAACAGAAAACCCGAGACATACCGCGCGAATTTATGCGATTAGCATAAATTCTGTGCATCGCGAAGCGTGTTGCTGGGAACGGAGTGAACAGTAACATTTATTTTGACTAAATGGATATGCTTTGTTACAATGATTGATAACGAGATTTTATCCAGAAAGGTTTTGAAAATATGAGCGAGAATAGCGAAGAAATTTTAAATGATACTGTTGTAGAAAATGATATCGTTGCAGAGAAGGATACCGCTGCAGAAAATGATTCAACAGCAGAATACGAAGTAGTCAGCATTCCGATTTCCGATGGTACAGAGCGGGACTTCGCAATCATGGATACCTTCGAGGTGGAGGGACAGAACTATATGGCCGTATCTCTGATAGAAGAGGATGAGATACAGGAAGGCGTTTACATTTACCGTTATCAGAACGCGGAAGATGGAGACGTAATTGTAGAGAAAATCACAGCACCTGCAGAATATAAAAAAGTATCAAAATTCTATGAGTGTATGTAAGTTCTCTGAATTTAACCGAATTATCAAATGGCGATTCGGTTATAAATAAACAGGATAATCCTGGTTTTTCAGATTTGATAATTAAGGAGGAAACGACAGATGGAAAAATCAACAGTTTATTTCACCGACTTTCGATGCCCGGTCGGCACAAGCCAGCTTGATAAGCTGAAAAAACTTTGTATTGCAGCCGGAATCAAAGACATTGATATGGATGGCAAATTCGTAGCAATCAAGATGCATTTCGGAGAACTTGGAAACATGGCTTTCCTGCGCCCGAACTATGCAAAAGTAGTTGCTGACCTTTGCAAGGAGCAGGGTGGACTTCCATTTCTCACAGACTGCAACACCCTTTATCCGGGAAGCCGTAAGAATGCACTGGAACACCTTGACTGCGCAAATATGAATGGCTTTAATACCATCACAACAGGATGCCAGATTATTATCGGTGATGGCCTTCGTGGTACAGACGAAGTAGAAGTACCGGTAGTAAACGGAGAATACTGCAAGACTGCACTCATCGGCCATGCAATCATGGATGCCGATATCTTTATCAGCTTAAGTCATTTCAAAGGTCACGAAGCAACAGGTTTTGGCGGTGCGCTGAAGAATATCGGAATGGGCTGCGGAAGCCGTGCCGGTAAGATGAAACAGCATGCCAGTGGAAAACCGGCAGTAAACGAAGAACTTTGCCGTGGCTGCCGTCGTTGTGCAAAGGAATGCGGAAGTGACGCGATTACATATCCAGACAAAAAAGCAGTCATCGATTATGACAAATGTAAAGGCTGCGGCCGTTGTATCGGAGCATGTAGTTTTGATGCTGTATACAATCCAAACAGCAGCGCAAACGAACTTCTGGATCGTAAGATGGCAGAGTATGCACAGGCTGTCTGTCATGGCCGTCCACACTTCCATGTAGCACTGGTTCAGGATATCAGTCCGAACTGTGACTGCCATGGAGAAAATGATGCGCCGATCCTTCCGGATATCGGAATGTTCGCAAGCTTTGACCCGGTTGCTCTGGATCAGGCCTGCGCAGATGCCTGTCTGAAAGCGACACCAATCGAGAACAGCCAGCTTGGTGAACACCTTGCACAGCCTGACTGGCATTGTCATCACGACCATTTCAAAGATTCCAACCCGAATATTGAATGGCAGGCAACACTGGATCAGGCCGAGAAGATTGGACTGGGTACAAGACAGTATGAATTGAAAGTTGTAAAATAGGGAGACTTGCAAGATGAATATCTGCATTTATGGCGCAGCCAGCCCACAGCTGGATCAGATTTATTATGAGAAAACCGAAGAACTTGGCAGACTGATGGCCAGACGTGGACATGGACTGGTATTCGGAGGTGGCGAGACAGGACTTATGGGAGCTGCGGCCAGAGGTGTGGACGCAGAAGGCGGTTATCTCCTGGGAATTGCACCACGGTTCTTTGATGAACCGGGGATCCTGTATCAGCATTGTACGGAATTTATCATGACGGAGACGATGCGGGAGAGAAAACATCTCCTGGAAGAGAAGTCACAGGCGACAATTGTAGTTCCGGGAGGTATCGGAACTTACGAAGAATTTTTTGAGATTCTTACACTTAAGAGTCTGAACAGACTGGATCGCGCGATTGTTTTCTATAATATTAATGGCTACTATGATCTGATGAGACAGCTTCTGGAACATACTGCAAAAGAAAAGTTCATGGAACCGGCGATTCTGGATATGTGTAAATTTATGGACAAGCCGGAAGAAATTCTTGATTACATAGAGCAATATTTTGCAAAGAAATAATTTCGACGCGATAATCTTTCATTTCCCCTCGGAAGTACGAAAAAATACTTCCGGGGGGTTTGTATTTCCAAAGTGAAGGGTAACTCACACGATGTATTCAGGTGTTTACAGTAAATTCTCTCTCTGCTATACTATAAATCAAATGCCGGGTGCTGGCAAAAGGGATAAAGGTATTTACAAATTATGATGAAAAGGGGACAAAAACTATGGAAAAAAGAAAAATTATTATGGACTGCGATCCTGGAATTGATGACGCTATCGCACTTGCTTACGCAGCAGCTCACCCGGAAGCATTTGAACTTCTGGCAGTGACAACTGTAGCCGGGAACCAGACCATTGACATCGTAACAAGAAATGCTCTGGACCTGTCAGCACTTTACAAATTGAATGTGCCGGTAGCTGCCGGAATGGTAGAACCAATCATCAGAGAACATCACACAGCATCTGAATTTCATGGAAAAAACGGACTTGGTGACTGCACGATTCCGAGAGCCGATGCAGAACCGGAAAAAGAGATGGCAGTCTTTTACATTAAGAGACTTCTCACCGAACTTCCGGAAGGAGAGAAAGTAACTCTAATCTGTACAGCACCGTTGACAAATATCGGTTTACTTCTTAAAATTTATCCGGAAGTAAAATCAAAAATTCAGGAGATCATTCTTATGGGTGGCGCAGTGGCAGGTGGAAATGTAACCGCATCCGCAGAGTTTAATATTTATGTAGATCCGGAAGCTGCAAAAATCGTATTTAAATCAGGCCTTCCAATTGTAATGTGCGGCCTGGACGTAACAGAGAAATGTGCCCTGACACGTTCCCAGATCCAGAAACTCAGCCAGTCTCAGAATAATCAGATTGCGAAGCTTTGTGGAGATATGGCGGGCTACAGCCTGGCAAACGGAAATAAATTCAGGGGACAGGTAAGTATCCATGATGCGGTTCCATATATGTATCTGACTCATCCGGAAATCTTCAAAGTCCAGAAAGTGGTACTGGACGTGGACTGCTCTGATGGTGAATCTGCAGGAAGAACCATCGCAGATTTCCGCTGGTGGATGCATGAAGAAGAGGAAGAGAACATCGCAGTTATGGATGCAGACGCTTCCAAATTCCAGGAATACCTCATAGAGGCAATCTATGAACTGGGAGAGAAAGTAAAATAGAATCATTACTGTTCACACTGCTTTGTGATCGGTAATCGCAGAATTTCATTGTAGCCTGCATCGAGGAACGTTACAACAGGATAGCAATAGCTATTGCAGAATTGTTTTTATAAAGAAATTTATTATAAAGAAACTCGTATAGAGGCAGGCAAAAAAAGGAATGGATAAATGAACTATATAGTTTTTGACTTGGAATGGAATCAGAATCCAGCGGGAAAGAAAACTCGCAACGACAAACTTCCATTCGAGATTATCGAGATCGGAGCTGTAAAAGTAAACAGCAAAAAAGAAATAACGGACAGTTTTCACAGGTTGATCAAACCACAGGTTTACAACTGGATCCATGACAGCATTCATGAGGTGATTCATGTGGATTATAAAGACCTTATGAGCGGTGTGCCGTTTGAACAGGCTGCCAGAGAATTTCTTGACTGGTGCGGAGAAGACTGGTATTTTTTTACCTGGGGAAATCAGGATGTGATGGAACTTCAGAGAAATATGAAGTTCTATGGAATACTTGACCTTCTCCCGGGACCGGTGACTTACTATGATGTGCAGAAACTGTTCAGCATCAGTTATGATGACGGTACGCGCAGATGTGCACTGGAGCATGCAATCGATGAGCTGAAAATAGAGAAGTCCCAGGGATTTCACAGAGCACTTGCGGATGCCTGGTATACCGCTGAGGTTTTAAAGAAGATAAATAACATCATAATCGTGAATCACCCGTCACTGGACGTATATCAGAATCCGAAGAAGAAAAAGGAAGAGATACACATTTCCTATCCGGATCATGACAAATACGTATCCAGAGAATTCAACACGAGAGAGCGTGTTATGAAAGACCGCGAAGTAACAAGTACCAGATGTCCGATCTGTCATCTTCCTGCGAAGCGGAAACTTCGCTGGTTTATGAACAATCCGAAGGTTTATTACAGCGTTTCTGTATGTGAGGAACACGGATTGGTAAAAGGAAAGATCCGTATCCGGAAAACAGAAGATGAGAAATATTTTGCAGTGAAAACATTGCGTTTCACAGATACAGAAGAAGCGGAGGAACTTCGTGAAAGAAAAGAAGTCCTCCGCCTCAGGCGAAAACTAAAAAGAAGTGTTGAGAAGGAGGTCTGAAAGGATCTCCTTTTCATATTGTATTCCATATCCGACCATATGATCATTAAAATAATATTTGCTCTTGATACGTTTCGGTCCTACAGAATTATTAAGAAGCCACTGTTTCCTGACAAGCTGGCTCACATCTGTTCCTGTGGGAACTGTTACATACACATGTCTCATATAATAGAAAGAACAGAGATCTCCGCTATTTTTTAAGAGATGCTTCTCACATGGAAGAAACGTTGCCGGAACCGGATTCGTGTCTACATTCATATCTACTTTTTCAAAATTGTCAAAGCCATAGTCCAGCAGAGAGGTTGTATCCGGGAAAGCACCGTTTGTAGAATTCAGTACAACTGCGATCAGAATGGAATTGCCTCTCTTCGCATAAGTTACGAGGGTATTTCCGGCCACGTTTGTATAACCGGTCTTACCTCCGAGAACTCCGTCGTAAGCGTAGGACTGACCGGACATCATTCTGTGGTGATTGAGAAGGTAACGGGTTTCTGACTGCTTGTTTGTCGGCGGAATCTCATAAGTCTGCGTAGTGACAAATTTACGAAACTCCGGATTATACCAGGCAGCTTTTGCAATCTTCATCATATCACTTGCAGTGGTGTAGTGAGTCTCATCCGGCAGGCCGTTTGGATTATTGAAATGTGTATTCTTACATCCAAGCTGTGCTGCCCTCTGATTCATCAGTTCCACAAACTTCTTAACAGAACCGCTTGTCTTTTCGGCAATGGCAAGAGCCATCTCATTGGCAGATTCCAGCATCAGCGCCATCAGCGCCTGCTCTACAGTAAAAACTTCGCCGGTTTCTGCGTAGATCGTGGAGCTTCCGGCCTCGATTCCGTAAGCCGCCTCCTGTGACATCGTGATCGTATCATTCATGTCGAGATTCTCACATGCCAGGAGTGCGGTCATGATCTTAGTGATACTGGCTGGATAGAGTCTGTCATCAGGATTCTTGGAATAAAGAACGGTATCAGTTACCGCATCCATTAATACAGCGGACTGTCCTTCAATACTTGGCCCGGCAGGCCATCCTTTGATGGAGTCAGTATCAGCAGCCTGGGAATAAGTCGCCGAGTGACCGGCTTCGGGAGTTGCAGTGGCATTCGCCTCAGCAGCATAAATAGCAGCCGGCTGAGTAACCAGCAGCCCGGCACAAAGCATTCCGGCAAGAGAACGCTTTATCATTGTATGAAATTTTCTCTTAAACATTTAAAATTACCCTTCATTAATAAATGCGCATAGAAAATTATTAACTATGCAGATTAGTTGTTCAGATATTGCTGTCCATGCGTTAATGAGAACGGAGAAAACAGTAACGCTTAGATAACTCCTGACGACGATTATATGCGATAAAAAAAGCAGCTATTTGTAGAATTGCTATAGTACAAGAGTATTTACAGCTGCAAAAAATCGACATACAGGATGATATTAAAGTCCGAAAAAATGTTAATCCAATACGTTTTGCTATATTCGGACAAAATATTCTACCTTATTATATCATTAATTACAATGGCTGTGTAAAATTTATATCCTTATATATTCTCACAAAGTTATCCTGTTACTGCTCACACACCACTATTCCGCGAGGTGTTTTGGCATGAATATGCCAAAATCCCGAGACATACAAGCCAAAATTCCATTGCCGCAGGCAATCTGGAATGAATTTTGGCAACGTTACTGCGAACGGAGTGAACAGTAACGTTATCCTGAGGTTAGCATAACCTTAAATAATCCAAAAAATACTTGACACAGGGAATTTCGTGACCTTATAATGAATCCGCATAGTGTTTTAAATATAAACCACAAAAACGTTGATGGAGACAGTAATTGCAGATGAACGCAGACAGCGAGTCAGGGAGGGTGTGAGCCTGATGGCAAGTAAATGCAGTGAAAATCACTCCGGAGTTGCAACTCTGAAGGCGATATGCAGATAGGAGCTGACGGAAATCCCCGTTAAAGGATTCATGTATCGGCAAAGATGCCCGTACAATGTAACAGGTGGTATAACGAACGTAAATAAACCTTCGTCCTTTTACATAAGGGACGATTTTTTTGTTTTATGGGATAAAGATGTGCACAAACGTCATTATCCTATAAAACAAAAATTTCAGGATTATTTTCGTTCTAAAACATGTTACTGTTCACTTCGTGCCCGGTAACAAGAATATACCAAAATAAAAACAGGAGGTAATTTACTGTGTACCAGAAAGTTGATACGAACTTAAATTTTGTAGACCGTGAAAAAAAAGTAGAAGAATTCTGGAAAGAAAACCATATCTTTGAGAAAAGTATGGAAAACAGAAAAGAAGGAGAAACCTATACTTTCTACGATGGACCGCCAACCGCCAACGGTAAACCGCACATCGGCCATGTGCTTACCCGTGTAATCAAGGATATGATTCCGAGATACCGTACAATGAAAGGCTATATGGTTCCACGTAAAGCAGGCTGGGATACCCATGGTCTTCCGGTAGAGCTGGAAGTAGAGAAGAAACTGGGACTGGATGGCAAAGAACAGATCGAAGAATACGGTATGGAGCCATTCATCAAACAGTGTAAAGAAAGTGTCTGGAAATACAAAGGAATGTGGGAGGATTTCTCCTCAACAGTTGGTTTCTGGGCTGATATGGAGCACCCATATGTAACTTACTATGATGACTATATCGAATCCGAGTGGTGGGCACTCAAAGAAATCTGGAACAAGAAGCTTCTATACAAAGGCTTCAAAATCGTTCCTTACTGTCCGAGATGTGGTACTCCGCTTTCCGCACAGGAAGTATCCCAGGGATACAAAACTGTCAAAGAGCGTTCCGCAGTTGTAAGATTCAAGGTTGTCGGCGAAGACGCATACTTCCTTGCATGGACAACAACACCATGGACACTTCCATCCAACGTTGCACTCTGCGTAAACCCGGATGAGACTTACTGCAAAGTAAAAGCAGCAGACGGATACACCTATTATATGGCAGAAGCACTTCTCGACAAAGTTCTTGGCAAACTTGCAAAAGAAGAAGGCGAGAAAGCATACGAAGTTCTGGAAACTTACAAAGGAACAGATCTCGAGTATAAAGGGTATGAGCCACTTTTTGCATGCGCAGGAGAGGCAGCAGCAAAACAGAAAAAGAAAGCTCATTTCGTAACATGTGACACATACGTTACTATGAGCGATGGTACAGGTATCGTTCATATCGCACCTGCATTTGGTGAAGACGACAGCAGAATCGGACGTAACTATGACCTTCCATTCGTACAGTTCGTAGATGGACAGGGTAACCTGACAAAAGAGACTCCATATGCTGGCGTTTTCGTAAAGAAGGCAGACCCGATGGTTCTCACAGACCTGGACAAAGAAGGCAAACTCTTCGATGCTCCGAAATTCGAGCATGAATATCCACACTGCTGGAGATGCGACACACCACTGATCTACTATGCAAGAGAATCCTGGTTCATCAAGATGACAGCAGTCAAAGATGACCTGATCAGAAACAACAACACCATCAACTGGATTCCGGAGAGCATCGGTAAAGGACGTTTCGGCGACTGGCTGGAGAACGTTCAGGACTGGGGTATCAGCCGTAACCGTTACTGGGGAACACCACTGAACATCTGGCAGTGCGAATGCGGACATATGCATTCCGTTGGAAGCCGTCAGGAATTATTTGAGATGAGCGGTGATGAGAGAGCCAAGACAGTAGAACTTCATCGTCCATACATTGATGAGATCACACTGAAGTGTCCGGAATGTGGTGGAGAAATGCACCGTGTACCGGAAGTTATCGACTGTTGGTTCGACTCAGGAGCAATGCCTTTCGCACAGCACCACTATCCATTTGAAAACAAAGAATTATTTGAGCAGCAGTTCCCTGCAAACTTTATCTCCGAGGCAGTAGACCAGACTCGTGGATGGTTCTACTCACTCCTTGCAGAATCTACACTGCTCTTCAACAAAGCACCATATAAGAACGTAATCGTTCTGGGACATGTCCAGGATGAGAACGGACAGAAGATGAGTAAGTCCAAAGGAAATGCAGTTGACCCGTTTGACGCACTGAACAAATACGGCGCAGATGCGATCCGCTGGTATTTCTACATCAACAGCGCACCATGGCTTCCAAACCGTTTCCATGGCAAAGCCGTTGTAGAAGGACAGCGTAAATTCATGAGCACACTCTGGAACACATACGCGTTCTTCGTATTATATGCAAACATCGACAACTTCGATCCAACTAAATACAATCTCGAATATGATCAGCTCCCTGTAATGGATAAATGGCTGCTCAGCAGATTAAACACAACTGTACAGGCAGTAGACAATGACCTGGCAAACTACAAGATTCCGGAAGCAGCAAGAGCACTTCAGGAATTCGTAGATGAGATGAGTAACTGGTATGTAAGAAGAAGCCGTGAACGTTTCTGGGCAAAAGGAATGGAGCAGGATAAGATCAACGCATATATGACACTTTACACAGCACTTGTGACAGTGGCAAAAGTGGCTGCACCGATGATTCCGTTCATGACAGAAGACATTTACCAGAATCTTGTAAGAAGCATTGATGCAAATGCTCCGGAAAGTATTCACTTATGTGATTATCCAGCTGCAAACGAGGCTTATATCGATAAAGATTTGGAAGCAAACATGGACGAAGTTCTGAAACTGGTTGTTATGGGACGTGCGTGCCGTAATACAGCAAATATCAAGAACCGTCAGCCAATTGGAAAGATGTTTGTAAAATCAAATGTAGTATTACCTGAATTTTATCAGGAAATCGTGGAAGAAGAGTTGAACGTAAAAGAGATGGAATTCACAGATGATGTGAGAAACTTTACTTCTTATACATTTAAACCACAGATGAGAACAGTAGGACCGAAATACGGTAAATTACTGGGCGGAATCAAAGAAGCTTTAGCAAACTTAGACGGAAATCAGGCAATGGATGAACTGAATGCGACAGAAGCTTTGAAATTGGACGTAAATGGACAGGAAGTGACATTGTTCAGAGAGGATCTTTTGATCGATACAGCTCAGATGGAAGGCTATGTATCTGAGAGTGATAATGGAATCACAGTTGTCTTAGACACAAACCTGACAGAAGAATTGCTGGAAGAGGGGTTTGTCAGAGAGCTGATCAGCAAGATTCAGACAATGAGAAAAGAAGCAGACTTTGAAGTGACAGATAAGATTAAACTATATTATCAGGGAACAGAAAAGGCAGAGGCTGTATTTGAAAAATATGAAACTGAAATTGGCGGAGAAGTTTTGGCTACAGAAGTAATCAAAGGAACACCTGGCGGATACAAAAAAGAATGGAACATCAACGGTGAAACTATGACTATGGGAGTAGAAAAATAGGAGGTTGTGATTATGTACCGTGAAAAATTTGATAAGGTGGAATTCCAAAAAACTGTAAAAAGCAATGTAAAAAGACTGTATCGAAAGACAGTAGAGGAAGCAACACAGCAGCAATTGTTTCAGGCAGTGTCTTATGCTGTAAAAGATGATATCATCGACAGATGGCTGATGACACAGGAACAATATAAAAAAGATGACCCAAAAACTGTATATTATATGTCTATGGAATTTTTGATGGGAAGAGCTTTGGGTAACAACCTGATCAATTTGACTGACTATAAAGAAGTGCAGGAAGCATTGGAGGAGATGGGAATCAATCTGAATGTGATTGAAGATCAAGAACCAGATGCGGCACTTGGAAATGGCGGACTCGGGCGTCTGGCAGCATGCTTTCTTGACTCACTTGCAACCTTGGGATACGCAGCCTATGGCTGCGGAATCCGCTATCATTACGGTATGTTCAAACAAAAAATAGAGAATGGATATCAGGTCGAGACACCGGATAACTGGTTAAAAGAAGGAAATCCATTTGAAATCCGACGTGAAGAATACGCAAAAGAGGTGCGTTTCGGAGGAAATATCCGTGTGGAAAAAGATCCAAAGACAGGAAGGGATATGTTTATTCAGGAGAATTTTGAGTCTGTCCTTGCGATTCCATACGATATGCCGATTGTCGGATATAACAATAACCTTGTAAATACACTTCGCATCTGGGATGCGAAGGCAATCACAGACTTCCATTTGGATTCATTTGACCGTGGAGAATATCAAAAAGCTGTAGAGCAGGAGAATCTTGCAAAGACGATTGTAGAGGTACTGTATCCGAATGATAACCATTATGCGGGAAAAGAGCTTCGTCTGAAACAGCAGTATTTCTTTATCTCTGCAAGTTTGCAGGAAGCCGTTGACAAATATTTGAGAGACCATGATGATATCCATAAGTTCTACGAAAAAGTGACGATTCAGATGAATGATACGCATCCTACAGTTGCGGTTGCAGAGCTTATGAGACTGCTTATGGATGAGCATGGACTGGAATGGGATGAAGCGTGGGAGGTTACGACGAAGACTTGTGCTTACACAAACCATACGATCATGGCAGAAGCGCTTGAAAAATGGCCAATCGACTTGTTCCAGAGACTGCTACCTCGTGTTTACCAGATTGTGGAAGAGATCAATCGCCGATTTGTAAATGAAATCCGTGCAAAATATCCTGGCAATGAAGATAAAGTACGCAGTATGGCGATTTTATATGATGGACAGGTGAAGATGGCGCATCTTGCGATCGTAGCAGGATATTCTGTAAACGGTGTGGCAAAACTGCATACAGAGATTTTAAAACATCAGGAACTGAAAGATTTCTATGAGATGATGCCGGAGAAATTTAACAATAAGACAAACGGTATTACTCAGAGACGTTTCTTGCTGCATGGTAATCCGCTTCTCGCTGACTGGGTTACAGCTCATATCGGAAAAGGATGGATCACAGATTTGCAGGAGATGGAAAAACTGAAACCACTTGTGGAAGATGAAAAAGCGAGAAAAGAATTTATGGAGATCAAGTATCAAAATAAAGTTCGTCTTGCGAAATATA
>ENA-OWPM01001081-OWPM01001081.1-human-gut-metagenome-genome-assembly--contig:-NODE-1081-length-25197-cov-3.511892_pt1 | contig 25197 bp, 17 predicted proteins | sample MGYA00248267_ERZ651852 | MGnify/ENA primary metagenome ERZ651852 (study PRJEB26924, sample SAMEA4378228) | human gut metagenome | biome: human gut; feature: human-associated habitat; material: faeces...
CACAGAGTCTCACGGAGTTCTATTCTTTTGATTTCAAATTGATTAAACTCTGTGATACCCTGTGTTACTCTGTGGTGAATTAATTCATAACCTCGCCCGAAAGAAAATCCTTTCTCCGATAAGTAACAATCGCTATTTTATGAAAATAAATAAATACTGTCTTAATAACGGTCTGCGACTGGTGCATTACCAGGATCTCAGTACTCAGATGGTAGCACTGAACATCGTTTATGATGTAGGTGCCCGGGACGAACATCCTGAACATACCGGCTTTGCCCATTTGTTCGAACATCTGATGTTTGGCGGTTCTGTGAATATACCCGACTATGATGCTCCTTTGCAGTCGGCAGGTGGCGAAAACAATGCCTGGACGAACAATGACATTACGAACTATTACCTCACCGTCCCCAAGTCGAATGTAGAGATTGGTTTCTGGCTGGAGTCCGACCGTATGCTGGAACTGGCATTCAGTGAACAAAGCCTTGAAGTGCAGCGCGGTGTGGTCATGGAGGAGTTCAAACAGCGTTGTCTGAACCAGCCTTACGGAGATGTGGGACATCTTATCCGTCCGTTGGCTTATGAGGTGCATCCGTACCGCTGGCCTACCATCGGAAAGGATTTATCGCATATCGAACAAGCTACATTGGAGGAAGTGAAGGCATTCTTCTACCGTTTTTATGCACCTAATAATGCTGTGCTTGCCGTAACCGGAAACATATCGTGGGAAGAAGCTGTCCGGTTAACAGAAAAATGGTTCGGTCCGATTCCCCGCAGGAATGTGCCTGTGCGACAATTGCCGCAGGAACCCGTACAGACAACGGTACGTAGACAGGTGGTGAAACGGCCTGTCCCCCTGGATGCACTGTTCATGGCTTATCATATGTGTAGTCGAGAGCATCCTGATTACTATGCTTTTGATATTCTTTCAGATATCCTTAGTAACGGACGTTCCAGTCGCTTGAATCGTCGGTTGGTGCAGGAACAGAAATTATTCTCCGGCATAGATGCTTATATTTCGGGTACACGTGATGCGGGATTGCTGCATATCAGTGGGAAGCCATCAGCCGGAGTATCACTGGAACGGGCTGAGGCCGCTGTACGCAAAGAGTTGCAGGAGTTACAGCAAGTGACGATAGAAGGAGAGGAACTGGAGAAAGTAAAGAATAAGTTTGAATCTACCCAGATATTCGGGAATATCAATTACCTGAATGTAGCCACAAATCTGGCATGGTTCGAATTGACCGGACAGGCAGAGGATATAGACCGTGAGGTAGAACGGTATCGCGCAGTGACGGCAGAGCAGCTGAAGGCAGTTGCCCAAGAGACTTTCCGTGAGGAAAACTCGGTGGTATTATATTATGAGAAAGATAAATGAATAGATTAATTGCTACATACAAGGGGCATTATAAAGCCCTCTTTTACTTAGGACTTCCCATCGTTATCGGCCAGATGGGTGTCATTGTTCTCGGATTTGCCGATACTCTGATGGTGGGACACCACAGTACGGCCGAGTTGGCTGCTGCTTCTTTCACCAACAATCTTTTCACACTTTGCATTATTTTCAGTACCGGTTTCTCTTATGGACTGACGCCTGTAGTGGGTGAGTTCTACGGTAACCGTCGTTTCATGGAGGCCGGACAAGCTTTGCGCTCAAGTCTGCTTGCCAATGTGTTGGTAGCGCTGTTGCTGACACTTATTATGACTGTCGTCTATTTCTGTGTGGAATATATGGGGCAACCCGAGGAACTGATTCCGCTGATAAAGCCTTATTTTCTGGTTCTACTTGCATCCTTGGTGTTCGTCATGCTGTTCAATGGCTTTAAGCAGTTTACAGATGGCATTACTCAAACACAGACTGCCATGTGGGTGCTTCTTGGTGGAAATACATTGAATATCATTGGTAACTATATACTGATTTACGGAAAGTTTGGTTTTCCGGAATTGGGGTTGTTGGGCGCGGGTATCAGTACCCTGTTCTCGCGTATTGTTATGGTCATTGTTTTTGCACTGGTTATTTTCCGTAGTCGCAGATTCTTAAGATATAAGGCGGGGTTCTTCCGCCTGGGATGGTCAAAACAAATGTTCAGGAAATTGAATGGACTTGGGTGGCCTGTCGGTTTGCAGATGGGCATGGAGACGGCTTCATTCAGTCTCAGCACGATTATGGTCGGTTGGCTGGGAACTATTGCTTTGGCGTCGCATCAGATTATGCTTACTATTTCTCAGTTCACCTTTATGATGTTTTATGGGATGGGGGCGGCGATTGCCGTTCGCGTCAGTAACTTCAAGGGGCAGAGTGATATGGTGAATGTCCGCCGTTCGGCATATGCCGGCTTTCACCTGATTATGGCAATGGCAGTGGTGCTTCTGAGTATTGTGTTTCTGTTGCGCAATCAGGTCGGGGGCTGGTTTACGGATAGCGTGGAGGTTTCTGCCATGGTATCTTCTTTGTTCTTTCCATTCCTGGTTTACCAGTTTGGTGACGGATTGCAAATCAGTTTTGCCAATGCCCTGCGTGGTATCGCAGACGTAAAACCGATGATGTTCATTGCATTTATTTCCTATTTTGTTATATCTTTGCCTGTAGGATACTTATGTGGTTTCGTGCTGGGTTGGGGTACGGTCGGCGTATGGATGGCTTTCCCATTCGGACTGACGAGCGCAGGTATTATGCTTTGGCTGCGTTTCCGTTATAAAGCAAGATGAAGGAAAGTGATACTATCACCCTATCACTATTATAATATAAATTATGAATAATGTCTCCAAGAAGAAGATAGCTGCCGGTTATGTGGTTCTGTTGGCAGTCTTGCTTTATTCCCTGTTCTTCGTGCACCGGGAAATGGAGAACCTTATGAGCTCGGATAATAGCGATATCCTGCGTACGGATAGTCTGATAGGGCTTTTGCGGGAAAAAGATGCTAATACGGTCCGCTTGCTGCGTACGCTGAGCGAAGCCAATGACAGCATGATTTCCGCTCGGGAGGTGGAGCAGATTATAGCTGAGCAGGATACCATTATCACCCAACAGCGTGTGCAACGTCGTGTTACTGCCCGTCGTGATACCGTTGTGACACAACCTAAGAAGAAGGGTTTCTTCCGCCGTCTGGGGGAAGTTTTCGTTCCACCACGCAAAGATTCTGCTATTCAGGTACAAACTACCCTTGAAGTTGCTACGGATACTGTGCTTGATGCTTATAATCCTGTTGATTCACTGCACGCGAAATTGCGTACCGTTGCCCAGCAAAAGAAAGCAACTAATAGTGTGATACAGCGCCGTAAGCGAACTCTGCAACGCCTTGATCATGCGCTGAGTGCCCGTATTGATAGTCTTTTGAAGGGATATGAACAGGAAACTCTGCTGCGTGCCCGTGAAGAGGCCGAGTATCAGAAAGCAGTGCGTCATCGTTCTGCTACGATTATTTCTGGTATTGCTGCGGGGGCTGTTGTGTTGTCCGTTATCTTTCTTGTTATGATCTGGCGGGATGTTACTCGTAGTAACCGTTATCGGCGTCAGTTGGAAGAAGCTAACCGCTTCGCCGAAGAGTTGCTTGCCTCTCGCGAAAAGCTGATGCTTGCCATTACCCACGATTTCAAAGCTCCCTTAGGTTCTATCATGGGGTATGCAGATTTGCTCTCCCGGCTCACTGTTGACGGACGGCAACGTTTCTATCTTGACAATATGAAAACCTCCTCAGAGCATCTGCTGAAACTGGTTACCGATTTGCTCGATTTTCATCGCCTCGACTTGCACAAAGCTGAGATAAACCGTGTTACTTTCCATCCTGCACGCCTGCTGGAAGAAATATACGTCAGCTTTGAACCGTTGACTTCTGCCAAAGGATTGTCTTTGAAATGTGAGATAGACCCCGAACTGAAAGGAACCTTCATCAGTGACCCTTTACGCTTGCGCCAGATTGTCAATAACTTGCTTTCCAATGCAGTGAAGTTCACTTCGGAAGGTGGCATTACACTGACTGCCAGTTTTGTGCCGAAGGGTGATTCGGTTTTCTCCGGAAATCACTTGAAACTTTCTGTTATCGATACGGGAAAGGGAATGAAACCCGGTGACCGTGAACGCATCTTCCAGGAGTTTACCCGTTTGCCGGGAGCACAGGGAGAGGAAGGATTCGGCTTGGGATTATCTATTGTCCGTATGCTGGTGCAACTACTTGAAGGACGTATCGAAGTGGATAGTGTACTTGGAAAGGGGAGTACGTTTACGTTGCGGGTACCTTTGTATCCGGTGGCTTTGAATGATACTTCCGAGGTGAATGAACAGAATAATGCGAATTCATCCTCTTTACCTGCTCAAACTCCTGCTTTGCATATCCTCTTGATTGATGACGACCGTATCCAACTCACTCTCACTTCTGCTATGCTTGCACAGAGTGGCATCACTTCTGTTTCTTGTCTGCAATTGGATGAATTACTGGAAGCTCTCCGTACCGATACTTTCGATGTATTGCTTACCGATGTGCAAATGCCCGCCATGAATGGTTTCGACTTGCTGAACCTGTTGCGTGCTTCGAATATTCCGCAAGCTAAGACTATACCCGTGATTGCTGTGACTGCCCGTAGTGATATGCAACGTGAAGAGTTTCTGAAACATGGTTTTGCCGGAAGCTTGCACAAACCATTTATGGTGAATGAACTGTTGGCAGAATTGGATATTGAAAAGAGAGAAACAGGTCTTGTTACTCCACAGAATCATATAGGAACGAATGCTGTACAGACCGATAAGATTGCAACTGAAGCTGTTCCTGCTTCTGCATTAAATTTCTCTGCTCTCACTGCTTTCTCAGGTGATGATCCTGATGCGGCAAAATCTATTCTGGAAAGTTTTGTCACAGAAACACGCCTGAATGCTGATCGCTTGCGACAGGCATTAGATGTTGAAGATACAGACGGCATTGCCGCCATGGGGCATAAGATGCTTCCCTTGTTTACTTTACTGGGAGCTAACGAACTTGTTGCTTTATTGAAAGAGCTTGAAGCCTCACGCGGGGAAGTATTCAGTGAAAAGATAAAAGAGAAATCTTTCTCAGCACTCGCTCAGATTGAAGATATCGTAGTACAGGTAGAGGAATAAATAGCCTTTTTGTCTTCTACATCAACCAAATGTCGTTAGAATTTGTTTACTTTGTAACGATTTAAACACTGACTATCGATTGACGTCCTAATGAGAAGAAAATGGTTGAAATGGGTGGTGTGGATACTGCTCACCCCTATCATATTGTTTGTAATACTGATGGTATTGCTTTATATCCCTCCCGTACAGAACCTGATACGGAAGCAAGCCACTGCCATCGCATCCGAGGCAACGGGTATGGATATATCTGTTGAGCGCATCGACCTCCGCTTTCCGCTGAACCTGCTGGTACGCGGTGTGCAGGTCATTCAGCCTATACAGGCAGATAAACAAATTTCCTCTGTTCCCGGCGACTCCCTTGCCGTGAAACAGGTTCCCGATACCCTGCTGACACTGGAAAGCCTGAACGTGCGCGTGCAGGCATGGCCGCTGATACGCGGAAAAGTAGAACTGGACGAGGTTACTGTGAACGGAGTTTTCCTAAACTCTGCCGATCTTATAGAGGGTATTCGTGTACGTGGTGTGTTGGGGCGTTTCTTCCTCGAAAGTCACGGTGTAGACCTGAAGAAAGAAGATGCTATTATCAACCGCGTGGAACTGAGTGATACTCATATGCTCGTTGTAATGAACGACACTACCACTGCCGAACCGGATACCACGACTGCCGCCCTTAACTGGAAAGTGGCTTTACACAAGTTGGCATTGAAGAACGTTTCCGTTGATTTGCAAATGCCGCTGGATTCCATGCGTCTTGCTGCCCGTCTGGGTGATGCAGAGGTGGATGATGCGGTTGCTGACCTGGGCGGACAGATGTACGGTCTGAAGAAATTTGAATTGAGCAGTACTACGGTTAACTATGATGCGGGTAGCCAATTGCTCAGTGCCATTAATAGCCTGATAGATACCGGTAGTCTTGCGGCTACCGATAGCACCGGTGTGAAACCTGCCCCGGGCTTTGATGCTTCGCACATTGCCTTGCGGGATATTCGCATTGGAGTGGACTCCGTGCTTTATCATGGACGGAACATAAATGCCGTTATCCGGGAATTCTCTATGAACGAGCGTTCCGGCCTGAGCATCACTTCACTGACGGGACGGGTATTTGCTGATTCCACTGTTATTCAGGTGCCTTCTTTAAAATTGCTTACCCCACACAGTGAAATGGATTTCACCGCCCAGACTTATTGGGAATTGGTAGAAATTCCCACTTCCGGACGACTCTCCGCCCGTTTCAATGCCCGCATCGGTAAGCAGGATGTAATGCTCTTTGCAGGTGACTTGCCTGATACATTCAAGGATGCATATCCTTTCCGCCCTCTTACCATCCGTGCCGGTACGGAAGGTAACTTCAAGCAGATGCAGATTTCCCGCTTCAATATCGACCTGCCGGGTGCTTTCACCTTGAATGGTGGTGGTGAGATTTGGAACCTCACCGACAGTTTGACGCGCAACGGAAGCATTGACTTTGATATCCGGACACAGAATCTGAATTTCCTTACCGGATTGACAGGTGTCACCCCCGACGGTTCTATTGTTGTGCCGGACAGTATGCACCTTGCTGCGCGACTTGGTTTGGATGGCTCCAATTATGATGCCAGCCTGAAATTGAAAGAACGCGAAGGGCTGTTGAATCTGCTGGCTCGTTACAACACTTCTACCGAAGCCTATCAGGCAGACCTTCATGTGGATGCCTTGCAAGTGCACCACTTCTTGCCTAAAGATTCTATCTATACACTTTCGGCTAAGATTGCCGCCAAAGGAAAAGGATTCGATCCCGCCAATCACCGTACCGTGGCTGCTGTACAAGCTTCTCTCGGTGAATTACAATACGGACACTGGAATATCTCCGGCATCGACCTGACAGCCGGATTGAAATCCACTCTTGCCACTGTACACATGACGAGCGACAATGCCCTGCTGAAGATGCAGGCGGATGCGGATATGCGTCTTGACCGTAAATACCTGGATGGCAAGGTGGCTATGAATGTGGAGAATGTCGGTCTGCATGAGTTAGGTATTTCTCCTAAACCATTGAAGCATCCTTTCGCTTTCACTCTCGGTGCCGAAGCACGCCATGACTCTATCAAGATGAACATGGATGCAGGCGACCTCGACTTTCAGTTCCGTGCCCGCAGCACCTTGCAGAAACTGATGGATCAAGGTACTGTCTTTGCCACACTTCTTACCCGGCAGATAGAATTGAAGCAACTCGACCATGCAGAATTACGGAAAGCACTGCCCTCAGCCGGTATGCAACTGAAAGCCGGTAAGCAGAATCCTGTCAGTTATTTCCTGGCAACCAAGGATATTTCTTTTGATGACTTTATATTGCGTTTTGGCACCACACCCCGACGTGGTATCAACGGACGAACTGCTATACATGGTCTGCGTATGGACTCCTTACAACTGGATACCATTTTCTTTGCTATCAGCCAGGACACTGCACGCATGAAGTTGCAGGGGGGTGTTATAAATGGACCAAAGAACCCTCAGTTTGTCTTCCGCAGTACACTGACGGGTGAAATCCGTAATGAAGATGCCGAACTTACCCTGAATTATGTGGATGCGAAGGGAGATACCGGACTCGATCTGGGTATCAATGCCCGTCCTTTGATAGAGGGCCGGGGTAGGGGTAATGGTATTGCCTTCCGCCTGACACCTGCCGAGCCTATTATTGCTTTCCAGAAGTTCCACTTTGTAGATAACAGCGATTGGATTTATCTGCACAAGAATATGCGCGTCTACGCTAATGTCGACATGGACAGTGAGGACGGACTCTGTTTCCGTATGCAGTCCGACCGGTCTGACACTGTCTCTTTACAGAATATAAATCTGGAATTAATCCGTTTCCGCTTGGATAAACTAAGTGGCATTCTGCCTTATATGCCCCGTATCACGGGACTTTTTTCTGCGGAAGCAAACTATATACAAACAGCAACCTCCCTGCAAGTTTCCGCTGAAGCCGGTGTGGAAAAGCTGACTTACGAACGCCAGCCGGTAGGTAACATCGGACTGGGCGCCACATGGCTTCCGGGTGATAAAGGCACGCACTATCTGAATGCCTATTTCCGGTCGGGAGATCAGGAGGTGCTGACTGCCGATGCCGTATTAACTCAGAAGAACGGACGTGATTCGCTTGAAGTCAACACCACTTTCGAGCATTTCCCGCTTTCCCTTGCCAATGCCTTTATGCCCGATCAGGTCGTTACTTTCACAGGTGACATTGACGGTGGACTTTATATCAATGGAGATATGGAGAAACCAAAGATGAGTGGCGATCTTTCATTAGACAGTGTCTCTGTCTACGCCCGTCAGGCAGGTGCTCGCTACTGGTTCGACAATCGTCCGTTGAAGATAGAGAATAACCAGCTTATATTTAATAAGTTTGCTATATATACCACCAGTCGTAACCCCTTCACGATAGACGGAAACGTGGACTTCCGGAATATGGACCGACCGACAGCAAACCTGACCTTGCGTGCACAGAATTATACTCTGCTCGATGCACCCCGCACACGCGAGAGTATGCTTTACGGTAAAATCTTCGTGGACCTGAACGCTACCGTACGCGGTCCGCTGGATGGACTGACCATGCGCGGAAACATGAATCTGCTGGGTAATACGGATGTAACCTATGTGCTGACCGATTCGCCCTTGACAGTAGAAGACCGTTTGGGTGAACTCGTTACATTCACTTCCTTTACGGATACTACTTCGGTACAGGCAACGGAAGTTCCCACTATGTCGCTTGGCGGTATGGACATGTTGATGTCTGTGCATATTGATGATGCCGTACGCTTACGTGCCGATCTCAGCCCTGACCGCAGCAGCCGTGTGGAATTGGAAGGTGGAGGTGACCTGAATCTGCAATATACTCCGCAAGGCGATCTCACATTGTCCGGTCGCTATACGCTGATCGGTGGTATGATGAAATATGCCCTGCCCGTTATTCCTCTGAAAGAGTTCCAGTTTGTCAACGGAAGCTATGTGGACTGGACGGGTAATCCGATGAACCCTTCGCTCAACCTGACTGCTACGGAGCGTGTCCGCGCTTCCGTATCCGATGGTGATGACGGTGGTTCGCGTATGGTGAACTTTGACGTTTCCATCAGCATCAAGAACCGTTTGGAGAACCCTGATTTGAGTTTTAATCTGAGTGCCCCTGAAGATGCCACTGTGCAGGGTGAGCTGGCAGGAATGAGCGCCGATGAACGAAGCAAGCAGGCCATCACCATGCTTGCCACCGGTATGTATCTTTATAACAGCGGAAAAGGTGGTGGTTTAACCATGGGTTCCGCACTGAACAGTGTGCTGCAAAGCCAGATTAATTCACTGACCGGGAACCTGAAGAATGCTTCCCTCAGTGTGGGTATTGAAGACCGTACTGCCGCCGAAACGGGCGATAAACAGACGGACTACAGTTTCCGCTATTCGCAGCGTTTCTTCAATGATCGTGTACAGATCATTATCGGTGGAAAAGTGTCCAGTGGCGCCAATGCAACGAATGACGTAGAATCGTTCATCGATAATATTTCTTTGGAATATCGTCTGGATAATAGTGGTACACGCTATGTCCGCGTATTCCACAACAAGAACTATGAAAGTGTGCTCGACGGTGAGATAACCGAGACAGGTGTCGGCCTTGTGCTTCGCCGGAAAATGGACCGCCTGAGTGAGCTGTTCATATTCAAGAGAAAGAAGAAAGTAGAACCTGTAAGCGAATAGTGTAAAAGAAATAGCAATAGTATGATGCCTCTCGAATCATTCTCAGTTCTCCTCCTCCCGGGAGGAGGAGTACCCGAAGGGGGAGGTGGTAGGCACATACATAAATTCTTAATACATAGAAGAATAAAATGAAGAAACTTGTATATATACTCCTTGCAACCCTGCTTCTGGCAGCCTGCTCCACTACTAAGCATCTGCCTGAAGGCGAAGTGCTCTACACCGGTCAGAAGCCGATGATTGTAGAGAACCGCTCCGATACCAAGGTAGGCGAGACCGCTATGGAAGAAGTGGAAGCCGCCCTTGCCAAAGCCCCCAATAACTCTCTGCTCGGTAGTTCCGAATACCGCATTCCTTTCCCTTTCGGACTGTGGGTGTACAATGGTTTTGGAAAGTACAAGAAAGGTTTCGGAAAGTGGATATTCAACCGCTTTGCCGCTACTCCCGTGCTCATATCCTCCGTTAATCCGGACATCCGACAGAAAGTAGCGACAAATATCCTGCACGATTATGGGTACTTTAATGGTACAGTAAGCTATCAAACTTTCGTTAATCCCAAGGACAGTCTGAAAGCCAAGTTGCAATATACGGTCGATATGCGCAACCCGTACTTTATTGATACCGTTTATTATAGGGGATTCAACAGTACCACCATGCAGATTATCAACCTCGGTCGCCGTCGCTCCCTGATCAGCCCGGGTGAACAGTTCAATGTTACCGATCTTGATGGTGAGCGTACCCGCATCAGCGGCCTGCTGCGTAATATGGGGTATTACTATTTTCGCCCTGACTATCTGACTTACCAGGCTGATACAACCCTCGTTCCCGGTGGGCACGTCAGCCTGCGCATGATCCCCGTTCCCGGTATGCCGAAGGATGCCGAACGTCCTTTCTTCGTAGGTAAAACCAATTTCTACCTCCAAGGGCCACAAGGACAAATGCCCAATGACAGTCTCTACTACAAGACTTTTTGGATACACTATTACGATAAACTGAAGATACGTCCCAATATGCTTCACCGTTGGCTGAACTACCAAGGTTATCAACGGAAACGGCAGGAACTGGACAAGGGAGGTATGCGCCGTCGTCCGGAAAAGCTATATAGCCAATACCGGCAAACCCGTATCCAGGAGCGTCTGGCAAGTGTGGGCATCTTCCGTTATCTGGAGATGCAGTACACGCCCCGCGATACAGCGCTCGTTTCCGATACGTTGGACGTGAATATCCGTGCTATGCTGGATAAACCGTATGATGCCGAACTGGACTTCAATGTTACGATGAAAAGTAATAACCAGACCGGCCCCGGTGCCGCCTTCACCGTAACGAAGAACAACGTCTTCGGCGGTGGTGAAACTTGGAATGTGAAAGTAAACGGCTCTTATGAATGGCAGACGGGTAAGAACAGCAGTTCGCTGATGAATAGTTACGAGTTGGGCTTATCTTCTGCACTTACCTTTCCACGTATCGTCTTTCCCCGGATGGGTACCAAGGAATATGACTTCCCGGCTTCCACTACCTTCCGTGTCTATATAGACCAGATGAACCGTGCCAAGTACTATAAACTGCTTGCGTTCGGTGGAAACGTTACGTATGACTTTCAGCCTGTGCCTACCCGGAAACATAGTATTACGCCCTTCCAACTGACATTTAACGTGTTGCGTAATCCGACTGCGGCTTTTGAGGAAATACAAGCTCAGAATCCGGCCCTTTACATCAGCCTCCGTAATCAGTTTATTCCTAAAATGGAATATACATACACTTATGATAATGCTTCTCTCCGCACAGTCCGTAACCCCATTTGGTGGCAGACTACATTCGGCTCTGCCGGTAACCTGACCTCTTTGGTTTACAAGGCATTCGGACAGTCGTTCAGCAAAGAAGATAAGAAACTGCTGGGAGTTCCTTTCGCACAATTCCTGAAGCTGAATTCGGAGTTCCGTTATCATTACAGGATAGATAAGAATCAGATGATTGCTTCCCGTATTGCAGGAGGATTTATCTGGTCCTATGGAAATGCGACGACTGCACCATATACCGAACAGTTCTACATAGGTGGTGCCAACAGTATCCGTGCCTATTCTGCACGCAGTATCGGCCCCGGTGGCTATCCACCCGATAAAGAGAAAAAGTATTCCTATATCAACCATGTGGGTGATATCCGTATGGAAGCAAACGTGGAATATCGTTTCCGTATTCTCGGCGATCTGCACGGAGCTGTCTTCCTCGATGCAGGTAATGTCTGGTTGATGCGTAAGGATGAAAACCGTCCCAATGGGCAACTGACGTTGAAGAATTTCCCGAAACAAGTTGCTTTGGGCACAGGTGCCGGTCTGCGCTACGACCTGGATTTCCTTGTATTCCGTTTCGACTGGGGTGTGGCACTGCATGATCCGTATGATACAGGAAAAAAGGGATATTATAATATTCCGAAGTTTAAAGATGGTATGGCATGGCATTTTGCTATCGGCTATCCGTTCTAACGGTGAGTTTTGTACGATAGAGCTAAAATATGAATCAATTGTCTACCTCTCTTGACTTTATTTTTTGTAATTTTGCCCCCGTAATCAAAACAAGGATACACTAACCTTTTTAAATAATAACTAAGTATGAAACCAACTTTATTCTTATTGGCAGCCGGAATGGGCAGCCGTTACGGTGGCTTGAAGCAATTGGACGGACTGGGTCCGAATGGCGAAACTATTATGGACTATTCAATTTATGACGCCATTAACGCCGGATTTGGTAAGCTCGTTTTCGTAATCCGTAAGGATTTTGAGAAAGACTTCCGTGATAAAATTATTTCAAAATATGAAGGTCATATTCCGTGTGAACTGGTGTTCCAGTCTATCGACGATCTGCCCGAAGGCTTCACTTGTCCCGAAGGTCGTACGAAACCCTGGGGAACCAACCATGCCGTAATGATGGGTGCTGATGTAATTCAGGAACCGTTTGCTGTTATCAATTGCGACGACTTCTATGGTCGTGACTCTTTCCAGGTAATGGGTAAATTCCTTTCTGCACTGCCCGAAGGTTCAAAGAATGTATATTCAATGGTAGGTTTCCGCATTGGCAATACACTAAGCGATAGCGGTACTGTATCTCGCGGTCTTTGCGGTACGGATGCCAACAACCTGCTGACTTCTGTTGTAGAGCGCACTAAGATCCAGCGTATGGATGGCGAAGTGAAATACATTGACGATAATGGCGAATGGGCAGCTACCCCCGAAACTACTCCGGTAAGTATGAACTTCTGGGGCTTTACTCCTGATTACTTTGCATACAGCTTCGATTTCTTCAAGAGCTTCCTGAGCGATCCGAAGAATATGGAGAACCTGAAAAGTGAATTCTTCATCCCGTTGATGGTAGATAAATTGATTCAGGACGGTATTGCTACATGCGAAGTCCTCGATACTACAAGCAAATGGTTTGGCGTGACTTATCCTGAAGATCGCCAAAGCGTTGTAGATAAAATCCAGGCTTTAGTGGATGCAGGTGAATACCCTGCCAAGCTGTTCTAAGTCCGGGAACTTTGCGAAAGCAAATTTAGAATTAGAAATAGAAGGGAGTTATCGTAAGATGATTCCCTTTTTTAATTTCACGGCAATGTATCTTTTAAAGTTGTATCGTAGCTTCGCAAGCCTCGGCTACTGCCGGATGATGTGTGATGAAGATGAATGTCTTGCCTGTGCAGTCTCTGCGCAGGTTTTTAATTAATTGTCGTTCCGTTTCGGGATCAAGGGCAGAGGTGGCTTCATCCAGCAGCAGGATGTGTCCGGGACGGAGGAGGGTGCGGGCGATGGCGATACGCTGGGCTTGTCCTTCGCTGAGGCCGCCACCTTGTTCATTGAGATTGGCATCTATTCCATCTGGTAGAGAGAGGACGAAGTCGGCACAGGCGGTGCGGAGAGCTTGGAGCATTTCGGCTTCAGTGGCATGAGGATTACCCATTAGCAGGTTGTCACGAATGGTACCGCTGAAGAGAGTGTTTCCCTGGGGAACATAGACGAAGTTGGAACGGGTTTGAGGGGAAACTTCAAGAGTTGAGAGTGAAGATTGTGTTATGTTTGCAGGTGAAAGGGTAATACTTCCTTCTTGCGGGTCAGCGAGTGCGAGAAGCAACCGGATCAGGGTGGTTTTTCCGGCGCCAGTTTCACCTAATACGGCAGTACAGCTTCCGGCAGGGAAGTTGCAGGAGAAGTGATTTAGTATAGGGCGGTCACCTGTTGAATAACTGAATGTGACATCTTTCAATTGTAAATCCGGGGTTTGGAGGAATAGTTGTGATGCTCCGCTTGTTTCAGCGGGAAGTTCTTCCAGTTCTATCAATCGCTCTACAGCGGTGAGGGCATTGATAAAGGAAGGTAGCAGGCGTGAAAGATCGAGTGCAGGCCGTTGTACTTTTCCTACCAGTTGCAGGAAGGCAGTCATTGTTCCGAAGGTGATACTGCCTGTGCTGAGGCGCACAGCACCCCAAAGAAATGCTGTAAGATAGCCGCCGGAGAACGCAAATGCCACCAGCATACGTGCAGAGAGTGAAAAGCGGGTACGACCGAATATCTGACTACGGAGTGCATCTTGCAGATCATCCAGTTTTCCGATATGCCGGTCGCTTTGTTCCAGGGTTTTGATGACGGTTCGGTGTTGCAGGCTTTCTTGTATAACGGATTGGATGCGGCTGTCGCTCTGCCGGATTTCACGGGTGTAGCGACGCATTCGTTTCATATAGAAGCGGCTACCTAATAGGAAGATAGGTAGAATACCTACCACTACCCAGGGCAGGGACGGATCGAGAAAGCAGAAGAATACGAATGCGGCTACCAACTGAACGATGGTAACTATGAAAGCCGGAATTGTACTGGTCAGTAACCCCACGATAGCGGCGGTATCTTGTTCCACCCGGTTTACGATATCGCCGGTGTGGAAGCGTTCCAATTCGTTCCAACGGCTTTGTAATAGACGGGAGAAGAGGCGATGGCGCAGTGCATTTCCTGTTTCCACTTGCATACGGGCACTGAGCCAAGTATCGACGGCTCCGCACAGAAGTTGGGCGATTAACAAAGCAATAGTAAGGATAGCGGCATTGGTCAGGCTTCCGATGGCGGCACCTGTGGCAATGTCGATGACGACCTTGGAAGCATAAATAAAGGCAAGGGAAACCGCTACCCCAATGATACCTGTGAGGCAGGAGAGGAGAATACGTCCTCGTTGTCCGTGAGATACTTCCCAGATGTACTTTATTTGTTCTGTCTTCATAATGAATTAGTTACGAGCTTATTTATTTGTATTGTTACTGTCCCCTTTATCAGCGTCACCGGATACCATAACGCCTCATTGGGAGCAAACTTTCGCAGCTTCATGCAGCGTTTGGTTGCCCGGCAGAAAGTGTGCCATTTTCCGGCCCAATAACCTTTGGGACGTGGCTTGATGCGTGCGTCATGCTGACCGAAGTTTCCGGTAGCAAAGATATCATCCAGTAAGATTTCTCCTGCCCGTTCCATACCTTTGACAGAGAAGGGCAGGTTGTCTTCCGGCAAACCCAGATAATGCACAGCGATATATCCGAAAGCTTTTGCGGCACGTAGCAATCCTACTTTGCGGAAATACTTTTCCAGCAAAAGTTTGTCAATATCTTCATGACGTGTTGCCAACAGACGGGTCCAGTCGCAAACTTGGCGAAGGCCGATGCCGCTGTTCAGGAAATGGACGAATGCATGCATGAAGATATACAGCGCATTGAATGTTACAGGCGGGAGGCTGACGGGATATTCGTGTATCTCTCTTGTTTCAGCATGCTGTGGGTACCATTCCTGTATCAGACGCTGGAAGTACCGATTACCTGCCGGATTGTTAATCCGCAGAATGATACGATGGTTTTCTATATGAACGCCATGAAATGAATAGCTGGCGTGTTTGTCCGATGCTTCTCCTTCTGCCTCTGCACCGTGACGGAGCAGAATATTGTTGGCTACGGGCTGTCCTTCCTTTCCGATATAGACGTCGATGTCGCCACATTGACGGTGCAATGGGTTTATGTAGTGAGTGGCGATGCCTTGTCCTTTCAGTAGAATAGGGTGTAGACCGGCTTCCCGGTATGGCATAAAAACTTCCGGGAGTTCTTCATTCAGGCGGAGGTTAGACTGCTCGATTTGTGCCACTTTAGCTGCCCATTGCAGATAGAGCGGTCGGGGTGGGCGCAGTTCTGCCGGCAGACTGAGCACTCCGTCGAAGGTAATGGCGAGAAGGGCTTGGGTACGTGCCAGCTGGTATATTTCTTCCCAGTCGGCAGTGTTCATGCTACTGAACGGGGTTGGGTCGACGGGGGTGTTCCATAATCCGGAACGCACCAAGGTTAGGAAAGTACGACGCATATGCTATTCTATGATTCCGGCTTCCAGCCAATTCTTTATCAGTTGTTCTGCATCCCGCTTTGCGGTTTCAGAGTCTACTTCATAATTTTCCATAAGGAAGTCGGTAAGGGTGTCGGCATTGAAATCCATTCCTTCCACATGTTTCCAAAGATGGGCTGCTGTAGAGTTCAGACTAATGATGTTATTGAAATCCACATTTTGAGTGCCGTTGTACATGATGATGTATTCGTCACCAATCTGATGTAAAGTAAATCCGTCCTTGATTTTCATAGTTCGTACTTATTGGGTTGTTACTCTTCTGATTCTTCTGAATATCGCCAGTAACCATCGCCTTACAGGGGTTAGTTTCAGCCACCAGAAAGAATAGCGCTGCCAGATACGGCCATTGCACGGATATTCTTTTTCTTTACGGATGGCGGCAATCATTATTCCCATGACATCGTCTACGTTCGTTTGTTCGGTTATCCGTATATTACCGTCGCCTTGCAGTGTTAGCTCTTTGCCGTTGCGGCGGGTGATGCGGTGGAAAACGATACGTCCGTTCGTATCTCTGGCGAGTACGACCGTATTCAGTTGCAGATCGTTATCAGTAAAAGGACCTAAAACAATGCGGTCGCGACGATCCACAAGAAATGGGTTCATACTATTTCCTCTGACTGTCAGGGTTACGGTATGTCCTTCACTGATGAGGCGTGCTACTTCGGGCAACAGTACCTCGTTGGGGATGATTCTTTTTCGTCCGTTATCTATCATAATGTTGGTTTAGCTTGTAGCTTGTTGCTTAATTGTATTAAAACAAACCTCCGCCGCCTCCTTGTCTAGTAAGCATTTCAGAAAATACACCGGAGTATGGGCCGCAAGATATTTCACTGTCTCGATGACACCATTATTCAATTCTCTCACTTCCTTCAGATTAGAGCACGACGGCAATAGCGATGCGAATGCCCGTGCCGGACTCTCCCGCTGAATCTCATTCATCGGCGCCTGTTCCAATCGTACAAATGCCCCTACAGGAACAGAATCATTCTTGTAGCAGGGTGTCTTTCCGCTCCAGGGCGAACCGTAGACTGTGGCTTCCCCTGTTTCCCGGTTGAAATGCACGATGGGATTATCATCGTTCAGCAGTTCACAGCCTGGGATATGCTTCAGCCACAACCCGCTGTGCGTACTTTTTCCCGTTCCGCTTTTGCCTTGGAAGAGATATCCCTTTCCATCTTTCTTTATGACGGAAGCGTGCATTAATACAGTATCGGAACAAGCTGTATTGAAAGCATAAATCATCATCAGGATATTGTTGAGTACAAATGCATCCGCTTCTGTTTCGTGCAGGAACAGGACACCTTTGGTAAATCCGTAGAAGAAATAAGCTGTGTACTCTTTCGGATCGTTGGGAGCGAGGATAGTAATGAGATAAGAGTCCGTATCCGGAATCACACTGATCCTGCATGTGGCACCTTCCCATTCGAACTCGACGAGTGAGCGATATTTTACATGGTCTTCTTCTTGGATTTCACTCTCCGGCTGGACGGCAAGTGAGAATGCTATTTTAAGTTCTTTCTCTTTGTATGTATCTAAAGATAACAGGAAAGGTTTCAGGGAGGGAATCAATTCTTCCGTTTTCCAGTGTGGAATGGTGGAGGAAGTACCGAATAGATAAGGCCCTACTTGATATACCTGTGCGTTACGCTCTCCTTTCATAATCTATAATATTTGATGTACCGGTGTAAAGGTAGAGGAATTCTTCTGATTGGACAACTGAATTTTACACAATATTACAGGTTTCGGTTCATTTCTCCAGTCTTTTTCGTTTCGGTATGTTCCGGAGATGCTATATCTTTGTAGGCAATGAAATTATTAATCTTGAATAAACCATGAAAACTGTACTTATCTGGTTGGCTTTATGCTTCGGCACCCTGATGACCACTTGTGCCAATGGAACGGCTTACCTTTTTTCTTATTTCATCAATGACAGCAGAGACGGACTGCATCTGGCTTATAGTTACGATGGCCTGAACTGGACCGCCCTGAATGGTGGCAAGTCATACCTGCTCCCTGTCGTGGGGAAAGATAAACTGATGCGTGATCCGAGTATTTGCCAGGCACCCGACGGCACCTTTCACATGGTCTGGACTTCCAGTTGGACCGACCGGATTATCGGTTATGCCTCTTCCCGCGATCTGATTCATTGGAGCGAGCAGCGAGTCATCCCCGTCATGATGCACGAACCGACTGCCCACAATTGCTGGGCGCCCGAACTTTTCTACAATGAACCGTCGCAGACATATTATATATTCTGGGCAACTACCATTCCCGGCCGTCATAAAGAAGTAGCAACCAGTGAGAGTGAGAAAGGGTTGAATCATCGCATGTACTACGTAACTACGAAAGATTTCCAGACCTTCTCGAAGACCAAAATGTTTTTCAATCCCGATTTCAGTGTCATTGATGCTGCCATCGTGAAAGACCCGAAGAATGAGGACCTGATTATGGTGGTGAAGAATGAAAACTCCAATCCGCCGGAGAAAAATCTCCGCATTACCCGTACCAGAAATTTGTCGAAAGGATTCCCCACTAAAGTTTCTCCTTCTATCACCGGAAACTATTGGGCAGAAGGACCTGCCCCCTTGTTTGTGGGTGATACACTCTATGTTTATTTCGATAAATACCGTGACCACCGTTACGGTGCAGTCCGTTCACTGGATCATGGCGAGACTTGGGAAGATGTGTCCGATCTGGTTTCATTCCCCCGTGGCATCCGTCATGGGACGGCTTTTGCTGTGGATGCTTCCGTTGTGGAAACTTTGATAGCAAATCGTAATTATAATCCTCTGATTCCCGATAATCTGGCTGACCCTTCACTTTCTAAGTTTGGCGATACCTACTACCTCTATGCTACTACTGACCTGGACTATGGTCTCGGTCGTGCCGGAACGCCGGTAGTGTGGAAGTCGAAAGATTTTGTGAACTGGAGCTTCGAAGGCTCGCACATCCAGGGCTTCGACTGGGCGAAAGGCTATGATTGGGTGAATGACAAAGGAGAGAAGAAAACTGGTTATTTCCGTTATTGGGCTCCCGGAAAGGTGATTGAGCAGAACGGTACTTACTACCTCTACGTCACCTTTGTGAAACCGGATGAAAAGATGGGTACGTATGTCATGATAGCTGATCGTCCGGACGGTCCTTTTCGTTTTGCTGAAGGTAACGGGCTTTTTGCTCCGGGAGTGGAAGGTGTGGATAGTCCGTTTATCGTAAATGACATTGACGGGGAACCTTTTATAGATGACGATGGCAATGGTTATCTCTTCTGGCGCCGTCGGTTGGCTGCCCGTCTTTCTGCGGACAGGCTTCATATAGAAGGTGAGCCGCTGACTATGCAGACTGCCCGTCAGGGATATTCCGAGGGTCCGTTGATGTTTAAGCGGAAAGGTATCTATTATTATGTATATACGTTGAGTGGAAATCAGAACTATGTCAATGCTTATATGATGAGCCGTGAATCTCCGCTTAGTGGCTTCGTCAAGCCGGAAGGTAATGATATCTTCCTTTTCTCCGCTCCCGAAAACCAGGTTTGGGGACCCGGTCACGGGAATATCTTCTATGACGAAAAGACGGATGAATACATCTTTCTCTATTTGGAATATGGCGATGGTGGAACTACCCGCCAGGTATATGCCAACCGGATGGAATTTAATGAAGATGGAACCATCAAGACCTTAGTGCCCGATATGCGTGGCGTAGGCTATCTGTCCGCGCCTCAGGAGACACGCCGGAACTTGGCGTTGCAGGCTGACTTCCGGGTTTCCAGTGAGAAAGCTCCCCGTACGGCGGTGGTAGACATCGAGACACAACCGAATGATCCTCTGCCGGAGAAAGCCTCGGTGAAGAAATATACCCGTACACATACTTATCAGGCTGCCCATGTAGGCGATGAATCGAACGGAACCCGCTGGATGGCTGCCGTCACGGATAGCAGTCCGTACATTACGGTGGATTTGAAAGAGATGCGCAACGTTGGCGAATGCCAGTTCTATTTCACCAAGCCCACAGAAGGGCATACATGGAGACTGGAAAAGTCTGTCGATGGCAAGCATTGGCAGGTGTGTGCCGAAGAAAAGAAACTTCAGGCACGGTCTCCCCATGTGGCTAAGGGTATTGGCGAGGCACGTTATCTCCGCTTACATATTCTGCGGGGAGATGCGGGGATGTGGGAATGGAAAATATATGAGTAAGGCAATGGTGATGCCTCTCTATCAATATTTATAAGTCAGCATAATACGCCCTTCCGAAGTATTGGAAAAGACATTGGCGTGATACCTGTATTTGGTATCGCGGGTGTAGTTCATAAATGTGCCGGTGAGGTACAGTTGCTTCCGCAATTTCAGGTCCAGCCGAAGGCCGACTGCATGGAGGATGGCCCTTGAACGGTCGCCCTGGGCATTGAGTGTCTTCGGTTCCACTTCGTCCCAGTTGATGTCTTGGGGATACCCTTTCCAGGTGAACATGTGGTAGACTTCGTAGATGGTGGATATGGCAAGACGGTCCTTGTAGGTAAAGTTAAAGTTGAGCTTGCTGCTGTAGCCGCTGGCCAGGTTGTAGATGCGTTCGTCCACTTGATAATAGTCGCTGAGGGCACCTCCCAGAAGGATGGCGTTGAGGTAGGCGTAACCATCTATTCCCCAGTTCCGTTTGAGGTTTCTTTTGTAGATGAGGCCACCGCCCACGGAAGCGGGTGTACAGAATTTATAAGGTACTTTTGCCGATACTGCCGATATCGTGTCCGAATCGTAGTAATCGAAGTGCTGGTACAGCCCAAGGCTGAGGTAGTGCTTCTCATTGTTCACTAACTCTTTGGCTACCAGTCGGCCAATGATGTTTATCTGTCCCAGGACCGGTTGATCTTTCTGCCAGTTCAGGTTCGCCTGGATGGAGAAATAGTCATAGGGTTTGGTATCTTCCGCATCGAAGCGGTCACCGTATTCGACGTTGATTTCGGAGGCCAGACCCACACCTTTGTCCAGAATCTCGTCTTTCAGTTCCAGGGTACGTATGCCCAGAGATACATCCACACTTACATCGGGTACACCGAATTGCTTACCCGAAGTGGAACGCCGCTTCCAGGCATCTCCGTTGATAATACGGGTCAAGCCGCGCATGGGGGACACCAGGAATCCGGCAAACTCCAGTCCGAAGCGTGACCAACCGGTTTTCCGGTCGTCGAGGATGAGGTCGGAAACCCTGTAGGTCACTTCGCCCAGGGCCATACCGCCAATGGGGGTGGCAATGATGTCGTTGGTAGAGGGATATTCGTTCTCCATAAACATCTCCCACATGAAGCTGCCGCCGAAGGCAAAGAGCCCGGACTGCCAGAAATTGTATCCGTTGGATCGGGCTGAGTTGAAGTACAGGCTACCGTGGTAGGGGTGCATGAACATATTGGTGCCCATGGCGTCATTGTCCCACACGAAGCCATGCTTGAGGTTGTCCTTGATAGTACGCCCGTTGATGTAGGCAAAGTCAGCCTTACGGATATAGCGGTCGAAAGCCCAGACTCCCATATTGATGCCGAAGACCATGGTGCCCGCCTGAAGCCCCCTTTTGTGGGAGTAATAGTCTATATCGAGCGAGTCGGCAGGTTTTGGAGTGGCTAACCGGTGGCGAATGGCGAGTTGCGGATAAGCCACATTAATGGCTATCAGGAAAGTGAGCAGAGTCAGCAGTAACTTTTTCATGATGCAAACATAGGGATTATTATCAAATGCACGTAGTTGTATTTTTCGTAAAAAGTCTCTATAACTTCTTATTTAACTCGTTTGCAGCATAAAAGGTTTGCGATAGGGACACTTTTCTGTATACTTGTTTCTCCGGACAGGACAGAGAGGAATTGAAAAATAATGGCTTGTGGTGCATGAGTTTGGGGGAGTTGCTTTATCTTTGTCGCAGCTGCTGCGGTGAAAATGTTAGCAACTCTAAATTCTTACTAAGAATATGCTGAAGGAGAACCGCGTTATTGTTGCTGAAGGCGGTCCTACTCTTCCGACACGGATGTATGAAGTAGAACTCTTTAAAACCATAGAAAGTTATGTCAAACGATGAGTGGAAGGAATTAAGCGAGAAATTGCACTATGGGTTGGCACTGGCCGAGCAACGCATGCTTGAGAAAAAAGCACAGCGGAACGAAACTGTGATAGTGGGTACACCTGATGGTGAAATAAAAGCCATTCCTGCCCGACGTCTGCTTCGTAAGGCAAAGCAGCGAAAGATGAAATAAATATCTTCGCTTGCTGGGAATGTGGAGATATACGTTCTTTTTCTGTATCCCCGCTATCTCACCGAATTCCGAAACATCTGCGGCGTCACCCCCGTATGTTTCTTAAAAAACTTATTGAAGAAAGCTGCATTATTGAACCCCAGACCCAGTGCAATATCCTTCACCGGTGTATTCTCCGTGCGCAGTTGTGTCTTGGCATCCATGATGAGTGTCTGATTGATAATTTCCATTGCCGTATGCCCCGACTCTTTCTTGACAAGCCGGCAAAGGGCTGATGGCTGCATATTCATCTTCCTAGCATAATGCGCCACCTGATGCTCCCGGGCATAGTCTGCATGTACCAGTCTGACAAAAATCCGGTACTGCTGGAAATGCCTGCTACCCGGCGTTTCTATCAGCTTCGCCTGTTCCGGACAAAGCTCGGACACCCCCTGTAACATCAGGCTCAGGAACGACTGGGACATAGCTTCACTTAAATTCTCCCCTATCTCTTTATAAAGGTGCGACAGAAACGTAAACATTTCCGCATATAGCATGGAAGCCACCTCCGACAGCGGGAAAACATAGTGCTTGCCGATGATGTGGAACTTATCCATCATATTCTTACCCATCCCCGCATTCTGGATCAGTTGTTGTGAAAACATGACAGCATGGATCTCCACATCATCCGACGCTGTCAGCAACTGTACGAAACTCTCCGGCGGAAGCGCTATCAACTCATTCGCCCGAATCCGGTATTCGGTATGATTGATGATTGTTTTCAGGGAACCTTTGCTGCAGAGAACAAAAATACCTCCCTCTGTCTTATAGGATTTCTCCAATAAAGGTTCCAACTTATGAACTGTGATACACTTGTAAGCAGTGAAGCCTGCATGTATATTGAATTTACTTATGCTCATCTCTTTCCTTTTAGGTATGCAAAATTGAAAGATATCGGTATATAATCAACAGGAATAACCGTTAAATTCGCCTTTTTATCCCTTTCTGTCCCGTTAAAAGATGTAAAGGTGTGAACGATGGAATATATCTGTGCCGAAATAGAATGTTGATTTCTTCCGTTTTGTTTGCCATCTATCTGTTTATGCCCGACCTTTGTCACCTTACACGATAAACATAGCCTTATGAACCCCGATATACCTCAGGAAGTACGGATTGTGAACGCCATTGCTGAACAATTGTTCGATGTATGGCCCGTCAGCATTGTTATGATTGATCTTGAAGACTGCATCTGGCGTGTGAACAAGCAGATGAGCGATGAGCTTCAACTGGATGCAGATGTCATTGGAAAGCCCGTTGTCGATATGCTGGAGGTTGTGCAGGATAAAGAGAATGTCCTGCCCCGCTACCTGCGGGAATTGCACGAAGATCGTCAGCGCATTATCCACTTGACTTCCAATTGCTTCATGCTCGAACCGAAGAGACATATCAGTTTTCTTATACAAGGTGCTCTGATGGGCATATATGAGGAAAACCGGCTGGTAAGAATCGTACTTTACTACCGCAACGTGCTGGAAGAAAGTACCCGGGAACATCTGTTGAACATCGCCCTGAGCCGGACGCAGATATTTCAATGGTCGTACGACATGGAGCGTAACCTTATGATTATCGATCCCCGCTACTTCGAATATTTGGGTATTCCCACAAGAGATTATACTCTTACTCCTGAAGAATTTGCTTATTTGATGCATCCCGATGACCGTCAGTCGGTATTTGACGCTTTGACCCTCCAACTGGATGGCAGTCTGTATGAAGCCCCCGTGGAATACCGTCTTCGCCGTGACGACGGCAGTTGGGAGTGGTTCGAAGCCCAGTCCACCTACGTCGGGCAGTTGAAAGAAACCCCTTTCCGCGTTGTCGGCATCTGCATGAGTACCCAGAAGTATAAGGATACCGAAGAAAGGCTGAATGAAGCCTTGCGCAAAGCCCGGCGCAGTGACGAACTAAAAAGTATCTTTCTTGCCAATATGAGTCACGAAATACGTACGCCACTCAATGCTATCGTAGGTTTTTCTTCTCTGCTGGCTTATGGCGAATCGGACTTGACCAAAGAAGATATCATCGAATTTACCTCTCTGATTGAAAAGAACAGCCGGCTGTTGATGGTCTTGATCTCCGATATCTTGGACCTTTCCAAGATAGAGTCAAACACCATGGAATTTAGTTTTTGCAGTGTTTCCCTCCATCGGGTATTGAATGAGATAGGCAGTGCGCAAAGGATAAATATGCGCGAAGGAGTGGAACTGCTGCTGGACCTTCCCGGACAGGAGGTGACTGTTTATACCGATTCCGCCCGGTTGAGCCAGGTGATAAACAATCTGGTGAACAATGCGATAAAGTTTACTTCCGAAGGAAATATTCGTATCGGATACCGACCGGCCGCTTCCGGGTATGTAAATATATTTGTGGAAGATACCGGAACAGGTATGTCAAAAGAAGTACTCGAACATATTTTTGATCGTTTTTACAAAGGAGATGCTTTTAAGCAGGGTACGGGGTTGGGGCTGGCTATCTGCAAAACAATCGTCAAACGTTTCGAAGGCAAGATCGAAGTGGTGTCCATAGCCGGGAAGGGTACGTGCTTTACAATCACCTTGCCCCTGAAAATAGAAGGATAAAGTGCCTTTTTATGCAGAATTGATACAATAATATACGCTTCCGATGTCATATCCCACTGGAAATCGCTACCTTTGCAGCCTTGAACGATAAATTCATTGACACTATGATATCTGTAGAAGGACTGAAGGTGGAAT
>ENA-OWPM01001090-OWPM01001090.1-human-gut-metagenome-genome-assembly--contig:-NODE-1090-length-25062-cov-3.476347_pt1 | contig 25062 bp, 20 predicted proteins | sample MGYA00248267_ERZ651852 | MGnify/ENA primary metagenome ERZ651852 (study PRJEB26924, sample SAMEA4378228) | human gut metagenome | biome: human gut; feature: human-associated habitat; material: faeces...
CCGGTCTGACGGTATAAAACCCGAAATCGGAATAGATAGAAAAAAATAAACCTACTTTTAAAGTAGTTAAATAGGTTTCAACGGTTACAAAAGTTTTAAAAGTCAAGTCTAACCGTTGAAACCATGGTAACTTATGTAATCGCTGTAACTAAAAAAGTTTTATTCATCCAGTTTATTTTCTTGCTTGCTGAAGCTTCGAAGCAAGATTAGTCCGGAAGTTTTCGGGCCTGTAGCTTATCCGGACATTCTTGCAGTAAGGTGGCGATTGTTTTCTGAAATACCGGATGGACAAAATCCGGTAAGATTTCTGCCAGAGGAGTCAGTACAAAATTGCGTTCCTGCATACGGGGATGAGGAAGTATTAAATCCGGCGTATTCAGAATGACAGAATCATAAAATAACAGGTCGATATCGATCGGACGGGAAGAATAGCGGGGTCCGCCGGCAAGTCTGATCCGTCCTAAGCGTTTTTCTGTTTCGAGACAACGTTGTAAAAAATCGAAGGCCGATAACCGGGTTTGAAAAACAACGACCTGGTTGAGAAAATTTTCATCACATTCGAAGCCCCAGGGGGCTGTTTCGTAAAACGACGAAGCCATTACCCATTGCTCTGTCGATGACAATATTCGAATGGCTTCTGTTATAAGCTGGCGTTTATTGCCGGAATTGCTTCCCAGTATGGTGACTACCTGCATCTTTTACCCGTTCTTTTTGTAATATTGCCGGTTATTGTTGCCTTTATTATTGTTGTTATTGTTATTCTTCTGGTAGTTTTTGTTCATCGGCTTATTGGAACTGGGCTTGCTCTTTTTCTGTAACAGATCTTTCGGATTGGAAAGAGTCATACCCTCCGGTAAGATAACGGTACAGCCGCATAAGGTGTTGATGTCGTTATAGATTTGTTCGTCTTCGACGCTATCTTTATTCCAGGTGAGGAATGATTTCTTCATGTGGTTGGCGGTCAGAACGATCAGTGCTCTTTTTTGTTCCGGATCTTCCAGCTCTTTGATTTTGTCTATGAGTTTTTCAACTAATTTGCCGTAGTGCTTGTATTTGATGTGATTCGAACTGTAAGGCAGTCTTTCCGGTTTCTCCTGTAGTTTGGAGAGAGAAGGGAGAGGATAGGGAGTATCTATATCCAATTTAAATTCAGACATGATGGCCAGATGATCCCAAAGTTTATGCCGGAAATCGGGAACGTCCCGTAAGTGAGGATAAAGATTTCCCATCACGTCGATTACTGTCTTTGCGGCTCTGGTTCTTTCTTCCCGGTCTTCAATGGTCAATAGGTAATCTACCATTTTTTGTATGTTACGTCCATATTCAGGAAGTAATAATTTTTTCTTTTGGGTATTATATTCCATAAAAATACTATGTGTTTCTTAATCGCAGTACGTTGTTTTTACCAGATATAAAGAAAATATTTATTTATTTGCAGACTTTAACCGGATTTCTCCGGGTTGAAGGCAATCCGAAAATCGTTATTCTGTAAAATAGCGATTTCAAGGTATCTCTTTCAGATTATGAGGCAAATATACGCTTTTTAGTGTTCTGACGGAAGTTTTTAGTCTGCTTGAATGTATAATTTTGCAAATTTTAACAAAAGAGTCCGGCTTCCCCCTTCACGGAAGACCACTTTTGCCTTTTTTTGTACGCCTAAACCTTCCAGGTTGACCACTTTTCCGGCTCCGAAGGTAGGATGGAAAATGATCATACCGGGAACGACCTGATTGGAGTCGATCGGTTTGAGTTTCGATCGGTCGATGGCCGGAATATCTATTGTTGCGGGTTTATTCAAAGTGATCGCCGGCTTATGTAAACCGGACATAGCTGTCGTAGTTTTTAATTTGAAACCTGAGGGTTCTTCCCGCATCGCGATATATCCTTCGAGGAATTCCTGATCGATCTCACCGATAAAACGGGAAGGCCGCGAGGATACCACTTGGCCGTTTTTGTAACGGGAAGTGGCGAACGACATGAAAGCCCGTTTTTCTGCCCGGGTGAGAGCGACATAGAAAAGCCGCCGTTCTTCTTCCAGGGCGGCAGGAGTGGTCACACATTGCTGGGCCGGGAAAAGTTCTTCTTCCAGACCGGTGATAAATACATTGCTGAATTCCAGTCCTTTCGATGCATGGATGGTCATGAGGGTCACTTTGTTTTGATCCCCTTCTTTATCTCCGTCCTGATCTGTCAACAACGCTACTCCTTCGAGGAAGGCCGGTAATTTATCGTCTTTCCCCTCTTTATAGGCGGTTTCACTGAAATCTTTGATACCGTTCAGGAGCTCCTGGATATTTTCTTTCCGGGATACGCCCTCCGGTGTTTCGTCATTGGAAAGGTCGTCGATGATACCGGAAGAACGGGCGATGATAACAGCTGCGTCATACGCATTTTCATTCGCTATCTGTTCCCGGAAACGTTCGATCAGACTACCGAATTTCTGTAATTTGGAAAGGGTACCGCTGTTGAAAGCGCCGGCCACCTTATCGAGGTTACAGAGTACGGTCCACAGGCTGACATGATATTTCCCGGCGATTTCCCGGATTTTGTCTACGGTCGAATCTCCGATTCCCCGACGGGGATAGTTGATGATCCGTTTGAAAGCTTCTTCATCGTTCTGATTCACGGTCAACCGGAAATAAGCCAGCAAATCCTTGATTTCTTTCCGTTGGTAGAAAGATTGGCCGCCGTAAATTTTATAAGGAATATTCCGTTTACGGAGGGCTTCTTCTAAGATACGCGACTGGGCATTCGTACGGTAGAGAATAGCAAAATCGCTGTATTCCTGCTGCTCGTAATTGGCTAGCCGGAAGATTTCATTCGTGACCTGGAAACCTTCTTCCTTATCGGATAAGGCCCGCAATACCTTGATCTTTTCACCTTCTTCGTTTTGAGAAAAGGTCTTTTTGGGAATTTGTTCTTTGTTCTTACTGATCACACAATTCGCTGCATCTACGATCGTGGTCGTCGACCGGTAATTTTGCTCCAGTTTGTATAGCTTGTATTCCGGATAATCGTTTTTAAAATTAAGGATGTTCTCGATCCGGGCTCCCCGGAAAGAATAAATACTTTGTGCATCATCCCCGACTACACAGATGTTATGATGCCGGTCCGAAAGTTTTTTTACGATCAGGTATTGGGCGTAATTGGTATCCTGATATTCGTCGACCAGGATATAATTGAATTTCTGTTGATATTTGGCCAGAATGTCCGGGAAATCACGGAACAGGATATTGGTTTGCAGCAAAAGATCGTCGAAATCCATGGTATCCGATTGTTTGCAACGCTGCTGGTATTGTTTGTAGATTTCTCCCAATAACGGGCGTTTGCCGGCTGTATCTTCGGATAAAATGCGGGAAGATTGGGCATAACTCTGAGCGACGATCAGGTTGTTTTTCGCCATCGAAATCCGTCCGAGGATTGTGCTCGGTTTGTAAATCTTATCGTCCAGTTTCATGTCTTTGACGATGGCCTTGATCATATTTTTAGAATCCTGGGTATCGTAGATGGTATAGCTCGATGTATAGCCTAATTTCTCGGCTTCGAATCGCAGGATTTTTGAAAAAATCGAGTGGAAAGTTCCCATCCACAGGTTGGCAGCGATTTCCTGGCCCACTAACTCTGCAATTCGTTTTTGCATTTCACGGGCAGCTTTATTGGTAAAGGTCAGGGCCAGAATTTTATAGGCCGGCACTCCCTGACTGAGCAATTGGGCTATCCGGTAGGTCAATACACGTGTTTTGCCTGAACCGGCACCTGCAATGACCAATGAAGGACCTTCTGTGTTGATGACCGCCTCCTGCTGACTGCTGTTTAATTCATTGATAAAATTCACCCTGAATAAATTTTTGATCGACGATAATGATTGATTATTTCCCGTAGCAAAATTAAAAATTAATCTCCAGCCTCACAAAATACCGGGGATTTTTAGTAATATTGCAAGGATAATCGTCAAAGTGTGTGGAGATGTAAGTATTGTAAAACTTTTCTGTATGTTATCCGTCAGACCCAGGGCGGAGCGGTTCCGGAAGGGCAGGTGAGTTTTGTGCCGGGAGGAGATCGTTGGGAATTCGGCTGGACTTACGAGGGTTCCCCTCAGGCCGTTGCTCCGTATGAGGATTCTACCCGCTTGACCGTCCCTTTGCTGGGAAACGGACTCTATACTTTTACTGCCCGAAAGGACGGGGTGAATACGGTTCAGGAACGGTTTTATGTGTTTTATGATTTTATGGATTTTAAAATTACCTTGACCGATGTACTGGATTGTGAATATATTACGATTCATATCGATTATCTTTATATTCCCGATTTTGCCGGTTTTCCCGGTGGAGAGAATGTGGATTACTGGGTCGATTGGGATGGCAAAGAACGGCAATTGTCTTCTATGAATGACTATCGGTATGAAGATCTAAGTCAGGCTGTCGCCGGCTGTGCCGAAGATGTGTCTTGCCGCATTAGGATCAAGGATCGTTTCGGATTCGTATGGGAAAGTAACGAAGTGACTTACGAATCGATGATCCCGGAGGCTGTCCCTGAACTGACTCTGGGAAATACGGTGGATGTGGTCGGGGAAGTCGGCGATGAAATGGGACAGGCGCCTTTAGAAGTAGAATTCGATGCTTCCGGTTCTAAAAATGCTTCTTCTTATGAATGGTATTTGTATAAAGATACGACCGATTTGGTCGGAATGGTCTTATCGCCCGAGGATAGCCTGATTGGAAATCAGATCCGGACGCCGGAAGATTTTGTTTATACTTACGAGCATTCCGGACGGTATAAGGTAATGCTCGTAGCCATCCATGGAAAAGGAAATTTTTGCCGGGATACTTCGGATATACAATATGTAAATGTCGTCGAATCTTTGCTGGATGTCCCGAATGTCTTTACACCCAATGGAGACGGTAAGAATGATATTTTTAAGGTGAAAGCCTTGTCCCTGGAATCTTTCCAAGGGGTGATTCTGAACCGTTGGGGACGTAAAATCTACGAATGGAACGACCCTTCGGAAGGCTGGGACGGACGTATCGGGGGTAAATATGCAAGCCCGGGAACTTATTTTTATGTGATTACTGCCAAAGGAAGAGAGAAGGTGAATCCTCCGAAATATGTTAAAAAAGGAGCTTTGTTGTTAGTCCGTTAAGGGAAATATTTTTGCAACTAAGTTTTTAGTTGAAACGTTTGTTTTATCGTTGAAATCTTTCTTTATTTGTGATGGAATATCAAAACTATTGAAATAAAGATATATTTCGTTCTTGGAATCCTGTTTTGTATTATAGGAAATTATGCTCAGGACATCGGTCGGCAAATTTTAGAAAGAGAGTTGGACCGGAATCATTACGATGAGGTTTTAAGAGGTGTCGATTCTTTATACCGGATAGAAGGTGAATCTTCCGATTTGCTTTTTTTGAAGGTAAAGCCAATGAAGGGATGTTGCGTTATAAGGCAACTTTCCGCTGTTATTCGGAGTGGTTGGAGCGGGATTCTTCCGATTGGGATACCCGGCTTGCTTTAGCGCGGGTAGCAGCCTTGGCGGGGCGGACGATGAAAGCGGTCGATATCTATGAACAATTGGCCGGAGAAGATTCTCTGGATTTTTTTGTCAATTATCAGCTGGCCCGTTTGTATCAGCAGATAGGTAAAACTGTTCGGGCGATCGGAATCTATGATCGTTTATATCAGACAGACACGACAAATGTCATTTTATTAAAACGGATCGGAGATTGTTACAACCGGATAGGCTGGAGTATGAATGCCGTAGATCATTATTTACGTGCTGTCTGTTTGGACCCGGAAGATGGAGAGACTGTCGTGAAGGCTGTCAATCTGATGATGGCGAATACAGTTTTGTTTCAGGCTTATAAAAAACTGACCGGGAAACAGCAGCAAGAGGTGATGGCTGCCATTCGGGATACCAACAGGGTGGCTGATTTATGCGAGAACAATTCCGGTCTGAAAGCTGTCTGCTTGAAGAAGTTCCCGGCAGCCTTCCAGCAGCCTTTGAAGAATCTGTTTGTTTATTTATGGGAAAATGCATTGCGTTCCCCAAAATTTAATGATCATTTTTCGACCGGGTTGGAAGATTTTATTGATAAATTTATTGCTGAAAATAAAAGTATTGAAGTATGTCCGTTTTGTGCTTTGGAAAGTTTTTATGATTTGCAGGGGCAATCCAGACGAGAAATAGGTCATTGGTTGTGTAAAGAACAATATCCCTATCTTGTGGTTAATTTTGATAATCTTGTACCGATTGGGCATGCTTGTACTCTGGTTAAACATCGATGTGTTTATTATCCTGAATATAGGTTACATTTAACTTTTAAACGAACCGGCACTAACAAATGATATTAAAAAAGGGGATTAGGAGTTAGTGATATAAACCCAATGGTCCCAAAGATGATGATTTAGTGGAAAGTTGGAAAAAACTTTTTAATATTCAACAAAGGTATGAGTCTGCAATTAATGATAAGGTATTCTGATGGCGACGGGGGGGGACATCATCATGGACGGATTTGCCGCTTCCATCGGGAATGATGCGGAAAGGGCATACGCTTTTGTTTTTTTTATGGGCGGGATACTGCTCCTTTTTTGGGGGTACATTGCAGTATTATATCCGTAAGGAGCAGAAGCCTGTGCCCTTGTTCCTGGGGTATAGCTTGTTGCTGGTGTCGGTCGTAGGGTATATTCTATTGCCTTTGTCGAGTTTCTGGCTGTTGATTCCGCAGGCATTGATTATGATCGGGGGTACTTCGATGGGGGTAAAAGGCTATTAGCCCCCGAGGACGTGTCTTGCGGGCTATTTCCTTTTTGGCATGCGGAATGGAATTAACTTAAAGGGGGGAGGAAGCACTAAGTTGGTGCCATGAGAAAAATAGAAGAGGGAATCGTGCAAGTGTTGACAGAGACGGGAACCGCTTTTATTTGTTTAGCGGACGTGACGGAGTTAGCGCCGGAGTAGAACAGGGTATGCCCCGGGTATAACAGGTACTTTTTCATTGCGGATATAAGCGGGACAAAAATGACGTCCACGATGTGTGCTTGCTGTGCGGACATTCCGGTATTCCTGTGCCGGAGGAATACAGGGAATCGCAGGGGGGAGAGTACCGGGTAAGCGTCCGTTTGTGATAGGGTTCCCTCCGGATTGCCCGAAATACACATCACTGCGGGCTATCCGGAGATTAGCAATTTTGGAAAAGTGATTGTATCCGGTTTGGTATAATTTTGTCCGCAGAGATGAAAAAGAAATTGACAACAGAAGAAGATTACAGGCAGCGGGTGGACCGGGTGTGTATGTATATCCGGGAGCACCTCGACAAGGAGATTGATATGCGTCGTCTTGCCGTCTTGTCGGCATTCTCGCCGTTTCATTTTCACCGCATTATGCGCGCTTATCTGAAAGAACCGATCGGAGCGTTCATTATACGCACAAGGGTGGAAACGGCGGCGAAGCTGTTGCGTTATACTGATCTTCCCGTCGCGGATATTGCCTACCGGGTGGGGTACGACACCCCGTCCTCGCTGACCAAATCTTTCTGTAAACTTTTCGGTATCTCTCCTAAAATGTATCGTTTAACCAAAAATTATCAGATGATGACAACACGGGAACCGAAGGCTGAAGTGAAGCTCAGCCGTGCCAAAGTCGTGGAACAGGAACCTAAGACGGTTCTGTACATCAGTGCCACGGGAGATTATAAAAAGGTGGATTACAGTGCGATGTATATGCGGATGTGGGAGGAGATCAAGCGGCAGGGACTTTTCTCGGCAGGTATTGAACATTTGGCTTTATACCACGATAATCCCGAAATCACGGCCGAAGAAAACCTGAAATGCGATGTATGTATCCGCATTTGCAAACCTGCCGGACCCAACGGGGATATCGGCGTAAAAACCATCGGCGGCGGACGTTTCGTCGCGTTTACGTATATTGGTGAGTACTGTAAAATAGGGGCGGCCTATGATAAAATTTACGGGGAGTTACTGGCAGAAGGAGGTTTCGAGACCCGGGGCAACTACTGTTTTGAAAAATATGTGAGTGATCCCCGCTGCACGGCTCCGGAAAAGCTGAAAACGGAGATTTATATTCCGATAGAATAAATTTGCAGGAACACGTCCGGGGAAGGGGTATAACATTATGGCAGGTATTCTCTTCTTAACTTATGCGCCGGGTATATAAGTCAAAATTAACCTGCCATTCACCGTTGTCGTTTACCATAATATCCTGCCACTGCAAACTGTCGGTTTCGATTTTGGCAAAGATCCAATTTTTTCCTTTCGTCGGTGATGTTTGTCAAGGCTATTGGGTTGCCTTGCTTTCTTGCGTCAAACTGCATGATTTTTCTGTATAACACCAGGCAATATCCCAGGTACACGTACCGGGATTATAAGCCGGGTGGGTGTGACCGGGGATTGGCGGGAGGCTTGAGGCTATTCTATTGCAGGTATTCAATGGGCTATTGCCGGGTTTTATCCAGGGGAAACGATTGGTATCGGACTGTGTTGAAATCGATATTTTTCAGGTCGATGCAGCGGATGGTTGAGTTGTAGGTTGTTTTGTAATATATTTTGCGGTTTGTGAGGTCGATGGCCGAGGTCCACCGGGTGGCACTTGGAATGTCGGGGGATTTACCAACGGGATGTTCTATGCCGATGGGAATATCGGAATTATTGAGGATGTGGAAGCATTGGAGGACGGTTTCAAAGCCTGTAGGCTGTTGCTTTGTAAAAAACGATCCGGACAAAACGGGAAGGCGGAGTGACGTCTCCGGGCAGACCTAAAAATCCCGATCCTGCCCCAAAAGCAGTCAGCGTGAGGTTGCCTAGGGCGTGGGGGCTACTCCTCCCGAAAAAAGGTTTATGTAATTGTTTCGGTTGGTGAGCTGCCATCCGAATCCGGGGGAATTGGTCAATATTCCTACGGGGTTATCGTAAAAATGGGGGATGCCGTCTACAATTTCCAGTACTGCCTGTCTGTCGCTGGAGTCGCTTATGTGCCAGTGGACGGTGGAAGTGGAACCGGGCTTGTCCAGACCGATAATCCGGATGGAAGGAAGGGCTGTTTTAACTTCGTCGACAGAAGAAAATAGTGCAAGCACAGCTTACCAGTTGCAGATTGTTGACAGTGCGGTTGTTTTCTGTCAGGTCGTAGGCGGAGTAGGTTCCGTTCCGGGGGAAATAGAAAAGGCCCGCAGAAAGCCCTGCTTCATTGAGTCCTTCGGCTATGAATCCTTTTTTGTATGATGGCCTGGTCAGTCCGGCCACACCGTATTTCGTTTGGAAGGTTGCTCCGTTGAGTCCTGTCGGCGTATAAGTTTTAATTTGTCTGCCTCTGGGGATAAACACCGGCGCCCCGTACTTTATGGCAATTGGAAAAATGGCTGGAGAAAAAAGGAACCACAGGAAAAGGTACAATTGTACACTAAAAACAAAGGGTTCATAAAAGGTTCACACAACGAAGGCCGCTCTTTCGGACAGCCTTCCGTTTGATAACATTCATACCTGTTCGTTCCAACATCATCCGTTTATCATCCCACCTTGCTCCGTACCCTCCGGATCAGCAGCACCCCTTCCATCACCGTCACGCTCACATACGAATCCTCCACAATCCCGGCTTCCCTCATCCATTTCCCTTTCAACTGTAAAAAAGGAACTTCCTTTCTTCCTTCCTCAAGTAAACTTTGACCTTTAGGTCATGTACCTCCGGTGTCTCCGTCCTGATCTCCACGGCCACCTCGGCCACTGCCGGGCTGATCACCTTCCTCAATACATTTCTCCTTTCCGGCATTTCTGCCCTGTTTTCCCTCATATCAATCTTTGCCATAACTTTCTGTTTTTAGGGGGTGAATAACTAAGCCACTGCGTTTTTAGCCTTTATCCTCATAATTTCCTCCAGCTCGCTGTTTATCTGCTCATAATAGTACAGCTTTTCCGAAATCAAATGGCCAAAACGATCCGATTTTTGCCGCCATTACCGTCCATTTTCCGATAGCCCAGCCAACCTGCTCTTTCTCCTCCTGGCTGCTGGACCCGTTATGAATGATGTAATAATGGCAAGCTCTTTGAATCTCTACCAATCCGTCCGTCCACGAACAGGCCAGCGTCCGGAACAACGTTTCCATCATTCCCGCATCATCCTGCATAAAATCCAGCACATTCTTGTAATGTGAATAATTCTTTTTGCTCGTTAAAGCATGTTTCCCGGCCATTTTTAACAGCCTTTCCAACCGCCTCTGACTTTTCGTCAGCCGTTGCGGCCCATTGTTTTTCTCCGGTGTCAAATCAACGGTACTCATAACTTTTGATATTTGGAGTGAGGGCGGAAAAAAAGACGGTTCCGCCTTTCCCGTTGCATGTCACCTCAGAGAAGCCGGGGGCACATTAATGCTCCCCACGGGGGTACGGAACCGTGTATCAAGTTAGCGGACATAAAAAATCCCGCTACTGAAATTGAAGCAGGTTCACTGCTTCTCTGATTAATGACATGCACCCCAAATATACAACTTTATTTCATCTTACCAAACACTTAAAGACAAAAATTTCTGTAACACAAATGCCCCATTCCTCTGTGTCTTTATCAGGATTTTAGTTTATTTTTGTACAATAAACGTCAATTCATCTGCTGCATGACAAAAATCACCGTACAAGACACCGATATTTCAATCGTAAAATACAATGAGGAAGATTATATCAGTCTTACAGACATGGCCCGAAGCCAAATGCAGGAACATATTATTTTCCGTTGGCTTAGTCTGAAGAGTACAATCGAATACCTTGGTGAATGGGAAATGCTTTATAATCCCGTTTTTAATTGTACCGAATTCGGTACAATAAAAAACGCCGCCGGAAGCAACAATTTTGTACTATCGGTGAAAACATGGATTGAACAAACCAATGCGCAGGGCATTCGTTCAAAGGCCGGGCGATACGGTGGTACATATGCCCACAGGGATATTGCCTACCATTTCGGCATGTGGCTTAGTCCAAAATTTCAATTACTTTTAATCAAAGAATATCAGCGGCTGAAAACGGAAGAGCAAAAATTGCTGGGCTGGTCGGCAAAGCGGGAACTATCAAAAATCAACTACCGCATCCACACGGATGCCATTCGGCAAAACCTTATTCCGGCAAAGGTGACGCCAGCTCAGGCAAATATCATTTATGCCAGCGAAGCCGATGTGCTGAACGTGGCAATGTTCAGCATGACGGCAAAGCAATGGCGCGAGGCTAATCCGGAACTCAAAGGAAATATCCGGGATTACGCCACGATTAACGAATTGATTTGCTTGTCGAACATGGAGAACCTGAACGCAGTTTTTATCGAACAAGGAATACCGCAAAGTGAACGGCTCATAAAACTAAACCAAATTGCTATCCATCAAATGAGCATATTGGAAACCGGAGACGCTAATGACCGCAAACTGTTAAAGTGACACACCCCTCCGTCCCCATCTGTTTGGATTTTAATTATGGCGAATTCGCCATAAATTTCTTCTTATCAAAAAAAACAATATCTTTACATTAATTCAGTTTTATGAATGCGAAAGAAACTTTGAACTAACTGAAAAGCCATTAAATAAAATAATTGAATAGAAACAACAAATAAAAACACAATAAAATTCAGCTATGATTAATTATGCAGAATTGACTACTTATTCGTATCAAATGATAAACGATAGTCTAAATATCAGTAAATTACTCAATTTCCTTTGTAATTGTGCGGTAAATCAAAATGGTAGTATTTCGGAAGAGGAAATCCGGAAAGCATTTGAATTTATGAAAGCTCGTGACAAACAAAATATTGAAAAAGAGCTAAGGTTATCTGACGAACAAAAAGAGAAGGAAAAACAGCAGGTGGATGCTTGGTATGATTATTGCGAACAAATGCTCAAAGCAGAATTGGAAAAACGATGCGAGATAAGGAATTACTAAATTTTGAAAAGTCAACCGTCATCAGTTTATAATTTTCTGAATTTATCCTGCCAATGAAAATTAAAGAATTTATTACCCAAGTAGAAGGCCTGTATCTTACAACGTATAAACCGGATCAATTTATCATTGATCGGATATAAGTTTTTCAGCATTCATTTTAGAACCATAATTGTAACAATGTCCTTTAATATCGAACATTTAAAACAAAGACCTCATTTGGTAATACTGGGCGCAGGGGCAACAATAGCCACTATTCCCGCTGGAGATAAATATGGCCGGAAATCTTCAGTAATGGATAACTTCATAAGTGAGCTTCAACTAAATGATCTGTTTAAAAATATCCAATTAAAAACAAACAGCAAAAACTTAGAAAATATATATTCAGAACTTTATGAACGTAATGATTGCCAAAACATACGTTTGGCTTTAGAAGAGAGAATCTTTAATCACTTTGATTTACTTTGTTTACCGGATCAGCCTACCATATATGACCTCCTCATTATCTCTTTGCGTAAAAAAGACGCTATTGCAACTTTTAATTGGGATCCCCTTTTATTACAGGCCTATAACCGGGTAGTAAAGATAACGGATGACTTACCGGAACTTTTATTCTTACATGGATGCGTACATGCCGGAATTTGTAGGCAAGACAACCGGTTCGGGCACATAAAAGCGCATTGTCCGGTTTGCGGCCATTCATTTCAAAAAATTCCTTTACTTTATCCGGTAAAACAAAAAGATTACACTTCTGATATTTTTATTCGTGATCAGTGGCAGGCGGTAAAATACTATCTGCAACAATCCCTCATATTGACAATATTTGGTTATAGTGCACCCGAAACCGATAGAGAGGCCCTGAACCTTCTTCATCAGGGATATGGTTCGGATGTTCGTTACTTGGATCAAATAGAAATAATTGATATAAAAGAACACAACCAATTGTATGATACCTGGAGTTACTTTTTTGACAAATCTCATGGTCATTTAGAAACACATAAATCTTTCTTTGACTCCCTGCTTGCTGAATTTCCGCGGCGAAGTGTTGAAGGGTATTACAAACGGAATATTGAAGGCTGGTGGGGAGATTCCCCTGTTTGTTTTAAAGAAGAAAATTGTAACACATTTGAAAACTTGAAGATGCTTTTAAATCCTTTACTCCAAAAGTAAATAACTGTACGGGGCTGTGTAAATTATTTATTTTATAGATAAAATAGGTTCCATTGTAAATAATGCGTTTAAAAGATCAAATAAAATGAGACCGTCAAGGAATGCTTTTCTGGGATATACCTACCAGCAATGTATCACATTTTTACTACTGGTAAAAATGGATGTTGAACGTCAGATCGACAAATTAGAGATAGAAGCTATTGTCAATAATAATTTTGACGATGCCCGTATATCATTTTTAGGCGAATCCGTTTATTGCCAGATGAAAGATATTGATAGTATAAAATTCGAAGACCTCACTTTGGAAGAAAACCGAATAATAATCAAAAACAAACCGCATAAATTATCCGATAAAATTAATGTGCTTTTTTTCAAAAACATTGATTGCAAAAGCTATAACGACACATTTTTAGGTTTGCCCGCCTATAAAAAAGATAACCTTTATATTATCTCGCTGTCCCGGAACAAAGCCTTACAAATAATCGAAGATCTTTATAAATACAATGAAAAAAGAGAGGCTGTAATTACCCATTTCTTCAATCAAAAATTAGATAAACGACATTTAATTATAACAAAGGAAGAATTACCCGCAATAGATATATACAACATCCAGTTATTAGAAAAAACGATAGACATTGGAAGAAAATTGCTGGAATTTGAGAATATCCTCTTCATAGAGGGTAAACCGGGAATTGGAAAAAGCCATTTGGTTACTTGTCTGACAAAAGAATACAACCAACCTTTGGTATATCGTTTTTGGGTTTCAAATCAGGATAAAGACTATGATTTGCGTTTACTTTTCAAAAACTTTATAGCAAATATCTCCAAGGAACTCTTTGGGGATTTACGTCGTCGGACAAAAGATGAAATCATTCAATATATATCTGGTATAAAGAAAACAGTAATAATTGATGGTCTTGATCATGTGGAAAACTATAGACCGGAGGAATTGGAATATTTCGTTTCCTTTATTGATACATTAAAAGAAACCACGAAAGTTATTGTCTTGTCGCGTCCCTTAAAGAGAGACATTCATTGGAAGAAACAACAATTAGTAAATTGGAATTTTGAAGAAACCAGATTAGTGTTGGATGAACTCTATCATATAACCGACCATCCTGTCTGTAAAGATATTTTTGACATTACCAATGGTTATCCGATTCTGGTTCGGTTTGTTGCCGAACAGTATAAACATAGCGGCCAAATACAATCATTAGGTAAATTGGAGAGTACAAATGATTATTATGAAAAAATCATATCTACTGTAAATACTAAAACAGCCCTGACATTATTTATTACCTCTCATTCGTATACAACGGAATCAGAAATTTCTATTTTTTTGGAGGAAGATCTTGCCGATATTGCAAAAGAATTTATTAAAGATTATCCTTATCTTTTTGAAATTAAGCTAAATAGAATTTCTTTATTTCATGATAGTCTAAACACATACTTGCTCACTAAAGGAACATGTAACACCAAACGGCTTGCCAAAATAAAACAAATTGTATTCCAGTCAATAATAAACGAGGAAAAACGGTTCATATCCCGTATTGCATCGTTTGATTTGGATAAACCCATGAAAGTAGAAATACTCCGGAAATATGCCGACATAGATTGTTTTTACAGAATTTATAAAGATTGTATTGATTTTGAAGCAATCCGATTATTTTATAATCAGCTTAGACATTGGCTTCCGGAGCTGGAGGCTGATGCTTTTAGCATTTATACATATTACGACCTGGCATTGATCACAAATATCTTAATGAGGGATCAGATTTCAACAATGAATGAATTTTTATATACATACGTACAATGTTTACTATTTAATGGATATAGCGACGATGATATAACAAGCTCTGAATATCTTTTTGGGATGTACTACTATTATAAAACCAAGGATCCCATATTACTCTATAATATTACAACAGAACAACATTACGACACAAATAATTTCTACCAAAAGTTAGAATATGAAGTATGGGCAGAAGATAATTATTTTAACAGGCATTTGAAACCAGTAGAGAAAAAACGGTTAAAAGGCTTTTTAAGTAAAGAATGGATAAATATTGATACTCTTGAATACATCCCGCATCTGTTAGCCAATATATATATCCATAATACAGAAATTAATGAATTGAAAGATTTTTATCAGGCAGTCTGCCTCTATATCCATAAAAACGAAAATCAGGGTATTAAAAATTTAGAAAAAGCGCTGTCTCCTTTTAAAAGCGTCAATGCCGATTTATCTCCTTACTATTTAGCAAAAGCAAAGGATATAATTTTATCCTTAGGTACTGATACATTACCCAATGAATATCTTACACATACCCTCCGGGAGCTTATTTTGAAATATACTCCTGAAGGTTCATTCAATGTATGGCCTAAAGTTCTCAACTATATTCGTCTTTCCTTACATCAAAACAAGAAAATTGATTTGGCAAATATCACCAGCTTCTTTGCCATGTATCAGCAACGCAAAGACATGACGGTAATAAACCTTCCCGAAGCTTTAAAAATATATGAAGACAAAGGATTTATAACGATAGAAAAAGCCCTTGATATTATCGTATTCACTCAAAGCATGTCAGAAAAAGGAATAAGGCATCTGCTTCGTGAATATCTTGAACTTCACCAACCCGATATAATTTCTATTGTATTGAAAAAATATCATCCGGCCCAACTGCACATTACTTGGTTCGATTTACCTGCGGAGCATATAAACTGCTTTCCGGATGAACTCTTTGAATATGCCCTGAATCAACAACTGTTCTATTGGAATAGTTATTCCAAAGAAGTGAAATTTGATGAAATAAAAAATCTCTTTCTCTCGGATAGAAAACAAGAATTAGTTAATCTCTTAAAATTTTTCAAATACCGGATTACGATTGAAAAACACAACCCTTACCTTAAAGAACTTCAGGCATTAAAATGCTCTTTATCTTTGAATGATTCTACAGAAAATAATAAAAATATCAGAAGTAGTGAAGAGAGATTTAATCAAGGTATTTTAGATGCTGATAGTATTGATTTCATAAAGGAGAACAAACTAAACATAACAGATATTGCTGGCTATACAGATGGTTATTACTCTGTTTTCTCCGATATAAATATCTTCAAAATTTACCCAAAAGACCAGGTAAAAGAAAATGTATTACTTATTTTGCGGAATGCCTTGATAGGTCGGATAAAAACAATTGATGAATTTGCTTGTTTATTCTATTTTGTGGGGAACCTGCCAAAATTTATGGATGAATATGACATTACAGTAGAGTACAAAAAACTATATGACAGTTTTATGAAATTTTTGAAAATATCCTCACTGGAGAGAATAGCAAGGTGAATGAAACTGTATTACGATTAGATATCTGAAAAATAGATGATTTGTTTGGCGGATAGAAGAATGTCCGTTCCATTCTTATTCCCTTTGCCACTTCTTGTCAATAGTTATCCTATCCGCTTTCTTCTAACATAATCGAAATTATAGGTTCGTTCGCTCCGCTCACACTTGAAAGTCCTATAATTTGAGATTATGTTTCCAGAAAGCTCCACCCCAACCCTTGCCAAACCCACAAGTCCCTGATACCGCGCTCCGCCATTCCAGCCATCCCCATCCGTCACACCGTCCCATCCCCGGCCCTGATACCCCGCGAACCTCCACGCCGCACCCTCTTCGCTTCTGCCAACGTCCTGCAATGCCGGGACAAAAACTTGTTCTCTTTTCTCCACCTCTTTATGCCGGCATACCCCGCGCCCCCGCTAAGCCATTCGGCTGGTGCGCCCATGTCTTTGGAGGACGGCGCACCGAAGCCCATCACACCCCACCGCACCGCCTTTGCCATTCCCTTTACCATGCGCCCGACATCTTCCTGATCTCTTTTGCCATCTTCTTCTCGCGGGCTTAATCCGCGCAGCCCGTTCTCTCTTCCGCTTCATTTCGTGTGCTTGTTCCCACAACCTCCCCACAACCGAAAACAATCACACCAAATCCCCATTCACCCAATCCCGCGCTCACGCTGCGCCCCGTCCATCGCATACACAAGAATGGGAGGTTGGAAAGGTCCCATTCCAGCGTGCCATCCTTTCGCGCCGCACCATTCCAATCCATCTACCACCATAGTCGTGGCAGGGGATCAACCCCCAACGCTTCCACAATTTGCCGGACCGGGCCACGTGTCGTACCTCCACGTGGGACCGGACCGTCCAATTGTCCCGCTTCGCTCACTTCCGTCTGATCCCCCCTCACGACTATCCCCACCACACGAATCCGGCCAATCACACCCTCACGCACCGCCTTTTCCACCGTCCTGCAATTGCGCCGACAGCCGCCTCCGTTCTTTTTCCACCGTCATCTCACGGCGCTAAAAGTATAATAAGAAAAATGGATTACTTTCCTCTGGCATATCTCCGGCATACCACCGGCATCGCTCACCCAAAACCAATCCTGCACATTATCCCTTCACTCATGTTAAAGCCATACGCACAGATTATAAGGTACTGCAAATAAATCTATATTGTGAATATCCATTTAATAACCCTATAAAATCCACACCCATGAAAGCAAAAACAAACGAATTATTTGAAGACTTCACCGGCTCAACCGGCAACATCACCGCCGCCCATTCCGCCGGTCATTTGGTGGTACGTAATAAAGTTACCCCGACCTACACCGATACAGACTACCAGCACGTCGTCCGTCAGAACTTCACCCGTTTTGCCAAAAACTGGCAGGACTTAACCGATGCACAACGCGCCCTCTGGTCCGAAAAGGCAAAAGTCGTTTCCGCTTCCAGTTCCTACTATGGCATATCCGGCAAAATCAGCGGCTTCAACCTTTACGTCCGTTGTAACATGAATCTGGAACTGATCGGAATCACCACCCCGTTAACCACTCCGGTGGATAACATGACCGGCTTGCTTCCGGACTTCAAAGCCGTAAATCTTTCAGGTTCAGAATTGAAAATCGCCTTGGAGGGAAACGTCGAAGAAAACGACGTGCTGGTAGTCCAGATCACTCCGTTGTCTGTCGGTCAAAGCACTAACATTAACGGACTTCGGCAGGTGGGAACGGTTGCCGGTGGAGCCTCCGAGACTATCATCACCGAAAAGTACACCGCACAATTCGGAACTCCTGCCGTCGGTGACAAAGTACAGGTACAAATCTATGCCATCAACACTCTGAGCGGTTACGCATCCACCCGTCAGACCACCGTCACAAACATAGCCGAAGAATCGGCCGGCTCATAACCCGCGGAAATAGCTCTGCACAAAAAGAAAGGAGGCAACTATGGCAACCAATTGGAGATCGACATTATGGGACATCATTCTCACGATCCTGACGTTGGGAATTTCCCACATCCAGAAGCGTAAAAAAAAATTGGAGGAAGAGGAGGGCAAAAAATCCACAAAACAGCCCTCCGAAAACTGATCATTTACCTTTATTGTGTGTATAAGCGGCTCTAACTAGCCGCTTATTTTTGTTTCATGTAATTTTAGGTTGAAGTATTTTTGTAATTTTTCTTGAATGAGGTACATTTGAACAATGTATCACATAAAAATTGTTAATGGATAAAAAGTGGCTGTGGTTTCTGTTAGGCATTGCAATTCCTTGCCTTCTTAATTTGATTTTTTATTTTGAAGTGATCCCTTCTTCATTGTCGAGCAATTCTTGGCTTGGTTTTTGGGGCGGTTATTTGGGAGGAGCTGCAACTCTTGCGGCATTTTTCTTAAGTAATAAAACCACTAAACTTGTTGTGTTACGACAATGGGAAGAGAAAAAATTTGTGGAGTATAGAAATTCTTTATTAGATAATTTAAAGTTACTTAATACAGTAGAGATATTGAATGGTATTTCAAATGTATCACTTGACACACTTGATGAAAAGTTCAAAATCATTACTAAGAAAAAACAGGAGATATATTCTTGTGACATTGCATTTAGGACAATATCAATGGTTGATTTAGGTAATATAAAGAAGGAAGAAAAGCAATATTATAATTGCTGGCAATGTATGACAGCCAATTTATCGTATTTTTTAGATCAGCAATTGGATTTAATATCATTTTGTAAAGATTATAAGAACAATGCTGAAATACTACGTTTATCTCAAGAGAGGGAACTGAATTTGAAGGAAATAATTAATAATCCAATGAATAATCAAAAAGAAAAAGATGAAAAAGAATTAAGAAAACAGCAAAAAGTTATAGCAGATTTAATTCAGAAGCAGGAAAGTTTTCAACCACAATTTGAAACAAAATTGAAGATTATAGAGAAATATAGGCAAGAACAGCACCCTGTTTGTATACGTAATTTGTATGAATTAACACTGAAGTTGATACAAACAAAAGAAAAAGCACTAAAGTAATTTGTTGTTAGATAGAAAATTGGTAATCGTTATAACGGTCTTTTTAAAACTGATCCTTCCTTATTTTTATTTCACGTTTTGCAAAGGTTTTGCAATCTGTTAAACTATAAAACCCAACTATCTATAAATAAGATAATTGGGTTTTAAAATTGTGGTCCCACTTGGGCTTGAACCAAGGACTCCCTGATTATGAGTCAGGTGCTCTAACCAACTGAGCTATGGGACCTGCATTTTTCATGCACCAAAAAACCGCGAATCTTTTGACGGGTGCAAATATAGGGATAAATTTCTGTTTTATACAAAAGATGTAGGAAAAAAATGTTATTTTCGTTGGATGGAAATGGCCTGGTCGGTGGGGTGAATGTTTTATCGGGTAGATTTAGAGAACTATGAAAATTTGTTTGCTGGTTATTGGGAAAACAGATGCGGATTATATTCGGGCGGGAATTGAAGAATACGAAAAACGGTTGAGGAAATATGTGGGGTATGAGATGAAAGTCTTGCCGGATGTCAAGAATACCAAACATATGAGTGAGGCATTGCAAAAGGAGAAAGAAGGTTTGTTGCTATTGGAACAATTCTTGCCGACCGATTATGTGATTTTGCTGGATGAACGGGGAAAACAGTACGGTTCCGGCGAATTTTCTGCTTTTTTGGCACAAAAGATGCTGAATGGGATAAAGCGGTTGGTTTTTGTGATCGGAGGACCTTATGGTTTTTCGGAAGCGGTCTACCGAAAGGCTGATGAGCTGTTGTCTTTATCGAAAATGACTTTCTCGCATCAGATGGTCCGGATGATTTTTGCCGAGCAGATTTATCGGGCGATGACCATTATGAAGGGAGAGCCTTATCATCATGAATAAAACCGGGAAGTAGAATAAATGAGCATATGAAGCGGAAGGCGTTTATCGTTTTGTTTGGTGCTGTGTTGTTGCTGATGGCGACAGCGCTGACGGAATATCTTTTCTATCGGCAGGATGAGAATACCTGGGTGGAACGCTTCGAAAGCCGTTTGCATGAACAGGAACGCAAAGCGGATCATTTATTGGCGACTTTTAGAGACAGCGTAGATATCGACTCCGAGGAATGGGAGGAGGATCTTATCTTTGTCGGGATTCGGGAGGGCAGGGTTTTCTTTTGGACGAACGAAATTATCGGAGATCGGCATTTATCCGAATTGCTGACCAGTGGGAGAAATTTTACGAAGATCGGAAATACCTATTACGAAATCCGGAGGAAAAGATATAAAGATATCGATTATTATGCCTTATTGCGGATCAAAGACGACTATCCCTATACCGGTAAATACATCAAAAACAATTTCGGAAAGTTTCTGAATATTAGTGAAGAGAATATCGGGCAGGTAGAAATCTCTACAGTCACCGTTGAACAGGGACATTTGATCACCGATAAGGACGGTATGGGCTTGTTTTTTATCGTTTATGGCGATCATTACAAAGAACGGGCTTCCAATTATCTGTTGCTTTCTTTCTATCTGCTGTTTTTCCTGAGTTTGTTTTATGTGTATGATCTGGTATTGAAACATACGGATTGCTGGAAAAGACAACTCCTTTATTTTGCCGGATTTATATTATTTCTGGCCGGTTTGCGCTATTTTATGCAAGCCTTTCGTCTGCCTCCTACTATTTATCGTCTGCCGATTTTCGATGAGACTTTTTCTAAAAAAATATTTATTACTTCTATCGGTGATTTATTATTGACTACCTTCTGTATTTTTCAGGTTTGTTATATCACTTTGTCGAATATCCGGATTAATTACCAGGATGAGAAACTGTTGCATTATCGTTACCTTTTCACTGGTGGGATTATTTTTCTGATTTTTCTATATGTCGATTTCTTCAATTTTTCCATCGATCTGGTGGTGGAAAATATGGATATTCATTTGAATATCGCGCAGTTGGTACCTGTGGGGCTCTCTTCTATTCTTTCGTTTGTCGCGATTATTATGGGAGGATTGGTGATCGTGATCACTATCTATGGTGCTGTTTCTGTTTTCTGGCACATGATGTCGTTCATAACGGTGATTAAAGTCGTCACTTACATGTGTGTTCTGTTGAGTCTGGTCAGTTATATGTTCAGTTTATATACGAACTTCTGGGATTGTTTTTTTATCTGGATCGTTACGGTTTTACTGGCTGTTAACAGGTATTTATTGAAGCGGGATATACAAAGAAGTATTTATATCCTTGTCATATTTTTATTATCCATCTACGTGGTGATGGTGACTAAAAAATATGAAAGCTATAAAGAGCAACGCCAGCGTATGAACTATGCCACCGAGCTGATAGAAGAAAGGGATTATAATTTCGAAAAGCGGTTGGTGGAGATCGATCGGGTCATACGCGGTTCGGAGGAACTGAAAGGATGGATCGAGGTTGGTGAGGAACAGGAAGCGGAAGCTTTGTTGAGTGGAGAGCTATTGGATTTGAGAGGATATAATTATTCTTGCGAAATCACTTTTTGCCGTGCCGGTGACAGTCTTTGGCTGACCGATACCCGCGAACAATGGGGATGCCGGGAGTATTTCGAATGGATTATACGTAAAAACGGGCACCGGATCGACGACTCCGGTTTCTATTCCATCGGTGTTTTCGATGGATATGTCACTTATATCGGGCGATATCGTTTCGGGGAAGTAAATCTTTATCTTCGTTTCGATGCAGTCAAGGACGACGAAGGCATAGGGTATCCGCAAATCCTGTCCCGTAAATCTGCCGATGGGAAAGAGGACGGTTATTTTTACTCCTATGCTAAATATAGCTACGGGGAGTTGGTGTCTTCTTCGGGAAATTTTGTGTATTATAAAAAATTATCGGCATTCGGTAAAGATGCCCGTAATTTCGACCTGTTCAATAAAGACAAATATTCGCATATGCTGATCCCTGTGGACAACAACAGTACCCTGGTCATCAGTTTGCATGAGAATACTTTCGCTCTTTATTACATGAATGTGTTGTATGCTTTCTTCGTTTGTATATTGATTTCTTCCTATGGTTTGTTTTTTAATGTCAACCGGAATATCAATTTCAGGCAAGGTACATTGAGGGCCCGGATAAAAAACAGTATTATATCTTTGATTTTTATCCTTTTTGTTATCCTGACAGCCTTGAGTATTTATATGAATACCGTGAGTTTTAAAGGGCGGCATAATGCTAAAGCGATCGAATTGCTGAAATATGTCAATAAAGAATTAGAGCGTTTGCCTTGTGTGGATGCCCGTAAATGTCCCGAAGTTACGGGCCGGCTATCCGATATGTCCGAATTACTGCTGATCGATATCAATATTTATTCCAGACAAGGGAAATTGATAGCTACTTCGCGCCCGGAAATTTTTGAATATGGATTCGAGGGTACTTTGGTCGATCCTGAAGCCTTGAAACAGATCGAAAAGCTCGGGGTGACCAGTTATATCGCAAACGGGAAAGTGGGCGAACTGACTTATATGTCGGCTTATATGCCGCTGGTATTGGACAATGGAAAATCTTATATACTGAATATCCCTTATTTCGCTCAAAATGACGAACTGAATCTGGATATTATTATTATGGTAGTCATCACGGTGAATATCGCTATTGTGATGATGGTCCTGGCTTTTATTTTATCCGGTTTGGTGGCGGAACGTGTTACCCGGCCTTTGCAGATGCTGAACGATAAATTGAAGAAAATGCATGTCGGAGGGAAAAATGAGAAAATTGTTTATAACCATGCCGATGAAGTCGGCCGCTTGGTGGAAGAATACAACAATATGGTGGATAAGCTGGATGAAAGTATTGTGCAGCTGGCAAAATCGGAAAGAGAGAGTGCCTGGCGTGAAATGGCGCGGCAGATTGCTCATGAAATTAAAAATCCGCTGACTCCGATGAAGTTGAATATCCAGTTTATGCTGCGTTCTTTGCAGATGGAAGATACGGAGAAATTTAAGGAACGTTTCAGAGCCGTTTCCGGCATGTTGATCGAGCAAATCGATAATATGGCTGCCATTGCTTCTGCTTTCTCTGATTTTGCCAAGATGTCCGAGGCACATAATGAGACTTTCGAAGTAGATGAGTTAGTACGCAACTGCTCGTTACTTTTCAAAAATAATACAGAAGAATTGGAATGTGATGTGGAGGAAGGGATCCGGATATTGGCCGACAGGGAACAGATGAGGCGGGTGTTGATCAATCTGTTGAAAAACGCAGAACAGAGTATCCCCGAAGGCCGGCAGGGAGTTATCAGGATCACGGTCCGTAAAAAAGAGGGGAAAGTGGAAATCCGTATCCGCGATAATGGGCAAGGTATACCGGAAAATCTTCGGGAGAAAATCTTTCAGCCGAATTTTACCACTAAATCCAGTGGCATGGGATTGGGGTTGGCTATCTGTAAACGGATTATCGAAAGTATGGGCGGGGAGATCGGTTTTGTGAGCGAAGTAGGGGTCGGTACGGAATTTTTCATTATATTGGATATTGTAAGAGCATAATTTCAAATTGGTGTCGTCTATGATTTGGGTGTGGATTTTGATTGGATTTGTCGTGGGGGAAGGGAGTATGGCCGGAGTGTGGTATTGGATGGAGAAAAAACGGAAACGGCAAAAGGAAGTTCAGGATAAAGGCAGGGTAGTGATTCCGCTCCGGGATATGGTACAGTTGGCTAATATCAATACGGCGATGGATGTCGGTTATCTGATGCTGGAGTATAAAATAAATCTGAAAATTCCTGAGTTTTATGACAAGTATATGAATCTGGTCAAGAAGCAGAAAGAATTGTATTTTAGGGAACTGATCGAGATTTTTAGTCACAATAAAAAAGAATATGTCCGGGATTTATTGGATAAATACGCCGGATTTTCTACTCAGGATGTGTTGTTATTACTGATGTGTGAAATGCAGTTGGATAATAAAACCATGGCCCGGATTATGGGGCTGACTTTGGAAACCCTGAAAAAACGCAAGACCCGGATGCGGATAAAAATGCGGACGGCCTCTCCTGTCACTTTATAGGCAGGAGTTGCCGGATACGGGTTGCGATGGTTTCCGGGCGGATATCTACCATACATTGCTGGTAAACACTTTTTTTACATTTCCCGCTTCCATCTTTCGTACATGGCCGGCACGACAAGGCGGTCTCGAATATCTCGGCGGTCGGACCGGTGGGAAAACCGAAAGCGGTCGGGCCGATAAGGGCCAGAGTCGGGATTCGGAAGAGATCGGCGGCATGCATGAAACCGGTGTCGGCACTGACGACGATATGGGAACGGTGAATGAGGTAGCAGGATTCCAATAAGGTTGTTTTACCTGCCAGGTTTTCTACCCGTTCAGGAGCTTCGGTCCTGATTTCTTCGCAGAAGGTATCGCCCGGACCCGCCAGGATCAGAAAGTGGTATTCCGATAGTAAGGTGATCAGCTTTTTCCAATGTTCGACCGGCCATCTTTTCTTTATCCAGTTGGCAGAAGGGACAAGGGTAATCGTATGGGCCTGTATACGGGAATTCAGCTTTTCCGGGAAATTTTCCGGGAAATACCAGTCGTCGTAAGTATCCGGGAAACGGTCGATCCCCCATTTTAAAAGTGGTTTCCGGTAAGAAACGACACCCCGGAAAGGCCAGGGA
>ENA-OWPM01001112-OWPM01001112.1-human-gut-metagenome-genome-assembly--contig:-NODE-1112-length-24668-cov-22.750904_pt1 | contig 24668 bp, 32 predicted proteins | sample MGYA00248267_ERZ651852 | MGnify/ENA primary metagenome ERZ651852 (study PRJEB26924, sample SAMEA4378228) | human gut metagenome | biome: human gut; feature: human-associated habitat; material: faeces...
TTTCTTAAAGGGATACCCCAGACAGGATTCGAACCTGCGGTCTCCTCCTTAGGAGTACGGCGTACCATTTCGTAAATTGTTCATATCATATCTTCCCGTGTTGTTTCTTCGCAAATTGTGCTGCCTGGAGGCAGGTCAATTTGCACAAAATCCCCTGAAATATGCTGCCTTACAACGGCTTTTCAAATGTCGTATTAGCAAGGTATTAGCAGGAACCCCTCGTGACAGAGGGCTTACAGGGGCCATTTCAAAATGCTATTAGCACAGATGGAGGATAATCTTATGAGCACCAACACACCCAACGAAAAAGGAACGCCCCAAATCAGAACATACACCGTGAATGACATCGCAGCCATTCTCGGTATCGGCCGCGCTACGGCCTATAAACTCGCCAACTCTGGAGCATTCAAGACGATCCGCATCGGAAACATGATTCGTATCTCTAGGAAGTCCTTTGAGGATTGGCTGACGGCGGAGGGGCTGGACGACGAAATAGACTAATAGGTAGGAGCGCCATAGGCTTGAAACCTGTGGCGCTCCTATTTTACCTACTTTGGCTACGCAATGCCTCTACCGCATTTATAATTGCATCATTATCAGGTTTGATGTTATCCCACTCATCCCAAAAGTTCTTAGTTGCACTGATGGGTTGGTGATCTGGAGATGGTTTATCCAACAGCAATTTGCTAGGCAATAATATAGCATCTCCAACCACAAGCGCTTCACCAACATCTAACAAAGGCAAAAACTCAATTGTACTTTTTAAGGAGTCCGGCAAAAGATTTTTTATGACACCCTTGTCTTTTTCATTGGTCAGCCTTAATACAATAAAGTTGTTGCATTGGCTAAGAATCGTTTTGCTCACATCTGCAGGTCGCTGACTGACGGCAATGATAGATACTCCATATTTGCGTCCCTCTTTTGCAATGCGTTCGAAATTATAAAGTGCCTGCTTTTGAACAGTATCTGCTTCGTCTTTAACGGGAAGATACAGATGCGCTTCATCACAGATCAGCGTAAATGGGGTTCGTTTATTTGGCGTCATCCAGAATTGAACATTGTACAGAAGTCTTGCTAATGTACCTGTGACAACCGGCAACACATCGGAAGGTACTTCAGAAAAATCTACAATTTTAATGCCAGCACAGCCGTCCGTATAACCTAGTAATTTACATAACACATCACTAAGCCAACCATAATTTTTAGATTCAGGAGAAGGCTGGAACATAAAACCATAAGTTTTATCCTCTAATTTGCTTTCCAGACGTGCAATGAAGCGAGTTAACTTTCCTTCCCAGTCGCCTTTCACTGGCTTTCCTGATGAACCGATTCCTTTTCGTGTGTCATCATCTTTAAGCCGATCAAGAAGATCCGTCATGCAGAAAGGAATTGGAGAATCTACAGTAAAAGTTTTTAATGTATCTTCCTTTCTTTCGTTAATTAATGATTGAGCTTTCAATTCCCTTATGTGCAGAGTAAATCTTGAGGCTTGGTTCGGTGCATTGGAGTCACTTCGATCAAGCACCATTGATAAGAGTTCTTCTCTGTTTAAGAGCCAATAAGGAAGAAACAGCACATCTGATTTTGGATTTTCTAAATCGCCCGGACCTGCTATGCGAAATCTTTCTGCAATTTTATTTGGTCCCTCTGCAAGCTTGGTGTATTCGCCATGCATGTCAAACACAATGATATTTGTGTACTTTAATTCGCTAGCTTTTTCGAGTATATTAGCAACACACCAGCTCTTTCCTGAACCAGTACTACCTAATATTGCAGCATGTCGTTGGAAAAATTTGTTCCCATCAAGTATAGCGTCAGCATTAGAATCCATCATAAAAGACCCAATTTTTAAACGCTTTTTGGTTGCTATGTCTTTGCTCAGGATGTTCATGAAGTTCTGAAGGTTGACTCCAGAAACACAGTAGCATTTACTCTCAATTTGTGGGAACATATCAACCCCGCGCTTAAAAACGTCATGCGAGTTTCCCAAAACCGAATGGTATGTTCCTATGATACTTACTTTTACATAGTCTGCAGATGATACCATCATCTCATTTTCTTGAGCAGTGTCATCGTCAAAGTCGTCAATGTATTTTCGGGTAACTTTATCAATTAGTGCAATAAGATGTTCATGCTGCTTTCCGGTTTCTATAGCAACAAGATTGCCGACACAAATTTGGCCCATAATGTTTATGTTGGCAATTTCTATAATAATTTGTTCTGTATCTACATAGGTCACGTTACCAAGTAAATCATTATCTGTAAAGCAAAGTAGCTGTGACATTAAAAAACCTCCTTTAGCATTGATTTTAAATCCCATAAGTTGATGTGTGGAATTGATGTCTCGGATGTAGCGGTAACTATTGTTGATCCATCTGCACCATCGCTACAAATTGCAGTTATGTGTTTACATTTCCTAGTTAGCTCTAACGCTCTAGGAGATAAAGAATGGGTAAGTAACAGAGCAGGTTTTCCCGCATTTAATTGCTGAATCAAATGAGTCTCTAAATGCCCATCTCCGAAACCATAGCCAATAATAATATACCTTTGTGCTCGATCAATCGCAGCGTTTGCTTTGGTTCTATGGGTATCAAATGGAACGCTATATCCTTCTTTATATTTATTGACGCCGGGTGTAATAATTAAGCAATCATCTAACGGATAATTGGGGATAGAATATGGCTCACCGTTAATCATATGCCAACTGAGACACCCGTGAGGTTTTAAGACAGTTACTTTTGGAGCGAAAACGGCTGTCCTTTGTTTTCCGGGCCGTTTAGTAAGTCCCTCGCAGAAAGAGTATTTACTTTTTTCTGGCGCAAAGTGTGCTAGGAATCTACCAATAAAAAGAGTATCAATTCGTATGCCTTTATATTCGCAGGCGTACTCAATTAATCTGTCGTAATTTGTGGTGACAACTACAAGTCCATCGTTGCGGATGGTAAAATGTCCAAGATAATCCGCAAACCGCAATATTTTTCTTCCATTAATTATCTCATAAAGAACCTTTTTCTCTGCATTTCCAATAAAGTTAGCGGTAATTGTTCTAATATTATCTTCAATATGCGGACTTGGTTTAGTATTATGCAGTGCTTGTTCTAATCCTACTCCAGCAAGAAGATCTTTATTGATTTTATCCCAAAGTTTTATATCTATAGGATCACTAAGAAAATGAGGAATTTTACTTTGTAATTCATTAGACAATGCAGACATTTCAGGAATTCCTTCTGCAGCAGAGAGGCCTGAACCAACAACTGTCAAAGTATTTTCCTGAAAAAAATCTTGGATTATCTGTTTAATGGAATCTAGCTCCATTGGCTTACCTCCTGTTTAGCATCAATGGGGATTTTTTACTGCATACCACAACTCAATAACATAGCATAGAGAAAATACCCCTCTGGAATAATAGTAGATTCATTATACCATTTGCCTCAAAAGAAGACAATTCTTCCTAATCTATAGGGCGGCACAAACCAAGAATTTTACGAGCCATGGATGTAAAACCATGGCTTTTTTATCTAAAAAAATTGTTCATTTTTAGTGTTGAGTAAATGGACAAATAGAACATCCATATATACAAACCACCTCGAAAGGAGTCGAAAATCCCATGTTCCTTCTACCACGATTGGCTGGGCGGCCGCCGCCCATAGGTTTTCCCCTCCGGGGTATAAGGGCGGCATAGAGGCCGTCTTTTCCCCGAAAACGAACACTTTTCCCAACCGCCGAAAGGAGGTGATACCATGGCGGTATTTCGCATTGAGAAAACCCGCGACTACACGGTGATGTCCAACCACCACCTGCGCAACGCGGGGCTGTCGCTGAAATCCAAAGGGCTGCTCTCCATGATGCTGTCTTTGCCGGAGAACTGGAACTACACCACCAGGGGCCTGGCCAAAATCTGCAAAGAGGGCACGGACAGCATCGGCTCTGCCCTGAAGGAGTTGGAGCGGGCCGGGTACATAGTCCGTAACCGCCTGCGGGACAGTAAGGGCAAAATCGTGGATGTGGAGTATGTCATCTACGAAACGCCCCATCCCCCGGACGCGGGCCAGCCGTGTGAGGGCAAGCCGGATACGGCTTGTCCAGATACGGAAAACCCGGATATGGATAACCCATGTCTGGAAAACCGGCCGCAATTAAATAAAGAGAAAAGAAACCCTGAAAAACAAAATACTGATTTACCAAGTACGGAAGGATCAAATCCTATCCAATCAAGCCCCCAACCCCCCGCAGAGGCCAAATGGACTGGACGGGACTGGATGCGGGAGCGAGAGAACTATCGGGAACTGATTTTGGAGAACATCGAGTATGACATCCTCATACAGAACGAGCGCATGGACCGTGACCGCCTGGACGAGCTGGTGGAGCTCATGGTGGATACCGTCTGTTCCCGCAGGGAGACAATCCGCATTGCGGGGGACGACTATCCAGCGGAAGTGGTCAAATCCCGGTTCCTGAAGCTGAACGGTTCCCACATCGAGTATGTGCTGGACCGTATGCGGGAGAACACCACCTATGTCCGCAACATCAAGAAATATCTGCTGGCTGCCCTGTATAACGCCCCGGCCACCATCGACAGCTACTATGCGTCCCTGGTGAACCACGACCTGTACGGCAGCGGAGAAAGGAGATGATGACTTATGCATGACCGCCTTCTCCGTCACCGCCTTTGCGGGCGGCGGAGATGGCGACTACTACACCGGGGAGTCCGTCGAGACGACGCCGGAACCCACCGAGGAACCCGCCACCGGGGGCATGGAGCCGGAGGGCCAGCCCCTTACCCCGGAGGGCAACGCCACGCTGGTGGACGACTATTACGGCGACAAGCAGCTTATCACCGTGACCACGAAAGCAGGCAACTATTTTTACATCCTGATCGACCGGGCCAACGAGGACAAGGAGACCGCCGTTCACTTCTTGAACCAGGTGGATGAAGCCGACCTGATGGCGCTGATGGAAGATGGGCAGACGGAGGAAAAGCCCGCGACTTGTATCTGTGCCGAGAAATGCCAGGCCGGTGCGGTGAATACCGCCTGTCCGGTTTGCGCGGTAAATATGAGCGAGTGCGCCGGGAAAGCGCCGGAGGTGGAGCCGGAGCCTGAACCGGCGCCGGAGAAGGAGTTCGGCAGCGGCGGCGCCCTAGTGCTGATCCTGCTGCTGGCAGCTCTGGGCGGCGGCGGAGCCTTCGCCTACATCATGTTCATCAAGCCCAAGCAGGGCGCAAAGGTCAGCGCCGACCCGGACGACTATGAGTTCGAGGACGAGGAATACGAAAACGAGGACATTCCTGAACAGGGAGATTTTAAGTAAGATTAAGTATAAGAAACCCGCCTCTCGTAATGAGAGACGGGTAATATCAATAATCGGCACTTCCCTCAATTTCATACATCGAACGTAAGTACCTTGAGTTGAACCGTTGAGCGATTACAGCGATAGAACTTTCGATAAGCATACAGTTTTGAATTAGTTTTTGAATCGATTCCGGCGGCGAAAGTGAGGGCTCTTCTAAAATGGTTTTGCACAAGGACTTTGTTTCGAAAAAGCAGTCTGGTATAAAACGGTTCGGAATGTTTTTTATCACCAAAGATGCATTGTCTAATTTGCGCTTTACTTCAGTACAGAATTTATGCTGATAAGAGGGATCAATAAAAATAGGTTCGAATTCTTTATCGTATATACGAGGCAAGTCATAACATAGGTCCTCAAGAGCTGTATAATACTCTACCCACGAATCCTTATATTTTGGAAATTTAGCTATGTAGGATAAGTGTTCTTCTGCTTTTTTGCTCCCCAAAAGATTGTCCGTAGGAAAGTAAACCGTATTTGTATCTTGCTCCCTCCAGCTCGGATTTTCAACATTTAGCCTTACTCGAATATATTCTTGAAGCCAAATATAGTAGCACTTTTGAGGAGAAGTAAGTGAGCAGTACAACAAAAGGAACGGTGTAGAGAACATTTCTGCATATAAAAGTGTTTTGGTTTCAAGTGAAAATTTGGGATTCGTGCTGTTAATAGGCTTTTCTGTACCTTTAATTTGCAGCAGAAGCATTTCGCCTGTGGCGTACCCATCTTCAAACTTTTCAACGATTTTGTCAATCCCGAAATCTCTGCCTGTTAAATCTCGAAGTTCCCATGTACGACTAAAAAGAGAAGCAACTATTTTGCAGGTTTCAGAATCGATTTCATGCTGCAAAATCCGTTTAGGAGGCATTGCCATGAACTCACCCTCATTCATTTGATTGTAATAATTTTACACTATTAAACTTCATAATACAACGGAGGATAATGGATGAAATTAATCATTACTGAAAAACCGAGTGTAGCAAAGAGTATCGCATCGGCCCTGAGTGTCACATCCAGGGCCGATGGCTATTTTGAGGGCGGCGGCTGGCTGATTTCCTGGTGCATTGGGCATCTGGTGGGGCTGGCGGATGCAGCCGCCTACGATGACCGCTATAAGAAGTGGCGGTATGAGGATCTTCCCATCCTGCCCGACCCCTTCCGCTATGTCGTGTCCGAGGAAAAGGCCGCCCAATTCCACATTCTCCGCTCCCTGATGGAACGCTCCGATGTGACGGAGCTGGTCAACGCCTGCGACGCGGGACGCGAGGGCGAACTGATCTTTCGGCTGGTCTATGAGGCTGCCGGATGTTCCAAGCCTTTCTCCCGCCTCTGGATTTCTTCGATGGAGGATGCGGCGATCCGGGAGGGCTTTGCCGATCTGCGCCCCGGCGCGGACTATGACCCGCTGTATCAATCGGCGCTTTGCCGTCAAAAGGCAGACTGGCTCATCGGTATCAATGCGAGCCGCCTGTTCTCCGTCCTCTACCACCGCACCCTGAATGTGGGGCGGGTGCAGACGCCCACTCTGGCAATGCTGGCCGACCGAGACGGTAAGATCGTCCTGTTCCGCAAGGAGAAATACCATCATGTGCGGCTGGCGCTGGAGCGAACCGAGGCGGTTTCTGAAAAAATCCTAGCTATGGAGGATGCCCAGGCCATCCGGGACGCCTGTGACGGGCAGCGGGCTGTGTGTGTCTCTCTGGTGCGGGAGAAAAAGACGGAGAAACCGCCCAAACTGTACGACCTGACCACCTTGCAGCGGGAGGCAAACCGGGTATTCGGCTACACGGCCAAACAAACCCTGGACTACGCCCAGTCGCTCTATGAAAAGAAGCTGTTGACCTATCCCCGCACGGACAGCCGGTATCTGACGGACGACATGGCGGAGATCGCCTCCGTGGTCCTGCATCTGGCGGCACGGGTGCCGCCCTTCGACGCCTGCCCGGAGTTTTTCCCCGATGTTCTGGCGCTGGTGAACGACAAGGAGGTATCCGACCACCACGCCCTGATTCCCACTCTGGAGCTGGAAAAGGCGGATGTACCTGCGCTGCCTGTGGGCGAGCGCAATATCCTTCTGCTGGTCTGCTGCAAGCTGCTGTGTGCGGCGGCGGAGCCTTTCGTGTACGAGGCGGTCACGGCCACCTTTGACTGCGGCGGACATACCTTCACGGCAAAAGGAAAGCAAGTGCTTTCCCAGGGCTGGCGGGCCATCCAGGAGGTATTCCGTTCCTCCCTGAAGGAGAAGCCGGAGGATGAAGATGCCGAGGGCGTCCTTCCGGCCTTGACCGAGGGGCAGGTTTTTGAGCCGGTCTCCGCCTCCGTCACCGCGCACTTCACTTCGCCCCCCAAGCCCTACACGGAGGACACCCTTCTGTCGGCCATGGAGAACGCAGGCAAGGAAGATAGCTGGTGCCGTTCTGTGCGGCCTGATGCTCAATGTAGCACTTGCCCTTGTCCCGACCGGGGACGATGACGGACAGGCCGTGTTCTCTGCACAGCCGGTCACTGGTCCGGCGTATTTCGTGATAGCTACGCTTATTGGAATGGTAGTGCTTATGGTCGGTGAAGCTGACCGCATTGAAGATCAGATGATTATGAATATGCCCCTTATCAATATGGGTGGTAAGTACAAACTCGTACTTGCCACCCAATATTTCTTTTGCCAACTGCAGCCCAATCTCATGGGCTTCTGCGGCGGAGACCTCTCCAGGCTCAAAGGCTTGGATCAGGTGGCGGCCCAGGTGCGTGCCCTTGTCGATGGAATGGCGGCGTGTCCATTCAAATTCAATGTCGGCGGTCTCAGCAGCGCAGCCGAAGGAGGATACAAGCAGCTTCTCGTCCGTCTTGTCGGAATTGCAGATATAGTCAATGGCGGCTTTCAGCGTTGACTTAATAGGATGCGTCTTTGTAACTGCCATATCTGATCCAGCCTTTCCCGGATTTCCTCCATGTCAGCCTGATAGGTGGAGCCTTCGGCGTTGACCCGTTTGGCGATTTGGTTGATGTTCCGGCCAATGGCGGACAGGAGCTTGTTCATCTCCTTGATGTCCTTGGTGTCCACATAGATGATATATCCGTCAATCGCCATCTTCCGCAGGTAGGCACCGATCCTTTTTGTTTGGAGCTGGGCCATTTTCTGCTCGATTAGGGTGCGTTCTTCCGCTGTTACCGGGCAGCGCAGGATGATGGGGCGTTTTCGATTTACCATAGGGCGACACCGTCCTTTCTGCATAAGGGTTTGGGAGTATCCCAACAAGCAATTTTGTGTTTAGGGGCAAGGGGTTCCCTAAAGCAAAAATTCGCAAGTGTGGCCACACTTGCTGTGCTTGCTCTACGCTCCTCCCCCCGTAAATACAATGCCGGAAATACCTTCGTCTGCCCGCAAAATCCCGGATTTTTCAAAAAGAAAATGGCGGCAGAGCCGCCCTAGGAAAACGAAAACAGAGGGTGCTCACACACCCTCCGTTTCTTTCGCTGATTGTTTAATTTTCAGCGCTCCGTCGATTGTGCCCTCAATGACTGGTAAATAGTGCTCCGGACAAAGCTTCAGTTTGTGGCTGACACGCTGCCGCTGTGCGCTTTCCTCCCGCATGACCTCTGGATTAAAGTATCGTTCCACGGGAAGTCCGCACACTTTGATAAGCTGTATGATAACCGGCAGAGCGGGAATCGTATCCTCGTTCTCGATATTTGCGAGATACCGGGAGTCGATGTCGATGATTTCCGCCAATGCCCTGCGCGACAGATGCTTTGCGTTCCGTGCGGCTTTTACATCGGCACCGAAAGTTTCAAAACCGGGGCAATCTTCAATGTTCGCCATATAGCATCACCCACTTACATTGTATATTTCATACTTTGCCCGTGGAATGTTGCAATATGCTATATATCTACATTTTATAATTCATAGTCTGGGGTTGCGCACCTAGTTTATCAGATACCAAGCAGCTTTCAACAGTTGGTCATTACAATATTGCATGAATCAAACTCTCAGTACCTGCAATTTCTGCTTCAACAATATATTTAGTTCGTTCAATATTAGCTTTTGCAATGGAAGGTATGTCGTCTTTTATGACTGTTATCTGCTGCTCAATTCCCTCAAGATAGCTATTTAATATTTTCAAACGCTGTGAAAGCAGACTTTGCGGATCATCTAACGCATCAATAAAAAATGCGGCAATCGAGAAAATGTTGGTATCATAGTCGAAGGACAAAATTGATTGCTGTAATGTTGCCACAAATTCTTGTTTCCCTTTGTCTGTAAGCGAGTAAATCGTCTTGTCGGGCATATTTCCATCCTTTTCAACGCTGCCATAAATATATTCTTTTTTCTCTAAGACTTTTAGTGTAGCGTAGACTGTCGAATTGGCGATGTTGTACCAACGATGAACATTCATGATTTGTAGTTGCTTGATAATTTCATATGGATTAAGCGGTCTTTGATTGATCAGACCCAATAACATAGTAGCAGATTTTGAGAGCATAACGCATACCCCTTGACTTTAGTTTTAAGTTGTAGTACTCTATATATAGAGTACTACAACATTATATTATAACTGTACCACAGTTATAATCAAAATACAAGGGGGAGTAAAATGCCGCAACTAAATAAGGGTGGAAAATATGTATTTGGACTTTCCGCCATCAGCAATAGGCGAGAAATACTTTTTCCGGCAGAGACTCTTGAACAATATCCCGTTCAAAAAGAAGGACGCATTATTATTTTCACGGGGAGCAAAATCACGGGCGGATTTTGCGTGACCAGCAAACAATTACTTGGGCAATCAAAATTGAAGCATATATTAGATGATTGTCCCGCATTGTCACAGTACACGATTGATGAAGGAGAATTCGTTCGCTATAAAGGACGAGGCTATACTTGGCTGCATATTTCTCAAAACGGTGTTGTGAGGCTGCCCGAAAACACGATGCGATATTTGAATCTTTCCTGTGGGGATATTCTCATGTCGATTAAAAGCAGTGACATCGCATTTACAATGGGAGCAAGAGGACCGCTTATGGACAAAGTACATTCTTACCCCGGTCATATCAAGGAATATCGGGTTACTTGCTGCGGGCAATAAGGATATGAGTCATATTGAGTGGGTATTATGTCCTGTCTGCGGCAGTAAAACACGATTAAGAATCTGCAGCGATACCATTCTTGAAAATTTCCCATTGTTTTGTCCCAAATGCAAGCATGAAACTTTAATCGCAGTTCGACAACTAAATCTATCCATCGTGCAAGAGCCAGACGCTAAGACGCAGAGCCGATAACACAGAGAAAAAACTCCGATGTTATCGGCTCTGTTTTCACTTTTTCTGTGATTCCCTCGGTGGAAGAAAAGGAAAATGCTACGGGGTAGATGGCTTAATAAGAGGGCCAACGAAAAAAGTTTTGAAGTTCATTTTTGGTCAGTTGCCTTGACTTTTGCTATCATTAATAGTACTATTGATAATAGTAAAAGTGGAGGCGTCGTTATGTCATCAATCGATTTAATTATACTTGGCATTGTTTTGGAGAAACCCCAAAGCGCCTATGACATTCAAAAGGATGTGGAGTACCACCATCTTTCTCGCTGGACAAAAATAAGTGTACCTTCTATTTATAGAAAAGTACTCCAGCTGAGCGATAAGGGCTATCTTCAAAGCGATATTGTCAAGGGCGATAAGTTTGCGGATAAGGCCATTTATTCCATTACCGATCAGGGCAGAGCGTATTTCAAGGAGCTGATGGCCTCTTGTGCCGCTGGCACAGTACCCTTGCTATTCGATTTCAATGTGGTCATTACCAATTTGAACAAGATGGACAAAGCCGAAGCGTTGGAGCTGGTTTCGACTTTGCGCCGAAGCATACAGTCCTCGGCTGAATCGAACGAGGGCTATGCGCGGGAATTTGCAGACATTCCTTTGGTTGGGAGAACGATTTTTGAGCAGCAGCAGCTTCTCTATCGAGCCCTTCTGGAATGGCTGGATCACTTTGAAGGGCAGTTCTCAGAAGAATGAGTACAGGCCCCCAAAGCAGTTTGACCATCCTGTTCGAAGCTCCGTTTTGGATCGGTCTATATGAAAGAACGGATAACGGTAAGTACGAGGTATGCAAAATCACTTTTGGCTCAGAGCCCAAAGATTACGCGGTCTATGAGTTTCTGCTGAAGAATTGGCACAAGTTGAAATTTAGTCCCCCAATCCAGGCCGAAGTAGCCATGGAGCGAAAAATCAATCCCAAACGTATGCAGCGCGAAATTCAAAGCCAACTGCAGGATAAAGGCATTGGAACAAAGGCGCAGCAGGCGTTGAAACTCCAGCATGAGCAATGTAAGCTGGAACGACAAACCAAGAGTCGTGAGCAGAAAGAGGCGGAGAAAGACCGCCAGTTTGCCATACGGCAGGAAAAAAAGAAAGCCAAGCACAGAGGAAGATAACATGAAGATAGAATGGATTTTATGCCCCTTTTGCGGCAGCAAAACGCGATTGAAAATCCGCGATGATACAGTCCTGGAAAACTTTCCGCTGTATTGCCCCAAGTGTAAACACGAAACCTTGATTGCGGTAAGACAACTGAATCTGTCCATCATCCAAGAGCCAGACGCTAAGACGCAGAGCCGATAACACTGAGGGAAAACCTCGTAGGTTATCGGCTCTGTTTTTATATCCTCTATGATCTGCCCGGCGGCAGAAAAGAAAAAAACCGCCGCGGGGCAGATGGCTTTCTGTGCGCAAAAGCACTTTCTTCACGGTGGTTCGATTCGAGCCGCCGTTTTTCTTTGTCTTGGCAGCTTCCACGGCGGCATAGAAGGAGGATGTCGCCATGCTGCGCCGGATACTATCCCCGCCTGATCTGACAAGGGCTAGCCGCTCAAAAAAGCCCGTTCCATTTGGAGGAGAGGTTCGGTCATGAATATGAACTATACCGTGTAAATAAACTTCATATTGTTTTCCATCGCGCCCGGTGGGTCTGTGACCTGCCGGGCGCTTTTTGTCGTTTCCTGCGGTCGGGCTGGCTGGCCGTTGATTTTCTCAAATTTTCTTCAAAAAGGAGGCGTTTGGCGGGCAGAACACGCTCTCGCAGGATTGGTAGTAGCGGAAAGGGAGAGAACCACCTAATCCCCCATGGAAAGGGGGTGAAATTGATGGAATCTAACCCCCGCGACTATGGCGAGCAATGCCGGTTCGATGCTTTTTGCAAGAAGGTATTGCGAAACGAGGCCAGAGCCTACCTACGGAACATGAAACGCCAAAGAGAGCGTGAAGCTTTCTTTAGCGACTTGTCCCAGGCGGAGCTGGACAAGCTCTGCGTCATGGATCGTTACCCAAGCGACAGCATTGTGTTCTCGTCGCATGGCTACGATCTACATATCGACAACGAGCTTGTGGCCGAGGCTTTTGCCACTTTGCCGCAGATGGAGCAGAGCATTTTGATTTTGTACTGCACTCTGGACCTGGCAGACGTTGAGATTGGCAATCTCGTTGGGATGTCCCGGAGCGCCGTTCAGCGGCACCGGACAAAGGCGCTGCAGGAGCTGCGCGAAGCATTGTCGGCGCTGATGCCGAAAGGAGGCTGAGGAAGATGACAGAGCCCATCCACAAGGGAAAGGACCTGCCGCCCGTTTGGGTGATCCACGCGGCCTCCAGTGGTGACAGCGAGGCCATGGAGCAAGTGCTACGGTACTACGACGACTATATGAGCCGCCTGTGTACCCGTACCCTCTATGACAAGGACGGAACGCCTCATGTGTGCGTGGATACCCACATGAAGCGCTGTCTGGAAATCCGACTGATCCGGGCCGTGATGCGCGCCTGATCCTTTCAGCCCTGGCAGAATGCAATCGGCTTACCCTTTCCTCTTTTGCCAATGCCGGGGACTGAACCCACCTTGACAAAGAAAGCCTTCGGGCAACATAAGGCAGACGGATACGATCTGCCTGTGTGGAGCCGGTCGGCCGGTGCGCCAAGACCCTGTTGCAAGTCCGCAGGACGGGACCCCTACCAAACAGGTGAGCGACAAAACCAGGCCGCGAAACAGGTGTGGCAGCCTGTGGGCGAGGATGCACAGACAGGATAATGAGACTCCCGCGTTGAACGCCCTCAAAGCATTGCGCGGCGCACCCATCAGCATGGGCCGGGGTGAGATTCCCGTGGAGCTGCTTGCCGGCAGCCATCCGTTTTTTGCCTCTTTTATTTTCAGATAAATCTTCTGCTTTTCTGTTTACGGATAATTCGTAAACTTTCTATTAGCAGCAGACAAACCCGAAACGGCGCGGTACAATGAGGGTGGAAGTTATGAATGAACACCCTTTTGCGTGCCGTTCCTGACTGGAAAGGAGGCTGCTGTGTCAGAAATTCAGAACGGTACGGAGAAAAGGCCTTTCGAGTGCCGCACCTATACGGTCAACGATGTTGCCCGTATATTAGGTGTCAGCCGGACACAGGCATACCGTCTTGTGCAGGAGGGCTTTTTCAAAAGCGTACGAATTGGTAACGCCATACGAATTCCCAAGCGGTCGTTTGACAAGTGGCTGGAGCCGCTTGATCTGTGACACAAGAAAGGAAGGTTCGTTATGGCATCCATCATCAAGAGAAAGAAAAACTATTCTATTGTTTATACCTATGTGGACGAGAATGGCGAGACCAAGCAGAAATGGGAAACCCGCACTTCCTATCAGGAGGCATTGAAGCGCAAGGCGGAGATCGAGCGTCAGAAAAGCTCCAACTCCTTCCTTCCTTCCGCCCACCAATCAGAATATTGCGGAGTTCCTGTCCGACTTCGTTTCCCTCTACGGCGAAAAGCGGTGGGGGGTGTCCATGTATGACAGCCAAAACTCGCTGATAGCCAACTACATCAACCCCATCATCGGGGATATGAAAGTGCAGGACATCACCACGCGGGTGGTGGACAAGTACATCCAAACTTTGCAGAAAACCCCTGCGGTGAACACCAGGACACACCACGCCAAAACGGAGTTTGTCACCAACGCTACCATCGAGAAGATCATCAAACTTCTCCGCTGTGCCTTCAAGCAGGCGGTTCGGTGGGAGCTGGTTGCCAAGAACCCCTTTGACAATGTGGTGCTGCCCAAAGTGGAATACAAGAAGCGGGACATCTGGACCGCCGATATGATCCGCACCGCCCTGGATCAGTGTACGGACAGCAAGCTCTATGTAGCAATGAACCTGGCCTTTGCCTGTTCGCTGCGCATGGGTGAGATTCTGGGGCTGACCTGGAGCAATGTCCACATCTCCGATGAAGATATTGCCGATGACAACGCCTATGTCTACATCGACAAGGAGCTGGCGCGGGCCTCCAAGCGGGCCATTGAGATGCTGGGGCAAAAGGACATCTACCATGTGTTCATGCCTCTGTTTCCCAACACCAGCACCAGAATCATTTTAAAGAAGCCCAAGACCGATTCCAGTATCCGCAAGGTGTGGCTGCCCAAGACTCTGGCTTATATCCTGCGGGAATGGAAATCCGCGCAGGACGAGCTGCGAGCACTGCTCCGTGACGAGTATCAGGACTACGACCTGGTGGTGGCGCTGGCCAATGGCCGCCCCTGTGAGGACCGTATCATCCTGAAGTCGTTTGAGAAGCTGCGGGAGAAAGCAGGGCTTCCCAAAGTGGTCTTTCACTCCCTGCGCCATTCCAGTACCACCTATAAGCTGAAGCTCAACCACGGCGACCTGAAGGCCACCCAGGGCGATACCGGACACGCCCAGATCGACATGATCACCAGCGTGTATGCGCACATTCTGGACGAGGACCGCAAGATCAACGCCCAGAAGTTTGAGAGCGCCTTCTATGCCAATCCTGACCTGCGTTCGGTTCGTGCCCCGGAGGAACCAAAGGAACCGGCGCCCGCCACATTGGATTTGGAGGCCCTGATAGAACAGCTTCGCAAGTCGCCGGAACTGGCCAACACACTGGCTGCATTGCTGGCGTCGGCTCCATCTGAAAAATAGGGCTGAAAAATCGTATTAGCAAATCGGCGTTTTTTATTAGCAAGGCCGGAAAAATAGTTCGAAGCCAATTAGCAGGCATACAGCGGAAAATGTATAAAACCGTTCCGGTGGAGCGTCAAAAGTGCTCCGATGAAACGATAACAAAAAACCGCTGTAAACCATCAAAAGCGGCTTACAGCGGTCATTTTTGGCACCCCCGGCTGGGTTCGAACCAGTGGCCTGTCGCTTAGGAGTAGACCCGATACGACATCGGGAAGTGGCATCTAATGCTTAAAAATGCTTGGAAATACAAGGTTTTTCAGCATTTCAAATCCCATCTGATACTACGCTGTGATAGCTAATTCAGAGGGATTTTACACCGTCCGATTGGCTCGAAATTAGCAAGTCTTTCGATTTTTGGTGGACGTTGCAAGTGCAAGTAAATGTCACTATGTAACTTCTCGTGATGCGAAATGATAGGAAATCCTATTCATTCTCGTGTGAGGGTGCGGGTGTCCTTAGACACAGATTTCAGTCTGTTTTATATATCATTTCAAAATGAATTTTTCAACCAGAATTATTAAGAATTTCAAAGGTTTTTCAGACTCAATGATTCTATGTAATTTAGACCCGCCGAAGCAGGTCTTTTTTTATTTCAGCATAATCTCTCTATCCTCAGCGCCGAGCATATAAGCACCCTTGGCAAAAGCATCCCTTGCAAGAAGCTCTGCTACATCAACCCTATCGAACAGCATCCATATTTCTTTCTCTTTCGGAGTCAGTTCATGGCTATGGTCAAACAAATGCTCAAGTCCCAATCCTTCAAGCAATGCCGACTTTGCTGCTTTGTATTCCTCAGCTCTGCCAACATATTCGTCGTTCCTTTCCTTGGAAAATGCCTCGATATTGTCAGCTCTCAGATGCTCGTAATACTCGTCCATAAAGATTCTATCCATACTCGTTGACCTCCATAACAAAAAAATAAGGGCAGACCCTTTTACAGCTATTGTAGCTATGTAAAAGGATCTGCCCTTGCAGTTACTATAATGTTTTTGCCAGCGACTTCAGGAGTGCTGCCATTTCCGGATTTTGCAGAAGCTTCAGAAGAAGTTCTTTATCATCAGCGGAGCTTTCCGTTGCGGCTGGTTGAACCGGCTCAGGCGTTGCCTGTCTGCCTGAGTAGAACGCAGCTTCCATTCTTTCAGCGTTCAGTCTGCGGTCATCGTCGATGATATGGGAGTAAACATCCGCTACCATCTTGACCTGTGCATGACCGGAATCGCCTTGAACGGATTTCATATCGCCGCCGTTCAGCTTCAGCTTGTAAGTGATACTGGAATGTCGGAGACTATGGAAAACCACTTTCGGCAGTCCCTTCTCCTCAATCAGCTTATTGAAAGCACGGTTGATAACCTGCCCCTCAATCGGCTTGCCATTGGAAGAACAGAAAACCAGATTGAAGTCTACGAACTCGTCACCGAAAAGGTCTTTCAGTTCTTCGATGTCAGCCTTTCGCTGTACCAACATTTCCGCTACGGTTTTCGGTAAGAACACCTTGCGGACACTTGTTTTGGTCTTAGGAGTTTTGAGAACCAATGCGGTATGCGTACTGGCGAAGGTCGGTGGGAACTTGAACATGATGTCCTTACCGTCCAGATCTGCCATCGCTTCACGATTTACTCTCTGCAACTCCTTTTCAACGAAGATGCTTGCCTGACCAAGTTCAATACTGGTGGGGGAAATGTCAATACAGTCCCAGGTAAGCCCCAGAAGCTCGCCCATTCGCAGGGAACAGGAGAAGGCAAGGTTAATAGCCAGACGAAGAATATCATCGTCACAGGCTTCCAGAGCCTTCTGGAGCACTTCTGCTGTCCAGATATCCCTGGTCTTGTGTTCTTCTTTCGGCAGCGTAGCGTGCTCCACAGGGTTTCTGGTCATCAATTCCCACTTGACCGCTTGATTGAAAGCATTTCGCAATGTCTTGTGAACCTCTCGGACAGTATGCGGAGTCAGATATTCTGTACGGGCTTTTACATACTTAGAAGAAACCGCTTTGACAGAAAGCAAATCTCGGTAATACTTGTCCATGATTCTCGGCGTGACATCCTCCAGCTTCATATCACCGATGAGGGGACGAATATAGTTTGCAATCAGGCTCTTTCTGCTTTCATAGGTAGACATCGCCCAGGTGTTCACACCATAGATTGACATATACTCATCCAAAAGATCATTGACGGTTTTAGCAGAAGGGGGAATAAAGGTTCCGGACTCCTGCTCATATTCAACCTGCAACTTCCTTTTCTTTGCTTCGGCATTCGTTTCAAAGGTTTCCCACTTCTGACGCTTGTTGCCGTTCTCATCGGTGTATGTATAAACCACAGAATACTTCTTTTTTCTCTTAACGATAGATGCCATGTAATCAGCTCCTTTCCTGTCTATCTTCCGCTAACTGGTAGCGGGTCTGATTGTGATACCATTTTTCAAAGCTCTCTTTGGTAGCTCGCTTATACCTGCCAACCTTGATAAGCTCAAAATCTTCATTGGCAACGATATAGTAAATGGTCTGACGATGTACCCCAAGCATTCTTGCCATTTCCGGCAGACCGTAGGTGGATGCCATAATATCTGCATCCAGTTCCTGATCCTCTACCGTGCGGTAATCGGTTTGAGAAGCATACCATCTTTCAAAGCTCTCCTTTGTCACTCTGCGCTTGCCCAGGACATCGACCACATCAAAATGCCCTTTGGCAACCAGTTCGTAAGCAGTCGCTTCTTTCAGCCCAAGGCGCTGTCCAAGCTCCTCCATTGAATATGTAGTTTTCTTCAATTCCTCGCCGGGAGGGGTTCCATCGACCTTCTGGTATTTGAACTGATTGGCATACCATTCTTCAAAGCTGTCGATCATCACCCTCATGGTGTTGCCGACAAGAATGGTTTTGAAGTAATTCTTCTTAATGAGCCAGTATGACTCCGTTTTACCAAGACCGAGCATCCTGCCCATTTCCAGAACAGACATACTCGTGCGTTTTCTCATTTCCGCCATCGTACAACCTCCTATGTAAAAAATGTAGCCATGTGTTTCTTGTCATGGCTACATTTTATCGAACTCTCAATATGTTTTGAAGTTTGTCGCCGGGTTGTACGACGCCCTTGACAAATCTTACATTTGATGATCCAACCACTCATCAAAACTCTTTTTGGAGATTCTGATACTGCCACCGATGCGGACGCTATGGAAAACTTTCTTTTTCACAAGGTTGTATGCGCTGGTTCTGCTGATGCCCAGAATATCCTGAATCTCATCAACCGTATAGGTTCTCTTATCAAACTGAACTGCGTTAGCAGCCATCGCTTCTTCGGTGCGCTGATTCATGGCAGCGATTCTTTCTTCAAACATTTATGTTCACTCCTTCGCTCTCTTTGCTTTATGTTTTGGGGAACGCTTTTTCAGCTGTTCCATTGCCAGGCTGACAGATAAGGCTTTCTCAATCGCTACCATTTCACGGGGCGTTACCTTACCTAAGTAATTATCAATCCTGCTTTTATCAATGGTACGAATCTGTTCCAGCTGAACAACGGACGCTTCTTTGAATGCAGGATTGTCGTAAATAACAAAGTGCGTCGGCATATTCGCTTTCTTATGGATTCTGGTGGTGACCGTTGCCACAATCAATGTGGGAGCGTGTTTATTACCGGTATCGTTCTGAATGACGATAACCGGACGGATGCCGCCTTGTTCCGACCCAACTACCGGGTCCAGCTTGGCGCAATAAATATCACCACGGCAATATACCCAATTTTCTTTCATCATGTGCCATGACCTCCTTTCGTTGGCTATGTAATAACTGACTGCCAGAAAGGAATCAGGCAGTCAGTCCAAAAGTCTATGTGTCCCATATTTGCCACGCACCCCTGGGAAAGAGGGCTTACGCCCTCAGGGAATCACCGAACGACTGATTGCGAATCAGTTCCATAGGAATCTAACCTCTGCCGGGTTCTCCGCCAGCTCCGTAGAGAAGTATCTTTAATCCTGTTGCTTTCATGGCCGTATTGGGAGCAACCCAATATTTACAAGCCAGTATTGATCGCTGGCATCGGGAGAGAGACAAGCGCTTAATTTATAGAAGAAAGTCGTTCTGTTTCTCTATCCGATACGTCTCGGCGTACCGCTGATGTGGCTGATGCTCTCGCACCGGCAACAGGAACGTATTCGATGACTGTGTATTCAGTTTTCAAGGATCAAGCAGCCGATTTTCTTTGGCTGTATCTAAATTGTACCTGTTCCTCATGCAAGTTTTTATTGCCTCGTAGGTATAGTTTTGAGGTTATTCACGACCTAAAAATATGTAATCAAGGGTTGTCTCAAAGCGCACAACCAGTTCGATTGCCAAATCAATAGAGATACCTCTGTTGCCGGTTTCAATTCGTGCAATGGTGTTTGCGGCAACACCTAACTGCTCCGCAAGCTGTTCCTGTGTAAGCCCATGTTCCTTTCTCAAGGCTTTAATTCTTTTTCCGCTTTCAACCAAGTCGTAATACATTTTCGTTCCTCCGTGTTTTTGAATTTGTGAAGTTGCAAAATCAAAAACAGCGGGAGGAGATCGTGCCCGATTCTCAATACCCTTTGCCATCTGCCTGTCCTCCTTGCAGGCATAAAAAAAGAGCCGGAGTAAATTACTCCAAGCTCTCGTTCATGCCTTTGTGTTAATTATGGGGGAAAATAGGCAGGTATAAAAAAAGCCCCGTACCCATTACAGGCACGAGGCGTAACTCTCTCTATTCAATTTTATGCCGCTATCTCCCAGCATAGCCATTTTAACACTGGACAAGTCGGACTTTCAGTAGGGGAACCGTCGTATTTTCATCGGATTTTAGTCGGACTAAAATCCTGTCTTAGCATTCACAATAACACAATGCTTCTTCCTCCCGGGCACTTTCCAGGAAATCTTTCAATTTAGGAATGGCTGTTCCCCAAAGTGACAGACCAAATAACAGTATCGCTTCTTTCTTTCGGTCATAGTAGGTGCTGCGTTCCATATTCAAAACCTCCAGCATTTCTGATTCCCTGTACTTGAAGCGGTTGAGATATGCCTTTGAGATAATCTCACAGTACAGAGCGCCTTTATCTGGATATTCTCTGATTTTCAACATAGCCATATCTACCAGTTCAATGATCCACTTTGTCTCAAATAAGCTGCGAATGCGTTCTTCAAATCGTTCTCTCGCTTCATCCGGAGCAAAGTTCTCCAGATAAATCAATGCACCATCTAAGCTGTCACCGTAAGTACAAATAAGGGTATCACATACATCATTCGCACGATCAATGGTAGACCAGCACACCTCTCGATATATGGATAAAATCAGCTTTGCTCTTTCATACAGAACCTTCTCGTCAATGTTCTGCATCCGGCAAAGCATTCGAATACTGCTTAATACCTGTGTATTATATCTGCTCATTCAGAATCTCCTTTCAGCCTAATCCATAAAATAAGAATTCCTTTCTAACTCCTGTCACTTGGCTAAAGGGAAACAAATACCATGGGACAAGAATGACTATAACTTCCGATATTTGATTAAAATAACAGAAGTGAAATCGGAAGTTCTTGACTTTATAAAAGTTCCGATATATAATTAAGTGGAATTAAAACTTCTGTTATGATTCTTATTATAGCATTTTCCAGAAGTTTGTCAACAAATAATCGGAAGTTACGAATAAATATTTTTTGAAAGGAAGGATACTACCATGACATTTGGAGAAAAAATTAAAGAAGCTCGTTTGGCTATGAACCTATCTCAAACGGAGCTTGCCCAGATGACCGGCATTTCCGAAAGATCCCTTTACACCTATGAGCAGCTCGGAACACTCCCCAGAAAAAGCAACATCAGAAAACTTGCTGAAGCACTGCATATCTCTGTGTCCTATCTTTTGGACGAATCTGAAACGGATAGCCAGAGCCATATAGATCAGGATATGTTTATTTTAGAGGCAAAGGAAAACTTCGGTTCAAAAGGAGCAAAAGAAGCTCAGGAAGTGTTGGGTCGTGTAAATTCTCTGTTTGCCGGTGGAGAATTGGACGAGGACGCAAAAGATGTATTCTTCCAGGCGATTATGTCAGTTTATATGGACTCTAAGAAAACAGCACGGGAAAAGTACACTCCGAAGAAATACAGAAAGCATAAAGATAAAGAGTAAAATCCTCAAGCACAGAATATGTTTTCTGTGTGCGATTCGGAGGTGAAGCAAATGAAAACGGCAGAGCATATCATTGAAACTGTCGATAAGCTTGTGCGAAAATATCACACCAGAGACCCTTACGAGCTATGTCAGCTGTTAGGTATCAAAATCCACTATTACGATTTACAGAAGAAATTGAAGGGCTTCTTCTATTACCAGTCCAGACAAAAGAATATCGTGATAGATCACAATGTGAACGGTATCCTGGAGCGTATATTAGTCGCACATGAATTAGGACACGCTGTCCTGCATACAAAAATCGCTATGATGCACGGCTTTCAAGAAATGGAAGTTTTTGATGATAGATCAATCGAAGAAAATGAAGCAAACTTCTTTGCGGCGGAGCTTCTGTTAGAAGATGGGAAAGTCCTGGAATGCCTTTCGGAACACACATTTTTTGAAACGGCTAAAATGCTCTATGTACCGGCAGCATTATTAGACTACAAATTCAGCCTGCTCCACGAAAAAGGAGAGCTGGTAAATTCGATGTATATTCGTAAAGCAGATTTCCTGAAAGAAGATCTTCATGCCTACGATAACGACATTGGTTATGGCGATATATGAATATCTATTTTTATATCTTTACAGAAAAAGTCCACCAGTACGATGCGTAGTGCATCATGACTGGTGGACTTTTTGCTTCTTAAAGAATCAGTATATTGTGCTGCAAAAAAGAACCCCATAGCAGTTCACTCTGTACCGTCAATGGGCTTCTTTTTCATTATATCAATCAAGCTCCGCTTTTTTTATCATCTCTTGCTGGTCAATCAAGACATCAATCAACTTTCCTACGGTTATCAATGTTGTTACATTACACTTTTTCAGTTTTGCAGCAATCTCATTATCAATGATGCTGTCGCATTTTGCATATGGGGTATCCAGTAAAAAATAGTCAAAGTTCTTTTCCAAGACGAATGCCAGTTTTAGAAGCATTGCCAAAGAAACTTTCGTCTGTCCAACTTCAACATGGCTCATATGATTGTTCGAGCAACCAACCAACGCACCCAAATCAGCCTGACTATAACCCTTTTCCAGTCGGGCAGCTCTAATGCGCTGACCAATCTTAACGTAATCAATTTCCGGTTGCGTTTCAATCACCTCCATGCTGTGTATGATTCTGCTATACATTATAAAATGTACCAAAAATCTCAACAACCAACATCGGGTGCAAGTTGCATTTATAAATGCAATATGATAAAATTTTATAGGCAGATTGCATTAAATGATAGAATGAAAAGAACCCCAAGACGACAATATGAGCTATCTTGAGGTTCTTTAAAATAAAAAATTCGTAGAGTACATTACTCCACGAATCGCATTCTTCTCTGTTTTTTTTAGTTTATATCTTTATTTTACAAATTGTCGCACTGTTTGTCAATATGTTAGGGACATAAAACACGAGGTTTTGCACAAAAATCCATCTTAGAAAGTTCCAAAGTCACAATTTGCCGTCAGAATTATAGTCATATTGAAGGAGGTGTACCTTATGGCACGAAAAGGAGAAAATATTTACAAAAGGAAAGACGGCAGATGGGAAGGAAGATACATTAAGTCCCGATCTTCTACAGGCAAAGCCAATTACGGTTATGTTTATGCAAAGTCATATCGAGAAGTCAAGGCAAAACTTATCAGTCAAAGTTCGTGCACGAGTAATTCTGTCACTGTCGATCCAGAAATTAGCTCAGATCAATTTGAACAGGTTGCTATGGAATGGTTTCAAGCTATATGTCCTAAAGTGAAGGAATCTACAAGCAACAAATATAGGAATCTTCTCAGCTCGTATATACTTCCTGTGTTCGGAAGCAAACAATTGCGTGATATAACACACGAGTTTATTGAAACGCAGTGTAATTTTTTCCTTGTTTCTGGTGGATTAAAGGAGAATGGACTTTCCTCTAAAACTGTTTCAGATATTTTATCTCTAATTCGAAATGTCTTACAATTTGCCACCCGAAACGGGAAAGCCATTTCTTGTGACGCACGATCTATACAGATAAAACGTCAAACGAAGGAAATGAGAGTTTTGAGTCGTGCTGAACAGGAAAAATTATGCCAATACTTGTATTCTAATCTTGATTCCTGCAATATTGGTATATTAGTATGTTTATTCACTGGTCTCAGAGTAGGTGAAATTTGTGCGTTACGATGGGAAGATGTTTCATTCTCAGATTACACAATCCACGTGCATCAAACGCTCCAGAGAATCCAAGATAGAACCAACAGTGAATACAAGACAAGGATTGTTGTTACCACACCAAAAAGTGCTTGCTCCATCCGTACTATTCCAGTACCCCATGGCTTAATGACTATTCTTACAGCACACAAAGCTTCTTCTACTGGCTACATCCTAACCAATAGCGATCAGAATCCATTAGAACCAAGAACCATGCAAAATCATTTTAAGAAGGTATTGAAAAACAGCGGAATCACCTCCGCAAATTATCACTCGTTACGTCATACATTTGCTACAAGGTGCATAGAGCTTGGATTCGATGTAAAAAGTCTCAGCGAAATATTGGGTCATGCCAGCGTGAATATTACAATGAATCGCTATGTACACCCATCCATGGATTTAAAAAGAGAAAATATGCAACGGCTTTCTGATTTATTAGCCGTCAAATAAATTGTCAACACCGTCAAATAATGCTGAGTTTTCAGTGTTTGGCGGTGTTTTTTCGTGGAGTAATGTACTCTACGAAAGAGTATACCCAGGAGGAGATTTATTGATTCAATTTGTAGGGCGAGATGCTTATAAGCAGTTTTGGAATTTTAGTAAAGATGAGAAAGAGAACTTGGCCACTCAATTGGCGATTGAGTTACCCGCACTCAGAGGAAAAGTTGGTGCATCACAAGAAGAAATTGCTTCGGCTGTTGGTATTTCACGACAAACTTATAGTGCCTACGAAAATCGGACACGCCCAATTCCATGGAGTTTATATCTAGCACTATTGTTTTATTTTGATTACATTCCAAGTACACATTATATGATTCGCCAGCTTGAATTATTCCCAAATGAATTAGACGAATGTTGGTTAGCTGGTAGAGTTTTTATTGAGGAAGAAAAATGAGCGAATATTCACAGCAAATAAAAAGGGATATTACATGAACAAAAATATAAAATATTCTCAAAACTTTTTAACGAGTGAAAAAGTAC
>ENA-OWPM01001141-OWPM01001141.1-human-gut-metagenome-genome-assembly--contig:-NODE-1141-length-24016-cov-10.409040_pt1 | contig 24016 bp, 23 predicted proteins | sample MGYA00248267_ERZ651852 | MGnify/ENA primary metagenome ERZ651852 (study PRJEB26924, sample SAMEA4378228) | human gut metagenome | biome: human gut; feature: human-associated habitat; material: faeces...
CAGACAAATTATTATGCCACAACTAAAACTTTCAATCAAGATGGCTATATTTATCAGTGTGATGTACGAGCCTCTGGGTTTGTTACACTTTATAATAAAAGTAATAAATTAATTAATGTTTATCCTGTTTATAAGAATACTGGTGAATCTTTTGTGCAAACAGATGCGGGTATTAAATTGCTTGAGAGTGATACTTGGACACGCTCAAAACGTTTTTCTATTGTTAATGCTGCATTTTCTGATAGTGAAAAACAAAGAATAAAGGGATATGATTTTAATATAAAGATGTATATAAATTCAAGTACAGGTAGGGTTGATGAAGTAAGTTTTGAGTTTCATAGGTCCGGTCCTTTTGCAACAATTCCTGTTTCCGTTTATCGCAAAATAGAAACAGAAATAAAAAAAGAGCTTTGGTTTACTCTTACTGCCGAGGGAAAAATGCTGAGTTATATTTTTTATTGGTGGGCACAAGAGCCTAAATAAGTAAATCGCTTAAATAATAATGTCTGTGCGTGTAAAAATGAAAACTTTAATTCTTGCTATTAGTACATTGTTTTGTGTTGCATATTTGCATGCACAGACAAATTATTATGCCACAACTAAAACTTTTAACCAAGATGGCTATATTTATCAGTGTGATGTACGAGCCTCTGGGTTTGTTAGACTTTATAATAAAAGCAATAAATGGATTAAAGTTTATCCTGTTTATAAAAGTACAGGTGAATCTTTTGCACAAACAGATGCAGGCATTGAACTGTTTGAAGATGATAATTGGACTAGTTCTAAATGTAAATCTATTGTAAATGCTGCATTCTCTGATAGTGAAAAACAGAAGGTAAAAGGACATGATTTTAATATAATTATGTATATAAATTCGAGTACAGGTAGGGTTGATGAAGTGAGTTTCGAGTTTCATAAGTCTGATCCTTTTGCAGCAATTCCTATTTCTGTTTATCGTAAGATTGAAATAGAACTTAAGAAAGACATATGGTTCACTCTTACTGCCGAGGGGAAAATGCTGAGTTATATTTTTTATTGGTGGGCACAAGAGCCTCAGTAAATCACTTAATTTAAATCATAAAAATCGTTTCACGTAAAAGACTATGAATATGAGAACATTACTACTTACATTGTCGCTGTTTCTTTCATTAGTTAGCCAAGCTCAAATAGCTTATAAATTATCTTATGATAAGCAGACTAAAATTGTAAATTTGAATTTAACCAATCAGTTTGATGAATTGGCTATCATTGAACCTCGTATGGATGATGCTCCTGGATCGGGAACATACTATAAGATAAACTATAAAGATATAGAAGGAAAGATATTAAGCTCATCCTCTAACTATGTTTTTAAAATGCGTAGTAATGAAATCTTTATAGAATCTAAAAAAAATAAGGATTATAAAATTAATTTACGTGAACAGTTTAAGGGAAATACTGTAAATGATATTTATACTGTAGAACTGTAAATACATATTCAGGCTCGAGAATTTAAACATACAGTGAGCGAAGAGTATCGATGGGAATAAATAAGTGTTTTTTCCGTATGATTCAATATATTTGCATGCAGTAATGTAATCCTAAAAGTAAGAAGCCTTTCAATGAAAAACTCAATTCCCCGGTATACTTTCTATAAGACTAAGTACGGAAGCGAACTTTTAGTGGATGTCGTAGAGCTGAAGTACGTAAAAAGGTTCTTGACCAAGGGCACTGTGCACACATTGACTTACTATGATATTACTTTCGTTACAGAGGGAGAAGGAAACTTTTCTATCGATAATCAAACGCATAAGGCAGTTCCCTGTGATGTCTTGTTTTCCAAGCCCGGAGAGATACGGAATTGGGATACCGGCCACATTGTAAATGGCTATGCTTTGATCTTCGAAGATGAGTTTCTGTCTTCCTTCTTTAAAGATCCGTTGTTTGTGCAGCATCTTTCTTTTTTCAACGTGGGGAGTAAATCTGTCGGACTGCATTTGTCGAATGAGCTTTATGTACGTATGCTTCAATTGTTGAGTGATATTAAGACAGAGATCGATTCGTATAAACCAAACGACGTACATGTATTGAGGGCATTGCTTTATGAAGCTCTCATGCTTCTGGACCGGGCATATCAAAAGATGTTGTCTGACGGCAGTATCCATAAAGAGGCAAATAGTACCCATCTAAGCAAGTTTATGGAATGGGTAGGGACCGACTTGAGGGAACATCACTCTGTCCGTTACTATGCGGACAAACTGTGTATCACTCCCAATTATTTGAATGAGATTGTAAGTTCGGCTCTGGGGATTAGCGCGAAACAATACATTCAGAATAAGGTTATGGAAGAAGCTAAAAGACTACTTGTTTATACGGATTTTCCTATCTCGGAAATTGCATTTGAACTTCATTTCTCTACTGTCTCCTATTTTGTACGCTGTTTTCGCCAATCTACGGGTGAAACTCCTTTGGCTTATCGGAGTATATATAAACCGTGAAAAGTGTTATTTCTTCCTTGTTTTTTGTTATACTACTTTTCCGTTATGCCCCTATCTTTGCCTCATTCAATAACCCAATAAAATAATTGAATTATGAGAGATGTAGAAAAAACAGTAGGGAATATGATTGATAAATTGAAAACGGTCTTTATCGGTTCGATAGATGCCGAAGGTTTTCCGAATATCAAAGCTATGCTGCAGCCCAGGAAAAGGGAAGGAATAAAAGTTATCTATCTGACCACAAATACTTCATCAATGCGTGTTGCGCAATATCGAAAGAACAATCATGCAAGTATTTACTTTTGTGATACAAGGTTCTTTAGGGGAGTGATGTTGCGCGGCACAATGGAAGTGCTGACGGATGATGCCAGCAAGGAGATGATATGGCAGGAAGGAGATACGATGTATTATCCGGAAGGCGTGACCGATCCCGACTATTGTGTCCTGAAATTTACGGCAATTTCCGGTAGATTTTATAGTAACTTTAAGTCGGAAAGTTTTGTAGTTGACTAATAATCAGATGGCTTTATCTTCCTAATGCTAAACTTGTCTTTTTTGTGTTACTCTTTGTCCATTTTGTGGCTATTGTCTTGGTTGATATAGCCTAATTTTGCACATAATTTGTGTTGACTATGTAATCTTAAGAATGTATTTATGAGACAAAAGTACTTAAAAGGTATTATGATTGTGGCTGTCACAATCGTATTCGGCAGCTTGGTGACAGGATGCATGGAAAAAGACGTGTATAATCCGGATGCAGGAAAACAGCCTTTACCTGATCCTGATGAATATTTCGGTTTTGAAACACGTGGTGATGTAAAACTTCTGGTGAACTATGACGTTCCGGGTTTTACTGCTCTTGTAGAGGTATATGACGAAGACCCGATGGAAACAGTGGAAGGTACACCGGTGAAAAAGGAAGGAGTAGAGGCTATATTCAAAACTTATACGGACAATAATGGAAAGTATGAAGGAGAGATGCATATACCTACTTCCGTGAAAACAGTATATTTGTATACTGCGGCATGGGGATTACCCAGATGCGTGCAACTGAATGTAGAGAATAATGCTGTAAACTTTGACATGAGTGTAAAAAAACAGAAGTCTTCTACTCGTTCTTATCTTTTCAATGGTCAGGTTCCATATACTATTAATGGGCGGAATCATCTCTATTCGTTGTGTAAGTGGGGAGAGGCAGGCTCTCTTGATGGTACATATCTGAAGTCGGTTGATAAGATTGGTGACGAGACTCCCTTAGAAGTAGCAGAACGCTTGATGAAATTTTTTAATCCTAATGGAATGTCGGGAGTAAATAATTCATATCTATATAAAGGACCCAGGGTTACCAATATAAAGATAACAGTAGAAACGATGTTGGATGTTATATTCCTTAAACGTGATGCATCTTATGATAATACATTCGGATATTATTATTATAAGACAGATGAGGAACCTCAGATGATATCTTCTGTTGATAAATATATTGTATTCCCAAATGTTAAATTATTTGCGTATGAGGGCAAGTATTTACCAATCTTGAAGTGTGGAAACAAAGCACGTTTGCTTTATTTTGATGAAGATGGTAAAGCAAGTGAGAAATTTCCGGCAGGGTATACGGTAGGCTGGTTTATATATGCTGATGGATTCAATGGGTACTACCATGATTATGATGTTAAAGAGAATGAAATTAGGACAAAAGAACTTCGTACTTCTAATGAGGCTTTTGGGAATTTGAATGGATTCGTTTCTGTGAAAGATGAGAAGAGCGGAAAAACGATTATAGGTGTTGAAGATGGGGCGAATCAAAGTTACTGTGACCTCTTATTCTATGTAGACGCCACTCCGGAAGGAAGTATTGATGATCCCGATAGACCTATTATTAAACCTGATGACGGTAAAGACGATCCGGAACCGGATCCGGTGGAACCTCTGAAAGGTACATTAGCCTTTGAGGATATCTGGCCTTCGGGCGGTGATTATGACATGAATGATGTAATAGTAGAATACAGGCGTGAAGTTACTTTTAATACCAAGAACATGGTAACGAAGATAACTGATATATTTACTCCGGTACACGATGGCGCTACATTCTCAAATGCGTTCGCTTATCAGATAGATCCCGGACAATTTGGTAAAGTGACTTCAACGAATGTAAAAGTAGAAAATGAAACATCGTCCATTATAGTGACACCTAATGTTAAGGAAAGTATTGGCAAGACGTATACAATAACCAGGGAATTTAACGCTTCATTTAAGAAAGATGATTTGAAGGGGTATAATCCATATATCATTGTGAAATATGCTGAGGGACAAAAGGATAGGACAGAGGTGCATTTGCCTAAGTCTAAAGCTACATCCTTAGCGAATCAGTCACTTATCGGCACTAATCAGGATGCTTATTACATTGATCGTGAAGGGGAATATCCGTTTGCCATTGATATTCCTGTATTGGGCTTCAAGCCGGTGACAGAATCTCACCGTATTGACAGTGAATATCTTGATTTCTCGAAATGGGCAGAGTCAAAGGGTACTAAATATACAGACTGGTATAATAATTATTCCGGTCCAAAAAAATAATCTAATTGATGGGGATGGAGCAAACGGACAGCCTATGGCTGAATAGTTTGCTCCATTTTTTTGTTTTAATGCTCTCAGTATACCTCTTTATTGAATTAAATTATTACCTTCGCTTTAATCAATGCCTGAATAGGCCTTATATATGAAAGGATTTCTGATTATAAAGAATGTTATTCTTAGTAAGCAAACACTTCTTCTTGTTTATATTTTAGTTTGGGGTATGCAGGCGTATGGTTCCGCTAATCTCTCTTCTGTTTTCCCACATAATTATCAATATAAAAGTTTTAAGAATATATATTTCCCAATAGAGTCTAATGTTGTAAATGTAGTCTTTCAAGATGATACAGGATTGGTGTGGGTCGGTACTCAAAGCGGTCTATTCTCTTATAATGGATATCAGATTTATAAATTGGCAAGAGAAACCGATATAGAGTATGCCAATATCACTGCGATTGTACAAGTAAGTAAAGAATACCTTTGTATCGGGACTAACAAGGGACTGCGATTTCTTAATCTGTTTACTGAACAGTTTGAGAATCTGTATCCGGTAACTCAAATGGTCAAGTCTGTCCGCTCTTTGGCTGTTTGGGATAATAAACTTTGGATAGGAACTAATGATGAAGGATTACTGTACTATGATTTTCAGGATGAATTCATAGTACATTTGCCATTAGATCCCGGAAAAAGTAAATCAATCGTTTATTCATTTGAACCGGCCGATGGTAGGCTTTATATAGGTTCTTATGATGGATTAAGCTGCTATGACCCGGTAAAACAAGTAAGAGAGACAGTCATATTGCCTGAAAAGTTCCGGAAGTTAATGGTGAATTCATTGCTGTGGGATGAACAACAGAATTGCCTATGGATTGGGACAGAAGGATATCTACTCAGGTATTGCCTTAATGACTCTCGTGTAGAACCGTCTCTTGCATTACCATCAAATACTTTTAAAACATTGGCTTTTGATAACAAGAATAACATTGTGATAGGTACGGATAATGGCCTGTATATTTATAGCCGAAGTTTTGGAAAAGTGAATCATATACTTCATGATTTGCGAAACGAGCAGTCCTTGTGTAATAATGTAATCTCTTGTAGCTATATTGACAGAAATAATAATGTTTGGTTAGGGACTGACTATGGTATATCGTTGATTGTTGATGATTCTGCTTTTCAGTTTATTCATATTTCTGAATTGACGGATGAGAGGAATGGTAATGATTTTACCCATATATACAAGGATAGCAAAGGAGGGTATTGGTTAGGAGGAACAAACGGACTTTTACTGTTTGACAAGAATGGTAAAGTGAAATGCTTTAATATTGAGAATCCGAAGAACTTGCTTCGGCATAACAAAATCAGATGTATATATGAAGATCGTGATCATATTGTATGGATTGCTACGGATGCCGGAGTGGCAAGATATGATAGGGAGAGGGAGAAGTTTGTACATTATAACATAGTAGACAGGCTGAATCGGAAGAAAGCAAATTGGGCGTATGATGTTTATGAGGATGAATATGGCAGCCTATGGATTGCGACTTATCTGGGCGGAATATTTATCGTTAACAAGCGGGAATTGCTTGCACACGATGATCGAGTTTTGTTTCGGGCGGAATGGAACTTGTCTGATTCATTGATTTCAACCAAGGTAAGTGAAATTGCTTATCAGATAGAAACTGATAAATATGGTTTCATCTGGGTCAATACTCAAAAAGGTTTAGCCCGGATAGACTGCAAAGCCCGTAAAATACATATATTAGACGTTTATCCGAATCGGATGATTTATGATGGAATTCAATCTATCTGGTATTCATCAAACAACGAGATTTATAAACTTAATGTCCTGACTTATACCAGTGAGAAAATAGGTGAATTATCCAGGGGAAGTCAGGTACACTCATTTGTGTTGGAAAATACCAATATTTGGGTTTCGTGTACGGAAGGAGTCATGGCATGGGATATTGTCTCATCGCAGAGAACCGGTATGGCATTTTCAGGAAGATATTACCAAGCCGGATTCTATGACAGGCAACATGATGTCATCTTGTGGGGAGGATATGATGGAATATCTTATGTATCCACTCATGCCATAAAGAGTGAAAAGGGAGCTGTCCCGGTTATTGTAACAGCTGTCCGGAGCAATGATAGGCAACTATTGCCTATGGTGGATTATGCAGGGAGTAGTATCCGATATCAGAATAAGATAGAATTGCCACATACGGAAAAGAATCTGACATTTGAGTTTTCCACATTAGCTTATTCTTCAGAATCTGAATTTTATTATCGTTTGGGAAACAGTAAACAATGGAGTAAATTAGAACCGGGACAGAATCGTATTTCTTTTGCCAATTTACATTCCGGCAGGTATAGGTTGTTCATGCGGAATGGGAACTCCGATGATCCTCAACTATCCCCGGTTACAGAGTTTGGTTTTACCATTCTTCCGCCATGGTATGCTTCAGTAATAGCCTATGTTATATATGCACTTGCATTGGCAGTGATCGTTTTTGTTATTATAAAATATATCCGAAGGAATCTTAGATTGAAATATGAGCGTAAAGAGAAAGAAAAGACGTTGGAGCTTTCAAATCTGAAATTAGACTTCTTCATTCATATTTCACATGAGATCAAGGCTCCTTTAAGCCTGATCATAGCTCCTTTAAGCACGTTGATTAAAGAAACTAAGAAGCCGGAACATAAAAGCCGACTGGAGTTTATATATAAACATGCACTGAAATTAAATTTGCTGATTCATGAAGTGCTTGATTTCAAGCAGATGGATTATACGAGTGAGGATACTTTGATCCGATCTAATATTGAATTATGTTCTTTTATAAGGAATATTCTGGATGCTTTTTCTACAATCTTTGCAGATAAAAATATCCGGTCGGCCTTTGTGTCCAATGGTGAACAGATGTGGATGAATTTGGATATAGTAAAGATGGAATCTGTAATCTCGAATATAATCACTAATGCTATTAAATTCATTCCTGATGAAGGAGGACAAATTGAGGTCTCCATAATTCAGGAAGAACAAACGGTAGCTATACAAATCTCGGATACCGGTAGCGGCATAAGGCGTGAAGATCTTCCTTATGTGTTTATCCGGTACTTTCAGAGTAAAAACAAAGAGAGGCGTAAAGATGGAAGTGGCATTGGTCTGTATATAGTTCGGAAGTTTATAGAATTGCATGGCGGACATGTTAGTATTCATAGTGCCGGTGATGATTGTGGAACTTTGGTCACCATCACTTTGCCTTTATCCGGTGATAATTGTGTGGTTTCCATGCAAAATCACTCTCAGGCGGACTCACAATTAACTCCGCTTGCAGGGAAACCTGTATTATTGATTGTTGATGATAATGTTGAAATGGCAACTTATCTGGCGGAGGCTTTTTCTGAAGAATACTGTTGTCTTCATGCCTTAAATGGTAAAGATGGGATAACTATTGCCTCTGAACACTATCCGGACATTATTCTTGCAGACCAGATTATGCCGGAAATGGATGGTATTGAGTTTTGTAGGGAGATACGGAAGATGTCACAAACGGCCTTAGTGCCTATTATTATGTTAACAGCGAGAGATGATAAGGAGACGGAACTTAAAAGTATGAAGGCAGGTGTGGATGTGTTTATGTCTAAGCCATTTGACGTCGATAAACTAAGGTCGAGGTTAGAACAATTACTTCAAACCCGGCGTGAAATAGAGAAGAAATTATGCGTTGAAACAACTGTACATTCTCAGATAAAAGAGAAAGAAACGGATACAGGGGAGGCTTTTATAACCGAGCTTGTTTCCATAATGGAAGAGAATATGGAAAACACTGAATTCAATGTTTCTATGCTTTGCCAGTTAGTGGGGATGGATAACAAACAACTATATCGGAAGGTTAAGCAGTTGGCAGGAGTGACTCCTGTAGATCTCATTCGCCGGATAAGGATGAAGAAAGCAGCCGTGTTACTATCGCAACATAGATTTTCCGTATCAGAAGTCATGTATATGGTCGGATATTCTAATCCGTCTTATTTCTCTAAATGCTTCGTAGCTGAATATAAAATTTCTCCAAGTCAATACGCGTCTAAATTACAGTCAGAAAGAAAATGATTAAAGATACCTATTGGGGATAGTCATATTTGGAATATGCATCGTATATTTGTGCCATGGATCAAACAGTGGATAAACAGTACTGTCGCTGTATCTCAATGCGCCAGATGAAACGTCGGTTGAAGGATTGCTGACGGGGATTTATATTCCTATTGATAAATAATTAAATGATATAAGTATGTTAGAATTGCCAGAAGTACTTACACTGAGTAAGCAAGCCAATGATGTTTTAAGTGGTAAAACGATTACGCAAGTGTTCAATGCTACCAAGCCTCATAAGTTCACGTTCTATAGTGGCGATCCACTGGAGTATGGAAAGTTGCTCGTCGGAAAGACGATTTTGTCGTCTAAAGGGTATGGAATGTTTGTCGATTTCTACCTGTCGGGCAATGTGATAATGAATATTGGTGACGGGGTGAGCGCACGTTACTATAATCCGGGTGATAAAGTTCCTGCCAATTACCAATTGCTGCTGACCTTTAAAGATGAATCGTTCCTTGTATTTACGGTTGCTATGTATGGCTTTATCAGTGCCTATCCCGATGCTGTTATCGACAATAAATATTATACGATAAGCCGTGAAAGTATTTCCCCGCTGAGTGATGCTTATACGGAAGCGGAATTTGGGAAATTATTTGCTTCCGCCAAAAAGACATTGACGGCTAAAGCTCTGCTGGCTACCGAACAACGTATTCCGGGCGTAGGAAATGGGGTAACGCAGGATATTCTGTTCAATGCCGGGATTCACCCGAAACAGAAAGTGTTTGACCTGTCGGATGGACAGAAAGGGGTACTTTTTAAATCTCTGAAGGATACCTTAATGGCTATGACTTCCGGAAGAGGCCGTGATACCCAGACGGATCTTTATGGAAATGAGGGAGGGTATAAAACGATTCTTTCTTCCAAAACATGGAAGAATCCCTGTCCGCGCTGTGGCAGTGTAATTGTCAAAGAAGCCTATCTTGGAGGGTCGGTTTACTATTGTCCTGAGTGTCAGAAATTAAGGAAAATATAATAACAACTTAAATTATAGTTATGGCGAAAGGAACATGTCACAAGGGTGGTGTTCTTTTTTCTCTTCTGATAATTTGGAGGAATAAAAAGTCTGCCTATCTTTGTGGCGATATAAAAAAATGTTGGATGTTTAAAGTTAAGAAGGATTCGGTAAGTAAATAACTGTGGGCATTATGCTCTCGGTTATCCTTTAGTTCAACTCGTGCATATTCTTGCAGGAGTTATTTTTATACCTATATATCAACAATAAAATTTAAACATCATGAGTAACGAAAATAAATCTATTCACGAATTCGATTTTAGTTTAATCTGCGAATACTTTTCAAGTGTAGAACGTCAGGGACCGGGAAGTGCTGAAACAACAATCAAGGCTCTTAGCTTTGTTGAGGGGCTTACGGATAAATCTCTGATTGCTGATCTGGGTTGTGGCACAGGTGGCCAGACAATTACGCTGGCGCAACATACTCCGGGACAAATTACAGGCATTGATTTGTTTCCTGATTTTATTAACCAATTCAATAGTAATGCCGAGCACTTTAATCTTCAGGACAGAGTGAAAGGTATTATTGGATCAATGGATGAACTCCCGTTCCGGAATGAAGAATTAGATCTTATCTGGTCGGAAGGAGCCATCTATAATATTGGTTTTGAATACGGGTTGAATCTATGGCGTTCGTTTTTGAAGAAAGGCGGTTATATTGCCGTATCAGAGGTGTCATGGTTCACTGACGAACGTCCGGCTGAGATCGATGATTTCTGGATGGATGCTTATCCTGAAATAAATACGATTCCCAATAAGCTGGCACAGATGCAGAAGGCCGGATATATCCCTATAGCCTGTTTCTGTATACCGGAAAATTGCTGGATCGAACATTTCTATATGCCGCAGGTTGAAGCCCAAGAGGACTTCCTACGAAAATATAAAGGTAACCAAGCTGCTGAAGAACTGATTGCCAATCAGCGCCATGAGCAACAATTATACTATAAGTATAAAGACTTTTATGGTTATGCATTCTACATCGGAAAGAAAATCTAAGTAAAGAAAGAGGCCGTATCAACAAAAGATTTTCATTTATTTTGATACGGCCTTTCTTATGCGTTGCAAAACTCTAATGTTTACAATTCAGCAGAATCCATTCCGTCATATCTTTCAAGACTTCAGGACTGATGGTTTCTTCTAATTGCCCGTATTCCATAATTGTACAAGTCTTACAGGATTGGAACAAATGGTTCAAACCGGGATATTTCTTAGTGGTAACTTTCTTATTCCCGTTAGACTTTACCCAATCTTCCACAGCTTTGAGATTCATGTCTGCATCTACCTGTATGTCTTTATCTCCATTGACAGCTAGTACCGGACATTTTATCTTCTTTAAATCTTGGGTCGGATCGTATTTCATGAAATGAAGATACCATGGGGAGAGCATTCCGTTCATCTCAACTTCTATTTGTTTGGCGATGTTTGGGTCTTGCAGTTGTACGGGTGGCAGTGTTGCGATAATGTTGGCATATAGCTCTTTCCGGATTTCCTCAGTGCTTTTGTCCTGTGCCAATATAGCATAACGGGTGCGTAATGTGGGTTTACTTAACTCCCACATGGCATCAGAGGTACCACTTGACTTGCTAATCGTTTCTGCTTGTTTCAACATCAGACTGTCTCCTTTTATGGTAGCGCCGGCCATTGAAATGATGTAAGCAATATCTTTGTTACGGGCGCCCAATATAAAAGCCACGGTTCCTCCACAGCTATGACCGATGATTCCTATCTGTTTGGGATTAATTTCTTTTCTGCCTTTCAGGTAATTGATTGCTGCTTCTGCATCGCTGGCATAATCTTCGTTGGTGGCTTCTGCAAAAACGCCTGTTGAGCCTCCTACGCCTCTGTCGTCGCAGCGAAGTACGGCTATACCGTTACGGGTCAGGTAGTCTGCTATTACCAGAAATGGCTTATGTCCCATTATTTCCTCATTCCTATTCTGTGCGCCACTACCGGTAACCAATACTACTGCCGGGAATTTTTTCCCCTGTTCGGGAAGCGTCAGAGTACCGGCAATTGTGATTCCGGCTTCTTTATTTTCAAAAGTAATATCTTCTGCTCTATAGGGGAAAGGTGGTTGTGGTTCTTGGGGACGCTTAGGCTTGGCTGCTTCTCCTTTTTCCAGATTTAGTTTGAATCTAAGTCCTTGTGTGAAGTCTCCGTATATTTTGCCGTCTTTCTCCAGCTTTCCTTTGTAAGAGGCACGAATATCAGGAATCTGAATCGTCAGAATCGAATCCTGAAAGAGTGTGGAGCCTGTCGGGATGCCTTTTACATTCTGATCGGGACTATCACAAGTAGAGGTATATCCCTGCTCGGTTTGTTGCAGGTTGAAACAAATAGTTAAGGAAGCGTTGGGGAGAGACAGCTTTCCGTTCCATGTTCCGGATATGTCCTGAGCATGGGTGTAGATAGGAAAGATAAATCCTAAAAGGAATAGAATGGAGTGTTTTTTCATATCTGGTGATTTAAATGGTTTTCATATTATATTTTGAATTTCTTATTTAACATACTTATGTAGTTCTCTACAATCTACCGCTAGTTCATCCACTGATTTCCAACCAAAGAAACCGTTTTTTATTGTAACATGCAATACACAATCCCATGGCTACTTGTGTATCTATAGGGACGTGGAAGTAAAGGCAGTCATCAGGATTATCCTGGCCGACAGCTTTCAGAATTCTGCATTCAGGCAATATGGTCCGATAACGAGCCGATTTATTGGGTTTTAGAAAACGGATTTCTGTTACTCTGTATTCTTTGCGGACGGGAGTCTTACTTGCCAACCAACGATTCATATTCAGTAACAGATTGATACCCATGCCGTGAAAAAGCATTCCTATGACAATGCCACAGGCGATGGTCTTCAGGTAATATCCGACTTTTGTGTATTTATCTGCCAGTAGTATGCCAATAACAATGACAAGAATGGCAGTGAAAAGCATCACGAATGCCATAAGTGGGCGATAACTGATACCCCGAAATGCAGTTTGCTGGAGCAATACAGTACTGGGAGTGGCCAGATAACCCACTCCGACAAGTATTGCCAGGATCACAATCACTATCAGCCAGACATATATGGTTTGCCTGCGCTCTTTCTTTTTTTCCCGGATTTGTCCGGTGGTTGTTATTCTTCGATATCTCATTCTGTTGACGAAGGTACGCTTTTATATCTTCATATAGCCTATCTCCTTTAAAATTCTATTCAAGCTTCTTCTGAGAAGAGAAATAAAAGGCTTTGTTTATAATAAGCTTAAAGAGATTTTGTATATCTTTGCATAATTACAAAACTAGACTTAAAGAAAACATTATGAAGACAAAACGCTTATTAGGATTATTGCTATTAATCCTGCCAATCACTGGCTTTGTTGCTTGTAGTGATGATGAACCGCAAGACAAGGTAGAAACTGTAAAAATGTTTATTTCTGACAAAACTGGTACTTATCAGCCTTGGGGGAGTGATTCTCCTATCGATTGTATGTTGGTGAAAGAAGAAAGTGAAAGTGACTACAAAACGCTGGATTTTCAAGGAATTACTGATTTCGTTTACGAAAAAGGCTATGAGTATGCTTTATGGGTTGAGAAAAGAACCTTGGTTAATCCTCCTGCTGATGGGAGTAGCATTGTCTACAAATTGATAGATGTAATATCGAAGGCAAAAGTAGAGTATGAATACACTATAAAAGTAGATGGCCCTAATCCTTTTATTCTGTCTTCCGGAGGTGGTGAATATGAAATACCTTTTACCTGTAAAGCGAAGAAATTTGCAGAGGGTAGCCTGGTTGAAGATGGATATATTTCTTTAAAAGGGTTGAGATATAATATGGGTACCAATTACGGAGGGCTGACAAGAGTCGTAAAAGATGGTGAAAAGGTTGGGTTTTATAAATTTGTAATAGAAGGCATTCCGCGCTTTAATATGAAAGCGGCTCCTGTATGGTATTGTGGTATCTACACTCCGGATGCGGATTTACTTTTCGGACCTGAGCCTGAGCCTATTTATAAGCAACTATTTGAACAACCGCAAACAGAGGGTGAGGATTATTTTATGTATTCGGTAGTCTTTATGTCTACAGGCACATTTGCTGAATAAACTCTGAAATAATATTTAAAACATACTTGAACCGGGTCTGGGCCTGATCTGCTCCGTACCAACTCCGTACCTGGTCCGTATAAAGGTACCTTTATTGGGAGTTGATACGGAGCAGGTACGGGGTTGGTACAGGGCTGGTGTGGACTTGGTAAGGCAGCGAGCGTATATTTTATACTAAGATCTGCGTAAAATCTCTCTATCTTGCAAAATGCCTTATCTTTTTGAGTAGTACAGCGTGTTTATAAAGAAAAAAGCTCCGAAATTATTCGATTTCAGAGCTTTAAGCGGTGCGTACGGTACTTTAACCTATGATTTTACAAAATATCATAAACCAATAACTATCTACTAATAAACAACTTATTACGATTAGTATATATCGTAAAATATCACTCAAAATCTTTTGTTATCTCAATAATTGGGTGTATATTTGGGTGCTAATTTAATTACACCCGAATATGAATATCAAGAGAAACATCATCTTTTCTTTGGAGAGCCGGAAGAAGAACGGCGTACCAATCGTGGAGAATGTGCCCATCCGTATGCGCGTGATATTCGCCAGCCAGCGTATCGAGTTTACAACGGGCTACCGCATTGACGCAGCCAAATGGGACACCGACAAGCAGCGTGTAAAGCCGGGATGCACCAACAAGCTGAAACAAAGCGCATCCGAAATCAACACCGACCTGCTACGGTATTACACAGAAATACAAAATATCTTCAAGGAGTTTGAGGTTCAGGGAACCGTGCCGACCACCGCACAAGTGAAAGAGGCTTTCAACGACCTGCACAGCGAAAAAAGGGAAGAGGGACAGCAGAAACCCCTGACGTTCTCACCTATGGAAGTCTTCGGGGAGTTCATCAAGGAGTGCGGTACACAGAACGGCTGGTCTGACGCCACCTATGAAAAATTTGCCGCAGTAAGGAAACATCTTGAAAAGTTCGACAAGGAACTTACTTTCGAGGCACTGGACGAACCCAAGCTGACAAGTTACGTGAATTTCCTTGAGGACGTGGAAGGCTTGCGCAACACGTCCACTATGAAACAGATAGCCTACCTGAAATGGTTTCTCCGCTGGTGTACCAAGAAAGGGTATTGCATGAACAATGCCTACGAAGGCTTCAATCCAAGACTGAAAAGTGCCCAAAAGAAAGTCATATTCCTTACATGGGAAGAACTGAACAAATTGAGAAATTGCAAGATACCCCCTACCAAGCAGTATCTCGAACGGGTAAGGGACGTTTTTCTGTTCTGCTGTTTCACGGGCTTCCGCTATTCGGACGTTCACAACCTGAAGAAAAGCGACATCAGGGACGGGCGTATAGAAATCACCACCGTAAAGACCGCCGACCACCTTGTCATAGAACTGAACAATCACAGCAAGGCGATACTTGACAAATACAAGGATGTGGAATTTGAAGGACATCAGGCACTCCCCGTCATCAGCAACCAAAAGATGAACAACTACCTGAAAGAGCTGGGAGAGCTTGCGGAAATCAACGAACCGGTAAGCGAGACCTACTACAAGGGCAGCGAGCGCATAGATACCGTCACACCCAAGTATGCGCTATTGGGCACCCATGCCGGAAGACGGACGTTCATCTGCAACGCTTTAGCACTCGGCATTCCCGCACAAGTGGTGATGAAATGGACGGGACACAGCGACTACAAGGCGATGAAGCCCTACATAGACATAGCCGATGACGTGAAGGCAAACGCAATGAACAAATTCAATCAACTATAATATCATGGACGAAAGAATAATATCAATGATACCCCAATACGGGGAACTTAACAGAATATACACCGATATACTGTCCGGCAAAGGTTTCTCTTTTGAAAAGCAGAAGTTCATTTCCGACTTCTACAGGCAGCACGAGGACACCCAAGCGTTTGAAACGTCCCTTATCGGCATGGTGTTTGAAATGGATGCGGAACACCGTTCCTTATTGCTGAACAGCCTGAAACAGGAAATAGAGAGCAACATATCCATATACAACGCCAACCAGCCCCGATTTGACAATATCGATACCTGGCTTATCAGCCGTGACCATGCAGACCGCTTCAACTGGAGCATTGACAACCAGATGAAAACCACAAGGGAGTACAACAAGGAACTGATGGAAGCGAACGGCTCACTGGAAGCAATGGTTTACAGGGTACACGACCGACAGGAAGAAGAACTGCTGAACCGAAGATACGAGCGGTGCAAACGGGAATATGAAAAGGAAAAGGCGAAACTGGACGAACTGTATGACAAAAAGAAACAAGCCGCAAAGGAAGCACTGTCATGTTCGGAAAACCGTTTCAAGAATATGTATGAACTTGGCTGCAATCTGTTGGCTATACTTGAAAAGTACATGACCGACCAAAAGAGAAAGGAAACGGATGTTCCCGATGTTTCCGCAACAACCCATAATCCCGACGCCATACCCCAAAACCAGTCCGCATATTTTTCCATGAAGCTGGTGTCTGCTGTTCATGAAGTGTGCAACGGGGAACAGTTTGAGGATATTTCAGAAGCGGACTTTTACGCCAACATGAATTTGCAGCCCAACGGCAGCAAACTGAAAATAAGACCGAGGGAAAAGGCACGTGTCTGTTATCTTATTTTTCTTATGGGTGAAACATTGCCCAAACAGGAAAGGGAAAATTGGAAAAGGGCTTTTATGGAATTATTGGGAATAGAAGAAAACTACTACAAATCCAAATACAAAGAGCCAGCTTCGGATTTTCCGAGTGATGCAAACCAGGAGTTTGCCAAGAAAATGAAAACCGTGTTCAGATAATGCACGATACACTTTGACATTCCACGACACAACCACTTTTACCACTCAAAAAAATAATTATTCACTTTTATTACCTTCTGATACACTGTAAGATAGCGTGATATTCAAATCGCGCTATCCACATCCTTATCACTCGTAACCGAAGCTAACTTTGCACTGTTCGAACGAAACAAAAAAGCCTGTGCGCAGGGCTTACAGTACAAACGTTAATTTCATGGTTATATGGAACTAAAGGAACTTTTATCGAAACCTGTATGGCAAATGACAGGTGAGGAATTTATCTTCTTGAATCGTCACGCATCTACGGATAGTGAGGCAAAAACATCGCAGCCCGTAACCGATACGGACAAGAAATATGTGTACGGGATAAGTGGCATAGCCCGTTTGTTCGGATGCAGCATACCTACTGCCAACCGCATAAAAAAAAGCGGAAAGATAAACAGGGCTATCACGCAGATAGGTCGTAAAATCATTGTTGATGCAGAATTGGCTATCGAACTGGCAGGTCATAAAACCGGTGGACGTAAATAAAAGGAGGTGTTATGGAGTATAGAGAAAGAAAATCCATCACGCCCGAAGAGGCAGTCGTACTTTGGCAAGCCTCACGGCTGAGCCTTTCGAATACCTACGAGAAAGCCCCTGAAATACTCAAAGTACATAATTCGGTTATCGGCACGCTGGGTAACTTCAGCGCGTCAATCGGGAAAGCCAAGAGCAAGAAGACGTTCAATGTCTCCGCTATCGTGGCGGCGGCACTGACAAACGGGATTGTATTGCAGTATGCCGCAGCACTACCCGGAGACAAACGTAAAATCCTTTATGTGGACACCGAGCAAAGCCCCTACCATTGTCTGAAAGTGGCAAGACGCATCCTTCGTATGGCAGGACTTCCAACCGACAGGGACAATGAGAATCTGGAGTTCCTTGCGCTACGCAAGCACACGCCCGAAGAGCGCATCGCCATTGTGGAGCAGGCAATCTACCGTACCGACAACATCGGGCTGGTCATCATTGACGGCATTAGGGACATGGTATATGACATCAACAGCCCGAGCGAGGCGACCTGCATCATTTCAAGGCTGATGCAGTGGACGGACGACAGGCAGATACATATCCATACCATCCTGCACCAGAACAAGGCGGACGAAAACGCAAGGGGGCATATCGGTACGGAATTGAACAACAAGGCGGAAACCGTGCTGCTCGTGGAAAAGGACGAAAAGGATACGGATGTAAGCACGGTACGGGCGGCACATATCCGGGCAATGGACTTCGAGGCGTTCGCTTTCCGCATCAACGGAGAGGCGTTGCCCGAACTGCTGGACGGGTACAAGTTTCAGAAGAAAGAGCCGGGAAGACCGAAAAAAGAGAAGTTCGATGCTTATCGGGACATTACCGAACACCAGCACCGCATTGCCTTGGAAGCGGCTTTCACACTGAAAGACGAATACGGCTATCAGGAACTTGCGGAAGCCTTGAAAAGTGCCTATGCCTCTGTCGGAGTACCGCTTAGTGACAACAAGGTAGTCAGCCTGATTACCACATTGAAAAACAAGCGGATGATAGTGCAGGAGAACGGGAGGAAGTACAGGTTCATGCCCGATTTCCACTATTAGCCACGTACCGAAACCGCTTTACTTTATTACCGGTGCCTATATATTGGGAATAAAGCGAAGCGGTTCGGAACACTGACAAAGCACTTCACTTTATTACCGTACCCTATATATACGGCAGTAAAGTAAAGCGGTTACAGACCGTACTCTGTAAAGATGTACGGGCGAAAAGAAAAAAAACATATTCATCCAAAAACAAAAAAACGAATGACAATAACCGATGTAAAGCAGATACGCATTTCCGACTATCTGCACAGCTTGGGGTACAACCCCGTAAAACAGCAGGGCGGCAACCTTTGGTACAAGTCGCCTTTCAGACAGGAGAGCGAACCGTCTTTCAAGGTGAACACGGAACTGAACCTCTGGTACGATTTTGGCGCAGGCAAGGGCGGCAACATCATCGCACTGGCGCAGGAGCTTTACGCTTCCGATGATTTGCGCTGCCTTTTGGAAAAGATAGCGGAACAAGCGCCCCATGTGCGCCCCGTTTCTTTCTCTTTTGGGCAGCAGTCCCCTTCACAGCCGAGCTTCCAACAATTGGAAATCCGTGACCTTGCCCATCCTGCATTACTCCGTTACTTACAAGGACGTAGTATCAATATCGGACTGGCGAAAAAGGAATGCAAGGAACTCCATTTCATCCACAACGGGAAGCCCTATTTCGCCATCGGCTTCCCGAATGTGTCTGGTGGTTATGAAGTACGTAACTCTTTTTTCAAAGGCTGCATCGCACCGAAAGACATCACCCACATCCGGCAACAAGGAGAAGCGAAAGATAAATGTTTGGTGTTCGAAGGCATGATGGATTATCTTTCGTTTCTCACACTTCGCATGAGGAACTGCCCGACCATGCCCAATCTTGACAAGCAAGATTATGTTATACTTAACTCCACCGCCAATGTGACGAAAGCCATTGATGTACTATATCCGTATGAGCGCATTCATTGCCTGCTTGACAATGACTATGCCGGGTGGAAAGCGACACAGGAAATCGAGAAAGAATACTCCTACCGTGTGCGTGATTTCTCACACAACTATCAAGGATATGCAGACTTGAATGACTACCTATGTAGCAAGAAACAGGAGCAAACTTCAAATTTGTCACAACAGGGAAAACAAGTTCAGCAGTCCGAGCAACAGGAACAAGAGCCGACCATAAAGAAAAGCAGGGGATTCAGAATGTAACCGCTTGCCCAAATGGCTTTTTGAAAAAAGCCATAGCTCATTAGGGCTTTTTCTTCACGCAATGCACGCATCGCTAAAAAAGCCCCAATGAGCAAAAGGGACGCCGCCCCTTTTGAAACCCCGAAGCCATGCGGCATGGGAGCAAGGCAGGGGAAGTATTAACCGAAAAATGTATTACAGTTATGGGATATGCAGTTTTGCATTTGGAAAAGGCAAAGGGTGCGGACGGTGCAATGTCCACACACATAGAGCGCACCGTCCACCCGAAGAACGCGGACAGAATGCGCACACACTTGAACCGGGAGCTGGTACGGTTCCCCGAAGGAGTGAAGAACCGCACGCAGGCGATAGCGCACCGGATAGAGACGGCGGGCATCAAACGCAAGGTGGGCACCAACCAGGTGAAGGCAATCCGGGTGCTGCTCACCGGAAGCAACAAGGACATGAAGCAAATGGAAGAGGACGGGAGGCTTGACGGCTGGTGCAACGACAACCTGAAATGGCTCCGGGAAACATACGGGGAGCGGAACCTTGTGTCGGCAGTCCTGCACATGGACGAGAAGACACCTCACATACACGCCACTATCGTACCGATAGTGACCGGAGAGCGCAGAAAAGCCAGAAAGGAAGAACAGAACGGGAAAAAGAAATACCGCAAGAAGAACACGCAGGATGTACGGCTGTGTGCTGATGACGTCATGGCAAGGCACAGGCTGAAACACTATCAGGACACCTATGCACAAGCCATGAGCAAATACGGCTTGCAAAGAGGAATAGACGGTTCGTTGGCAAAACACATATCCACCATGCAATACTACAAGGAACTAGTAGAGCAACAAGACAGCCTGCAGGAGAACATAGAAACCCTGCTGGGGCTGGAAGAGGAAGCGCAGAAGAAACTGAAAAAGGTCAAGGGAGAAATCAACGTGCAGAAGATGAAGGGTGCGGCGGTGAACGCCACCACAGCCATAGCGGACGGGGTGAGTTCTCTTTTGGGCGGCAGCAAGGTCAAGAGGCTGGAAGCGGAGAATGAGGGCTTGAAGCAGAATATAGCCAATCTGCAAAGACAAGTACAAGCCGAACAGAGGGAACAGACAAAAATGGAGCACCGCCACAACAGCGAGATAAACAAGATAGACCGGAACTACCAGCAAAAAATCAGGGAATACGACAACAGACTGGAACAGATAGACACCTATTTCCCTATCGTAACGGAACTGCTGCCCATAGCCGAACAATGCCGGGAAGTGGGGTTCACCGAGGAACTGACAAGGCAAATCGTCACCCTACAACCCGTAGAGTTCAAGGGAAGGCTCTATTCGAAAGAGCACCGGGAAAAGTTCAGGACAGACCACTCGACGGCAACCGTAGAGAGAAATCCGCAGGAGAAAGGAAAGTTCCGGCTATGCATTGACGGTATACCCATACTCGAATGGTTTAAAATGAAGTTTCAGGAACTCAAAGAAAAACTGGGTGTAAGCCACACCCAAAAAGAAGAGGACACCCCCAAAAGGGGATTCAGGTTATAAAACACAAGAAAATGAGAAAATTCAAATATATTTAGTTGGGGTTATTTAATTATTTTTCATATTTTTGCATCGGATTGAGCAAAACTCTCTCCAAAACATATTAGAATTTTTAGAAGCGTTATGCTTATCGTTCAGTCGGAAACCTAGGAAATTTCCCAGACATACAAACGATGATAGCATAGTGGTTCTCACGCTATAGCGTGGGCTGCTATTGGTACATCTGTTTGTATAGGCTTTCCTAGGGCCTCCGATTGAAGATGTGAGCATTGCAGTTCCACGCTTCAGTGTTTAATAAAAGGTCTTTAAGGAACTGGAAAGACTTCATTTTTCATATATGGAAAAAGAATGTCCAAACTGCGGCAAAGAGATGAACGTTGACAAATACATCAACGAAACAACAATAATAACGTCTTGCAAATTTTGTCACAGAATATTCAAAATTACCTATGATGAAAAAAAAGTTCCAAACAATATAAACGATTTTAATTGGGGAGCATTCTCTTTATGGCATTTATGGGGATTTTGGAATGGTATGCCTATACTATCTTGTTTTGGCATTTTACTAGGACTAATCACTAACACCTTCTATCTATTATTCATAATAGACATAGCTATCTCATTGTACTTAGGCTTACAAGGCAATAAACTTTCATGGCAGAAAAAAGATTGGTCATCAGCAACAAATTTTGAAATATACCAAAAAAGATGGAATATAGCAGGGATTATAATTCTTTGCTTATTTGCCATTAGTGGTTTTTTCTATGGAATTCTACTAAATAAATGACACATGAAAATAGAAGATATTACTCCCCAAAAAGAGAAAAAAAATTACTACGTAAAAAACAATTGGTTTAATTATTGGTTTCCATTACCCAAAGGTTATAATAGACTTCTCATTGTTTTTGCTTGTCTTATTATTGTTTATACCGTACATGAATATCCTGAAAAGGTTAACACTTTTTTCTTCACTCTGTTAGTTGAAGTCATTACTTATGTAGCTATTATATGGATTTATCGTGGATTTAAAGAATTATCCTAAAAATATGAAAAGACATAATTATAATATTGCAATAGCTATTGCAATTAGCTGTATCCTTTTTCTTATTAACGGTTACCATAATTACATAAAAGACCAAAGAAAAGAGAACCTAGAAAAATATAAAGCTGGATACTATGATAATGTAACGGTCAAAAACAAAAATATAGTACCTAACACAACAAAAAACTATGTTCCACCCAAGAACTGGACTAAATACATAATAGCCAATGCTTTTTCTATTAGCGTACCTCCTACCGTTGAACTAAGGCAAAGTAATGATTTATACACTAAAGATATTAAAAAACTTAGTTGGCATGGACATAAAATAAATAGCAATAATGTTGTTTTTCAACAGAAAGGGCTATCTGTTAATACTCCTGAAGCACATCAAACATATTGCCGAATTATAATAGATATCCAAAAAGGAAGTCTAGGAGAATACCCTAAATTTTCAGATTACGAAGATTTGACTATAGAAGACATCCATACATTTCAAGAACTAGCAAAACAGAACTCTTATGAATATAAAATTTTAGGTCAACCAGAAGTGCGATGGATTAAGATTGAAGATACTTACGGAATAGAAGTTGAATATGTGCGAAATGGAGCAAATAATTCCCGTACTCACGTCTGCAATTATTATTTTTTTAATGACAATCTATTTGCAACAATAATATTATCATATAGACAAGACGATATAAGAAAATGGGAAACAGATTTTTCAAATATAATTAAAACATTTAAGTGGAATAATAAAAAATGAGTTATGGAAAAAATTAGTTTTATGCGAAGATTATCAAGTTCTTTAATAGACAAAGTCTTAATCCTTGTATTATTTATTATTAGTGCTTTATGTATATCTCCCTATGGAATGCCTTCTCATTTAGGAAGTTATTACGCCCTATTAGATGCAGCCCCATCATCTTATCCCTCTCAGGATACATATAAAGCAATGCATAGTGTTTATGGCAATACTATTTATGAAAGTACAGAAAAATGGGTTCAATGTCATAAAGAAATATTAAAGAAGCCTGAATTAATAGCTCCACATAAAGGTGAAACCCTATCTTGGGATTTACAAATAACGGGGCTTTTTATAATTGTAAATTTTATATATTATCTTTTATGGGAATGGATATTTCGTGCATCACTAGGCAAATTTCTATGTGGACTTACTGTTGCTTCCGATAATAATCAACCAACAACAGAAAAAGAAATTATCAAACGCTGTTTCTTATTACTACTCTTAATGATAGCCGCAGTAGGTCTAAGATTTACTTTCGACATCAATTATTACATGACTATTTTATTGTTTTTCCTGATTGTAGACACATCTGTAATCATAAAAGGGAAATCGTTAATTGATATTATGACTAGCACATATATCACAAAAAGAAAAATCTATAAAAACGAAAATCTTAAATAAAACAAAACACCCAGTTTTACGTTATAGGGTGTAAAACTGGGTGTAAATCTTATAAACCGCTAATTATCAAGGTTTATTGCGGAGAGACAGGGATTCGAACCCCGGGTGCCTCGCAGCACAACGGTTTTCAA
>ENA-OWPM01001148-OWPM01001148.1-human-gut-metagenome-genome-assembly--contig:-NODE-1148-length-23915-cov-5.187217_pt1 | contig 23915 bp, 23 predicted proteins | sample MGYA00248267_ERZ651852 | MGnify/ENA primary metagenome ERZ651852 (study PRJEB26924, sample SAMEA4378228) | human gut metagenome | biome: human gut; feature: human-associated habitat; material: faeces...
GAATCTGGTTGAGATCCCAATGGATGAGAACAACAGTATTCCTCATGACTTCATCGGCAAGTTCGGAAGCGCAAACGTTCTGTTAAAGAGAGCTCCTGAAGGTACCGGTATCATCGCAGGCGGCCCTGCTCGTGCCGTTGTAGAGTTAGCAGGTATCAAGAATATCCGTACCAAGTCCTTAGGTTCCAATAACAAGACCAATGTAGTTCTTGCAACTGTTGCAGGTTTAACTTCTTTAAAGACTCCTGAGGAGATCGCAAAACTGCGCGGCAAATCTGTTGAAGAAATTTTAGGCTAATAGGAGGAAAGAGACATGGCAGAGAGATTAAAGATCACATTAGTCAAGTCCCCTATCGGTGCTATTCCAAAGCAGAGAGCAACGGTTGAGGCACTTGGACTGAACAAGATGCACAAGACAGTTGAGATGCCGGACAACGGCTCTGTCAGAGGCATGATCCAGTGTGTAAGACACTTAGTTAAAGTAGAAGAGATCTAAATTCTAGATAAAGTAAGGAGGTGCAGTCATGGAGTTATCAAATTTACAGCCTGCTGCAGGTTCAAAGCACAGCGACAATTTTAGAAGAGGCCGCGGCCATGGTTCAGGCAATGGTAAGACCGCTGGTAAGGGCCACAAGGGTCAGAAAGCTCGTTCCGGAGCACCGAGACCAGGCTTTGAAGGTGGACAGATGCCATTATACAGACGTCTGCCAAAGCGCGGATTTACAAATATGAATTCCAAGCACATTGTTGGCATTAACGTAAGCGCTCTTGAGAGATTCGATAACGATACCGTAGTTACAGTAGAGACCCTGCTGGAGGCTGGTGTGGTTAAGAATCCGAGAGATGGTGTTAAGATCCTTGGAAATGGAGAATTAACCAAAAAGCTGACCGTTAAGGTTAATGCATTCAGTGAAGGTGCAAAATCTAAAATCGAGGCTTTAGGTGGAACCTGCGAGGTGATCTAATGTTTAAAACGATTAGAAACGCTTTCAAGGTAAAAGAGCTTCGCGAGAAGATCCTTTATACCCTTATGATGCTGGTAGTCATCCGTTTTGGCTGCCAGCTTCCCATCCCGGGAATTGAGACCACGTTCTTTAAGGACTGGTTTGCAAAGCAGACAGCAGATGTATTTGGCTTTTTCAATGCAATGACGGGTGATTCATTCTCGAATATGTCCATTTTTGCTCTGAGCATTACGCCATACATCACTTCTTCCATTATCATTCAGCTGCTCACCATTGCGATTCCAAAGCTGGAAGAGATGCAGAAGGATGGTGAAGAAGGAAGAAAGAAAATTCAGGAATACACCCGATATACAACCGTTGCACTGGCTCTTTTAGAATCCAGTGCTATGGCAATAGGCTTTGGACGCCAGGGCCTTCTTCATGATTTCAATGCATGGAATGTGATCATTGCAGTCATCACCATGACAACGGGCAGCGCCCTGCTCATGTGGATTGGCGAGCAGATCACATCAAAGGGTGTAGGAAACGGTATATCTATTATCCTTTTATACAACATCGTATCAAGACTGCCAAACGATATGGCGAATCTCTACGAGAAGTTTATAAAGGGTGCGACTACAGTAACAAATGGTTTATTGGGAGCTGTTATAATCTTAGCTGTCTTACTTGGAATGGTTGTATTTATCATTATTCTTTCAGATGGTGAGAGAAGAATCAGCGTACAGTATTCAAAGAAGACACAGGGAAGAAAACTTGTAGGTGGACAATCTTCACATATTCCGCTTAAAGTAAACACAGCAGGTGTTATCCCGGTAATCTTTGCAGGTTCACTTTTTTCAATGCCTATTGTTATTGCAGGATTTGCAGGTATTCAGCCGGCATCAGGTGCAGGTGCTTCATTTGGACAGAAGATATTGAAGGTATTAAACCAGAACTCATGGTGCAACTTTGACAGCTTAGGCGAGTTCAAATACACAATTGGTCTTGTTGTTTATATAGTATTGCTTATATTCTTTGCATACTTCTATACTTCAATAACATTCAATCCACAGGAGATTGCGATGAACATGAAGAAACAGGGTGGTTTCATTCCTGGAATCAGACCTGGAAAGCCAACGACTGATTATCTTACAAAGATTCTTAACAGCATCATTTTGCTCGGTGCAATTGGATTATCATTCGTAGCAGTAGTACCTATTTTCTTCTCAGGTGCGTTTGGTGCAAATGTATCATTCGGTGGAACATCACTTATCATTATTGTAGGTGTTGTACTTGAGACATTGAAGCAGGTAGAATCGCAGATGTTAGTTCGTCATTATAGAGGATTCATCAGTGAGTAATGTTAGGTCTGTAAAGTAACAGAGTTGTTACTGATGCAAAGACATCGTACTTATAAATATAAAGTCATACATTCAGGTGATATACCGTCTGTTATACAGAGGGATGTTACCGTATGTGTGGCTTTTTCTTTTTTATTGTATAGGAAAATGCTCGTAATGTAGTGTGGCACCAACAAGAATTGCAAAGCAATTCTTGCAGGAGCAAAACGCTGGTTTTGCTCTTTTTTAAGTGAAAAAGTAGTGGATATTTTGCTATTAGGGTGTTAGAATATTTATTACTAATAACAACCTAAAAAGAAAGGGAATACAAAAATGAAAAGAAATTGCTTTAAAAAAACAAATTTAAAACGATATATTGCACTTATTCTTGTATTTGCCTTGACATTTCAGACAGGCATAAAATATACAAATGCAAATGAATCTCAAGAAACACAGGTGCACACTGCCTATAAGGTAAGGGATATGTATAATATGGCAATACCTATCAGGTTTGATGGTGAGGATGAGTATTTAAATGAGAAAGTAACAGAAACAAATGATATTACAAACATAGAACTCATTGATAATACATATAATAAGTCTGAATATTCTGTGCGTGAATATTATAGAGCAGTATCTAATCAGACATTAAATTTAAGAACGGTTTACCTTTCAGAAAATGATAACAAATTTACATCTATAAAGCTTGCTCACACCAGAGGATATTATTCACCAAAGACAGATGAGAATCCAGAGGGTTATACTACAGACAAAGAGTATAGAAGATTAGAGCTTTTAAGGGATTGGAGTAATAAAGTACAGGAGGCAGTAGATAACGGTGCAAAATTAAAAAATATGGCTGGTGAGGAAATTGGCTTTGATAAGCTTGACTCAGACAACGACGGTTATATTGATGCCATTACCGTTTTGTTTACACCGACTGATGCAAAGTATGCAAGTTCCTGGGATGGAGGGACTATACCTCTATGGGCTTATCATACGATAAATAATCGTATCACTATTAAAACAGCTAAAGGGACATTGACAAGCAACAGATATAATCAGGCTCCAATTCAGAATGACCCGGTGAGTATTTATAAAGAAGCCGGAAGCGATATATATTTTGTAAATAATAAAACGCTTATTCATGAGATGGGACATATATTTGGTTTATTAGATCTTTATACAGCTTCGGGAAAAAGTGAACCGGTGTGTTTTATGTCGGCTATGGCGAAAGCATTGTCTCCGGTCGTGCAGTTTATGACATCCCGTGAAAGAGAGGCGGTGGGATGGCTCGATGCAGATAATATTACACCTATTACAAAGGCAGGTGAATATACACTTCCGCCGACAAAGGATAAAAGACAGGATGGGACGGTGGCATATACATTGGAACTTCCTAATAATCATAAACTATATCTGGAGTATCGCTATGTGGATGATAGAGAAATAAACAGATTTGATTTAAATGCCCAAAATCGTAAAATATATAATTTACTTGGAAATTATGTGTCTGCAAATGGACTAAACAAATCCGGGCTTCTTGTTTGTGATTCTGATATGAGTGTTAGATTTCCTAAAAATTTAAGTGGTGTGACACAATTATCTGCAATAGGCGGACAATATAACACAAGAATTGATGCACCAATGTCAGTTGGAGAAGACATAACATACGGTGGATACACAATATCCGTAACAGAGCTTACAAAAGAAAAAATAACATTTAATGTAAGTGGAAAGGAAATAGATGGCGAGCAACCGACAGAGCAGCCTGAAAATACTGGGAAACCGACAGCAAACGGTATTACATTATTAGCACCGTCAGAAGTTGGTGGAAATCTTCAGATGACTGCCGTACGAGGAAGTCAGATTCAGTTCCTTGCACAGATAAACGGAAAGAAAATATCAGATGGAGACATAAGGTGGAATGTAAGTGGAGAAACAGCAGCGGACACAGAAATTGACTATGAGACAGGACTGCTTAAAATAGGGGCATTTGAATCACCGACAAGTGTGTTGAAAGTAGTTGGGAAGTCTGAAAAAAATGATGAAAAAACGATAACGATAAATGTAAATGTAAAACTTGGAACAAAGACATATTCAGTAACATATCTTCCAGGAAATGATGTGGTTGGAAGTGTCGAGTCAATAAGCAAATTGCAAGATACATCACTGAACTTAAAAGCTGCATTATATACAAAAACAGGATATACTCAGACAGGCTGGTCGCGCAGTGAGGGTGGCGAAAAGACATATGATTTAAATGGTGAATATAAAGAAAACGAAGCTATTAAATTATATCCGTATTGGTCAAAATCAGAGAAACCAACGGAAACGGCGAGTGCAAAACCAAGTCAGACAGAGAAACCAACGGAAACGGCGAGTGCAAAGCCAAGTCAGACAGAGAAACCAACAGAAATAGCGAGTGCAAAGCCGGGTCAGACAGAGAAACCAGCGGAAACAGCGAGTGCAAAACCAGGTCAGACAGAGAAACCAACGGAAACAGTGAGTGCAAAGCCAAGTCAGACAGAGAAACCAACGGAAACAGCAAGTGCAAAGCCGGGTCAGACAGAGAAACCAACGGAAACAGCAAGTGCAAAGCCAAGTCAGACAGAGAAACCAGCGGAAACAGCGAGTGCAAAGCCAGGTCAGACGGCAGAACCAACAGAAACATCAGAGCCGAATGAAACCACAACTCCAACGGTGTCGCCGAACAGTATGGTTAAAGTGAACAAAACTTCAGTTGTACTGTATCTGCCGAAATATAAAACATTTACTTTGATAGCTAAGGTAGACGGGAAAGCGGTTAAAGCGAATTTCAAAAGCAGTAATCCGAAAATAGTAAAAGTTAATGCAGCAGGGAAACTTACGGCGGTAAAGTCCGGAAAAGCAGTAGTTAAAGTTACGGTTAATGGAAAGAAATTTATATGTAAGGTCACGGTGAAAAAAATATCACTTAAGATAAAACCGGTTAAGAGAACGCTTTATCTGAAAGGCAATAAGAGTATTCGTTTAAAAACGATAGTAACAGGTCCGTACAGGAAAGTCCGGTATAAAAGCAGTAATAAAAATATCGTAAAAGTGAACGGTAAAGGAAAAGTGACCGCAGTAAGAAAGGGAAAGGCAAAGATAACTGTTACAGCTAACGGAATAAAGAAAAAATGCAGGATAACCGTATTGTCAGTAAAACGAAAAAAGCATAAAGGATAAGTGAAATGTATAAAAATGTGGAAAAAATCACATAAATATCAATTATTTTTGGCAGACAAGACAGATAAACTTTTGGGCATTGCTTTTAACAGGTTGTACGGAAATGAGGAAACAAAATGAACATAATAGAGATAAAAGATTTTGAAGCAAAAGAACTTGATATATATGCAAGATTGTCTGAGGGACAGCTTTTAAACAGAGCAAAGCCTGATAAGGGAATATTTATAGCGGAAAGTCCGAAAGTAATAGAGAGGGCGCTTGATGCAGGATATGAGCCGATTTCATGTCTTATTGAGAAAAAACATATTGAGGGCGAGGGGAAAGTTGTATTGGAAAAGTGCGACAGGATATATCAAAACAGAAAAATATATTCAGATGCAGAAAAACAGGAAAATCTTGTTTTGAAAAACAACAGAGAAAATACGGTATCAGAAGAAAAATATGCCTTAAAAAGTACCGGATACAAAGAAAAAGATATATATGGATTTCCAGTATATACGGCAGAATTTGGGATTCTCACAAAACTCACGGGATTTAAACTAACGAGAGGAATGTTGTGTGCGATGCACCGCAGACAACTTCCGGCACTTGAAGAAATCTGCAAGGATGCAAGGCGGATAGCTGTTCTTGAAAATGTAATGAATCCGACAAATGTGGGGGCTATATTCCGCTCAGCGGCGGCACTCAATATAGATGCGGTAATACTGACAAACGGCAGCAGTAATCCTTTGTATCGCAGAGCTGCAAGAGTGAGCATGGGAACAGTCTTTCAGATACCGTGGACATTTGTAAATATATCAGATGATGACAATGGAGAGAGTTATATAAAAAGACTTCACAGCCTCGGATTTAAAACAGCGGCAATGGCACTTGATGATAATTCTGTAAGCATAGATGATAAAGATGTAGTATCAGAAGAAAAACTTGCGATAATTCTCGGAACGGAGGGTGACGGACTTTTACAGAGTACAATATCTGAGAGTGATTATACTGTCAGGATACCAATGTCACATGGAGTCGATTCGCTAAATGTTGCGGCGGCAAGTGCAGTAGTATTTTGGGCTGTTGCCCATTCACAAGTTTAACATAGCTGTCAGGCGGTGCTTTGCAAACAAAAGATTATGCTGCACTGATGTGCAGCTATAAATGAGTTTATACCAAACGGTCAGATGGTATTTGGCAGACTAAAGTTTATTTGTTGAAAATAATTAAATAATTGACATGGTAATGTAACAGTTCAGCCATAAAAAATAATTGACAATACTTGAGCTTGCTCATTGTATTGTTGATTATCTTTTTATGGTAGAATAGCCTTTCATTTCTGAAATGAAATAAACCAAAGCTGCGAAGCAGCGACTGACAGCTTGCTGGCAGGTTTATGAATTGAAGAAATAAAAGGCTGAACTTTTACATGGTAAGAGCAGAGTCAAAAAATTTGTATTGAAATAACTGACAATTTAGGATAGAATATATATTGAGCGTTCTTTGAATAAAAATTTTATGTTCAGAGATGATAACAGTTGATAGCAATAAAATTGATGCAAAGTAACATAACTGTTACGATGTGAAATACACGATATGTGTATAGTATGGCAAATTTAATATCATTCATGCAGTATAAAACACATGAATGTAAAAAACTGATTTTTTGAGAGGAGAACAAAATATGAAGATTATTATGTTAGGTGCACCTGGAGCAGGTAAAGGAACACACGCAAAGAAGATTACTGAAAAATTTGGTATTCCGGCTATTTCTACAGGAGATATTTTTAGAGAAAATATCAAAAACGGTACGGAGCTTGGAAAGAAGGCTAAAGAGTATATGGATGCAGGAAATCTTGTACCGGATGAACTTGTATGTGACCTTGTTGTAGACCGCCTCAAACAGGATGATTGCAAAAATGGATATATTCTTGACGGATTTCCAAGAACAATTCCTCAGGCAGAAGCACTTACAGCGGCACTTGCAAAGGATGACGATGCCATCGATTATGCACTTGAGATTTTCCTCGAGGATCAGGCTATTATAGACAGAATGAGCGGAAGAAGAGTCTGTAAGTCTTGTGGAGCAACATATCATGTAGTAAATATTCCTCCAAAAACAGAGGGAGTATGTGATGAATGCGATGGCGAGCTTATTGTAAGAGATGATGACGCTCCGGAGACTGTTAAAAAGAGACTTGATGTATATCATGAGCAGACAGCTCCACTTATTGATTACTATAAGAAACAGGGAATCTTAAAAGTTATTGATGGTTCAAAGGGACTTGATACCTGTTTTGAGGAGATTTGCGGAATTCTTGAGGGATGATTTTAGAAAAATTGAAATCCCCATAAAATGATGCATGGGGTTCAAAAGGTATTTTGCCATGAGTTTATACCACGGATTGATTTATTTTTATCCGATTTTGAACCTTGCATCATATAAAATAAAGAATTGTAGTATTTATAGCATAACGGACACTATATGTGCATGATATAAATTGTCTCAATATCAAAAAAATAAAGAAAGAAGGCACATTAACATTATGGCAGTAACAATTAAATCAGAACATGAAATTGAATTGATGCGTGAGGCAGGAAGGATTCTTGCGATAGTTCATGACGAACTTGCAAAGATTATCCGTCCAGGTGTAAGTACATTTGAGATTAACAGAAAATGTGAAGAAATCATAAGAAGTTATGACTGTATCCCATCATTCCTTAATTATCAGGGATTTCCGGCATCTGTGTGTACATCAATAAATGAGCAGGTAGTACATGGAATTCCGGATAAGAAAAACATTCTTAAAGACGGAGACATCATCAGTCTTGATACGGGTGTTATTTATAAAGGTTATCAGTCTGATGCGGCGCGTACTCATGCAGTAGGTGAGATTTCACCTGAGGATCAGAAACTGATTGATGTTACAAAGCAGAGTTTCTTTGAGGGAATGAAGATGGCGAAAGCCGGAAATCATCTCTATGATATTTCAAAGGCAATTCAGGATTATGCTGAGTCAAACGGTTTCTCAGTTGTAAGAGAGATGGTAGGTCACGGCATAGGAAAAGAGATGCACGAAGAACCACAGATACCAAACTTTAAACCAATCGGCAGAGGAATGAAGCTTCGTGCCGGCATGACATTTGCAGTTGAGCCTATGATAAACAGAGGAAAGAAAGAAATCTGGATACTTGACGATGGTTGGACTTGTGTCACAAGAGACGGTATGAATTCAGCACATTATGAAAATACACTTCTTATAACAGAAGGAGAGCCGGAACTTTTATCATACAATAAGGATCTGGTATAAGATTTGAAGTTATAAATAGGGTCAGGCAGCGATGCAGAAAATATCATGTCACTGTTTAGAATATAATAAAACAGCGGCAGGTAACCGATACAGCATATGTTAAGGTTCGTATCATTGTCTGACTTAAAATAAGTAAAAAAATTGCCGATTATTTTATAGGCAGGTTATAGAAAATGTTTACTGTTTGATGATGGATTTAATATTTGCCATAAACAGTAACAATAAATGATTTATCAAGACGGAGGTTATTTATGTCTAAAGAAGATGTTATTGAAATTGAAGGAATTGTAGTTGAGAAGCTTCCAAATGCCATGTTTAAGGTAGAACTTGAAAATGGTCATCAGGTGCTTGCACATATCAGCGGAAAGCTCAGAAAGAACTTTATCCGTATATTGCCGGGAGATAAGGTTACAATGGAAATGTCACCATATGACCTTACAAAGGGACGCATCACATGGAGAGATAAATAAGATTAGGGTTAAAGACAAATCATGGTGGTTTGTCTTTTTGTTTATTTTAATTAGATATTTGCACAATTTAATTCCATATATATATGATAGTTTTGCAAACATCTAAGTATAAAAATATAAGGAAGTACAATTAGAACAGAATATAATTGGTTATGTATAAGCATAAAAATACATTATAATAGGAGAACACAAATGTTAAAAAGAAAAAGAAAACTGATAGCGATGTTTCTGGTTCTTGCGGTTTTGCTAGGTGGTTTACAGCAGACTGCCGTGTCGGGGGTGAAGGCACAGGCATCAGTTAAGACACAGACGGCGGTGAATAATAAAGTAACCGTTAGGACACAGACTGCAGATGGCAAAAATACAGTTAAAAAAAGCAACAAAGCTAAAGCCAAATTAAAAGGTGACAGCATTTCAGAACCGGCAGATGTTACAACCGGCTCAGCTATTTATGATGATACATTGCCGACAATGGATGTTTCCATAAAGCAGGGTGGCTCAAAACAGATAAAATTAAAATGGAATTCATATGAGGGTGCAGCGTATTATACCGTATTTTATGTAAAAGGAAGTTTTCATCAGACTCCTGATAATTCGGGTAATACATCCGAAAGCACAAATGATGGAAAAACAGAAAATCTTTCACAGAAAACTTTATACAATGAAACAGAGTTTACACTTAATGTCAGCAGAGGTGAGAATTATTCATTCTGCGTTGTTGCATATTCGGGTGCGGATGTTGCTCTTGCAAGGACAGACAGACTTACAAGCTGTATTCCTAAAAAGAACAGTGTCAGATTTACAAGGCTTAGTTCAAGAAGAGTAAAGTTAAGCTGGAATAAATCAAAAGGTGCAGAAAAATACATTATATATAAGAAGGTAAACAATAATAAATACAGAAAACTTGCTGAGACAAAAAAGTTAAGATATAACGATGGAAAAGTCAGGGCAGGTAAAAGGTATAAATATTATATAGCTGCCGTAGGCATTTATAATAATGAAATATTCAAGACAGAGTCTAATGCAAAAAGTTTTGTAATTGCAAATTTTGTAAGCACGGGTCACCAGAAATACAGTTATCATGAGATGAGCGGTGATCTTAAACAGCTTGCAAATACATATTCTGACTATGTAAAAGTAAATGTAATCGGAAAATCAAATGACAAGAGAAATATCTATGATGTTGTGGTAGGCAATCCAAAGGCAAAGAAAACAATGCTTGTCGTAAGTTCGATACACGCAAGGGAGTATATGACGGCACAGCTTTGCATGGCTCAGATAGAACATTATCTCAAAAATTATAACGGTCGTGTGAAAGGTGTCAGATTAAAGAGCACATTAAACAAGATTGCGATACACTATATACCGATGACAAATCCTGACGGTGTGACAATATCACAGTTTGGTATATCAAAAATAAGAGACAGCAAACTCCGTAAGGCACTTTACAGGATGCCGGGTGCAAAAAGTACATCTTCATGGAAAGCAAATGCAAGAGGTGTAGACCTTAACAGAAATTATAAATACAACTATCATGCAAAATACGGCGGCAGGCGTGGCGGTTCAGGATATTCAGGACCATATGCGGAGAGTGAGCCTGAGACAAAAGCAGTTGTAAAACTGATAAATACATTAAAGAATAATACAAAATTAAAAGGCACGGTAAATTATCACGCAATGGGTTCTATAGCATTTGGAAGTGTCCGGAGAGGAATTAAAAAAACTACAAAAAAGACTACAATAAAAATGTATAACCTTGCCAGAAGAATTACGGGGTATGCGAGCAGTGCCAGCTATGAAAAGGGTGGAAAAAGCGTTGGTGCACTGAGAGAGTACACAATGTATAACAAGAAAGTGCCGAGTATCACCCTTGAGATAGGTGTCGGTGGCTGTCCTCTCCCAAGTTCACAGTTTGGTTCAGTGTGGAGAAGAAATTACAGTCTTGTGATAAGAGAAGCGAGACTGCTGGGGTAAGGATAGAGTTTATTATGTTAAGTGGCGACGATAATAAAGTAACAGTTCAGCCTTTTATTTCCTCAATTCATAAACCTGCCAGCAAGCTGTCAGTCGCTGCTTCGCAGCTTTGGTTTATTTCATTTCAGAAATGAAAGGCTATTCTACCATAAAAAGATAATCAACAATACAATGAGCAAGCTCAAGTATTGTCAATTATTTTTTATGGCTGAACTGTTACATAATAAATGAAAAATCAAAAAAAGTGCTTGCATCCAATAAAAATATATGGTAAAATAGCAAATGGACTTTATGAAAGGAGGTTATTGCTGTGAAAGTTAGATCTTCAGTAAAACCAATTTGCGAAAAATGTAAGGTCATCAAAAGAAAGGGTAAAGTCAGAATTATCTGCGAAAACCCTAGACACAAACAGAGACAGGGCTAATTAGTTGACGGAAACCAAAGCAGTATTACTTTGGCTTTTCTGTTGTTATAATATAGAACTTGCTTTCTGTTCGTTATGATACTATATGTATCATGATATTGTAGACAGGCTGATTACCTGTTTCAGCGGAAGGTTGTGTCATTTCAATTGGAGCTGGTCTTATCAACGGCAGATTGATGACTGCGGCGTAGTACCGGCTGCCATTTCGCAGGCAGCTCGACATTTGTTCACCATAGTGGTGTCCGAAAAGGAATCGTCTATGCAATAGGATTACAATTTAAAGCGGCTGACAGTGCAAATGCACTGTAATCAATTTTAACTAACAATCTAGAAAATTAACGGAGGTGTAAAGTACACATGGCTCGTATTAGTGGTGTAGATTTACCAAGAGAGAAACGTGTTGAGATCGGACTTACCTATATTTATGGTATTGGTAGAGTAAGCTCAAATCGTATTTTAGCAGAAGCTAATGTCAATCCTGACACACGTGTTAAGGATCTTACTGATGACGAAGTAAAGCGCATTAGCAGTGTGATCGATGAGTCACAGACAGTTGAAGGTGATCTTCGTAGAGAAATCGCTATGAACATCAAGAGACTTCAGGAAATTGGATGCTATAGAGGCATTCGTCACAGAAAAGGTCTTCCGGTTCGTGGACAGAAGACAAAGACAAACGCTAGAACTCGTAAAGGTCCAAAGCGTACTGTCGCAAATAAGAAGAAATAATATAGATAATATGTACAAATTCTAGTAGGAGGGTTTGACAATGGCTAAACAGGTAGCAAAAAAGGCAAGTAAGAAGCGTGTCAAGAAGAATGTCGGACATGGACAGGCACACATTCAGTCTTCCTTTAATAATACAATCGTTACGCTCACAGACGCTGAAGGAAATGCAATTTCTTGGGCAAGTGCAGGCGGATTAGGATTCAGAGGTTCAAAGAAGTCTACACCTTATGCAGCACAGATGGCTGCTGAGACTGCAGCAAAGGCAGCAGTACCTCATGGTTTAACTTCTGTAGATGTTATGGTAAAAGGACCAGGTTCTGGTCGTGAAGCAGCAATTCGTGCATTACAGGCTTGTGGAATCGATGTAACAAGCATCAGAGATGTAACACCTGTACCACATAACGGATGCCGCCCACCAAAGCGTCGTCGTGTATGATTTTTGTGGAATATACCACAGGATTTTAAGAACGGTCTGCCTACAGTGGCAGATATAAAGATGAATAATTATTTGTGTATTATTATATAGGAGGAAATAAACATGGCAAGAGATATGACTCCAGTACTCAAGAGATGTAGAAGTCTTGGAATTGACCCTACATTCCTTGGTCTTGATAAGAAGTCTAATAGAAATGCTAGAGCTGGTAGAAAGCAGAGCGAGTATGGTCTTCAGCTCAAAGAGAAGCAGAAAGCAAAGTTCATTTATGGTGTTTTAGAGAAGCCTTTCAGAAACAACTTTGCAAGAGCTCAGAAATTAAAATACGGTACAACTGGTGAAAACCTTATGATTATTCTTGAGCTTCGTCTCGACAATGTACTCTTCAGAATGGGTTATGGTCGTACAAGAAAAGAGTCAAGACAGATTATCGATCACAAGCATGTACTTGTAAACGGCAAGTGCGTAAACATCCCTTCATATGAAGTAAAACCGGGTGATGTTATCGAAATCAAAGAGAAGCACAAAGGTGCTCAGAGATATAAGGATATCCTTGAAGTAACAGACGGAAGAATCGTTCCGGAGTGGCTTGAAGCAGACCATGAAAAACTTTCAGGAGTTGTTAAGGAAATTCCTACAAGAGAGCAGATTGATGTTCCTGTAAATGAAGTGCTTATCGTCGAGTTATATTCTAAGTAATATTAACTGGCAGCAAAGCATAACACCCAAAAGGAGGTACTTAGAGTGCTTGATTTTAAAGAACCAAATATTGAGATAGCTGAGATTTCAGAAGATAAAAGATATGGACGGTTTGTAGTTGAACCTCTGGAAAGAGGATATGGTACAACTTTGGGTAATTCTCTTAGAAGAATTATGCTTTCATCATTGCCGGGTACAGCCGTTAGTCATATTAAAATTGACGGCGTGGTTCATGAATTCGCTGCAATTCCGGGAGTAAAGGAAGATGTTACTGAGATCATTATGAACATCAAGAGTCTTGCTATCAAAAATAACAGCGAGACAAATGAGACAAAGACAGCTTATATCGAAGCGTCAGGTGAGTGCGTGGTAACAGCGGCAGATATTCGGGTAGATCAGGATATCGAGATTATGAATCCGGATCAGGTTATAGCTACACTTAGTGGCGGACCTGATTGCAAATTATATATCGAGATGACAATTGTAAATGGTCGTGGTTACATCAGCTCTGATAAAAATAAAAGAGAAGATTTACCTATCAATGTAATTGCAATTGATTCTATCTTTACACCGGTAGAGAGAGTAAACATCAAGATTGAGAATACTCGTGTTGGTCAGATAACTGATTACGATAAGTTAACAATAGAAGTATATACAAATGGTACTATTGAGCCTACAGACGCTGTAAGTCTTGCAGCAAAGGTTCAGAGCGATCATTTAAAATCATTCATCAACCTTTCAGATAAGACATCTAATATTCAGGTTATTGCCGAGAAACCGGACAATACTGAAGATAAGGTGAAGGAAATGAACATTGATGAACTTGAACTTTCAGTTCGTTCATACAACTGTTTAAAGAGAGCCGGTATCAATACTGTCGGTGAACTTTGCAACCGCACATCTGAGGACATGATGAAAGTTAGAAACCTTGGACGTAAGTCATTAGAAGAAGTTATAGCTAAATTGAAAGAGTTAAACCTTTCATTTAACTTAAGCGAAGATTAATTAGGAGGTAAGCACACATGGCAGGCTATAGAAAACTTGGAAGAACTTCCAGTCAGAGAAAAGCATTGCTTCGTAATCAGGTAACAGATTTGTTATACTATGGCAAGATTGTTACGACGGAAGCTAAGGCAAAAGAAATCCGTAAGATTGCAGAAGGTATCATTGCTTTAGGCGTAAAAGAGTGCAATAATTTTGATACAGTGAAAGTTACTGCTAAGGTAGCTCGTAAAGATAAAGATGGAAAGAGAGTTAAAGAAGTTGTAGACGGTAAGAAAGTTACAGTTTATGACGAAGTAGAGAGGGAGATTAAGAAAGATCAGCCTTCAAGACTTCATGCAAGAAGACAGATGCAGAAAACTCTTTTCACAGTTACAGAAGTTCCTGCTGACAAGCAGAGCCGCAGAAAAGATACAAAGAAAGTTGATGTTGTATCTAAGGTTCTTGATGATATCGCACCAAAGTACACAGACCGCAACGGTGGTTATACACGTATCGTAAAGATTGGTCAGCGTAAAGGTGACGCAGCTATGGAAGTACTTATTGAGTTAGTATAATTCAAATAAGAAAATATAAAATAGGGCTATCACATATGTGGTAGCCTGTTTTGATATATGAAAATTGGCAAATCGAAAGTTGGTGACAGCATGGAAAATATGATAGAAGCAAAAGGTCTTGTGCACGAGTATTCAAGGCGTGATGAAAATGGAGAAATAACCGAGATAAAAAGGGCACTTGACGGTGTTGACATCCAAGTGAAAGCAGGAGATTTTATCGCAGTGCTTGGAGCAAACGGCTCAGGAAAATCCACTTTTGCGAAACATCTCAATGCACTTCTTATTCCAACAGAGGGAACATTGTTTGTAAATGGAATGGACACCTCTGATTATAACAATGACCTAAAGATAAGACAGACTGCAGGAATGGTCTTTCAAAATCCCGATAATCAGATAATATCAAATGTGGTTGAGGAAGATGTGGGATTTGGTCCTGAAAATGTCGGAGTGCCAACAGAAGAAATATGGCAGAGAGTAGAAAAAAGCCTAAAGACAGTAGGGATGTATTCATATAGAAAATCTTCACCAAATCATTTGTCAGGCGGTCAGAAACAAAGGATTGCAATAGCAGGTATAATGGCAATGAAACCAAAGTGCATTATACTTGATGAGCCAACGGCAATGCTTGACCCGGTAGGCCGTAAGATGGTAATAGATACAATAACCGAACTTAACAAAAAAGAGGGGATAACGGTCATACTCATAACGCATTACATGGAGGAAGTAGTCGGAGCAGATTATGTGTATGTAATGTCAGACGGAAAAGTTCAGATGCAGGGAAAACCGAGACAGATATTTGCAAATGCGGAGGAACTTGAGCAGTACAGGCTTACGATACCAGAGATAACAAAGATAGCACTTGAATTAAATAAAAAGGGTATGAATATACCAAAGGATATTTTGAGTGCGGAGGAGCTTGTGGATTATTTAATGGGTCTTTGATGATTTTGCAATGACAGCAATAATAACACAGGTACGCTCCCGCTATGCTGTCTCCGTAGCAGTACATAAATGGTGAAAAGACCACCATTAAGTACTGACGGATACAGAATACCTGTTAATATTATTTGCTGTCATTGCAAAATCCATTAACGGTATTGAAAAAAAGATTGATTAAGATATTTGTATTATAGCGTATGAAATGGAAATATATTTTATTTTTAATAAGTATATTGTATGATATATTTATTGTATGTGAAATAGTATATAATTTTTTATATATTAATATTGTAAATGTGTATCATATGTTGGTTTGGAGGCTCATATGGGAATTAGACTTGAAAATGTTGATTATGTATATGCCGCAGGGACTGCTGAGGAGAAGAAAGCTCTGGATGATATAAATTTAAAAATAAATGATGGTGAGTTTATAGGGCTTGTCGGTCATACGGGTTCGGGCAAATCGACTTTGACACAGCTTTTAAATGGTCTTGAAAAGGCAACATCGGGAAATATTTATTATGAAGAGAAGAATATTTATGATAAAGGCTTTTCGATGAAAGAGCTTAGAGGAAATGTCGGTCTTGTGTTTCAGTATCCGGAGCACCAGTTGTTTGAGGTATCTGTTATAGAGGATGTGAAGTTTGGACCGAAAAACTTAGGTCTTGATAATCTTGAAGTTGAGATGAGGTCTTTCGAGGCTCTTAAAATGGTCGGCATAGGTGATGACCTTCTTGATGCGTCGCCGTTTGCACTGTCGGGAGGACAAAAAAGGCGTGTTGCGATAGCGGGTGTGCTGGCGATGAAACCAAAGATACTCATACTCGATGAACCGATGGCAGGTCTTGACCCGGCAGGCAGGGACGAGATACTTGAACTTCTCGCAAAACTTCACCGTGAAAACGATATGACGATACTACTTGTGTCCCACAGCATGGATGATGTGGCAAAATATGTTGACAGAATGATTGTAATGAATGACGGAAAGATAGTTCTTGACGGCGAACCCAGAAAAGTGTTTAAATATCAGAGGGAACTTGAAGAAATCGGATTGGGCGTGCCGCAGGCAACAAATGTCATACACAAACTCAATGTACTTGGAGCAGGGATAGAACAGGAATGTATAACACCGAAAGAAGCGGCAGATGCTATTTTTAATAAATATATGAAAGGGAACAAATGATTAGAGATATTACCATTGGACAATATTATGCGACAGATTCAGTAATACACAGGCTTGACCCAAGAGTAAAGGTGGTTGGAACATTAGCATATCTAATATCATTATTCTGCTTTAATAAATTTAGCGGATATATAATCGCAGCATTATTTTTTGCAATACTTGTAAAAATATCCCATGTGCCATTTAAGTTCATGGTAAAAGGTCTTAAGCCTATAATGTTCATGCTTATATTTACGGCGGCGTTAAACCTGTTCTGGACACCCGGAGAGGTAGTGCTTGTAAAAGCGTGGGTATTTACTATTACGCTTGAAGGTGTTAAACGATCAGTGTTTATGGCACTCAGACTTACATTTCTTATCATAGGTTCATCACTTATGACACTCACAACAACACCAAATCAGCTCACGGATGCACTTGAAAAACTTTTAAAACCGTTGAATAAGATAAAAGTACCGGTACATGAGATTGCAATGATGATGTCGATAGCACTCAGATTTATACCGATACTTGTCGATGAGACGGACAAGATAATGAAAGCACAGATGGCGAGAGGAGCAGACTTTGAGTCGGGCAATGTCATTCAGAGGATAAAAGCAATGCTTCCTATACTCATACCGCTTTTCATATCAGCGGCAAGGAGAGCGAATGACCTTGCACTTGCGATGGATGCGAGATGTTATCACGGCGGAGAGGGCAGAACAAAGATGAAGCCTTTAAAATATAAAAAACAGGATGTGATAGCTTACCTGACGGTAGCAGCCTATGCGGTAGTGCTCGGAGTAGTGGTAAAGTTTTCAGTATTTTGAGGAAATAACTTAATAAAATTTATATGATTTCAGCCATATATATTGAATATGTATATGGCTGAAATTATTATCGGTAATATCAGATGTAAGAAATGAAAGGCTATTCTACCATAAAAAGCTACTTAACAATACAATGAACAAGCTCATTGTATTGCCAATTATCTTTTTATGGCTGAACTGTTACTATTTTGTACCAATCCTTGAATAGTATCAAATTATATTTTCTTATATTTATCAATATTACATGGAATAGTAACAACGGCATGATAAAAATTTTCTTTGATAAAATTATTATAATTACCACGGTTAGTGTGTGTGATATTAAAAACATTAGCAGTACCATAACCGTGAACAAGTTCATCATCATCGTATTTTATCGTGTCAGGGAGAAATGTATTGTATAAATGAATTACAAGTTCACGCTCTGTTGTGAAAATATCAACATCAATCTCTCTTTTTCTTGGTGGCATTATTTTTTCACACGCATTATAGCAATTATCCAAAAGATTTCCGAGAATAATGCTGAAATCATAATCGGATATCTGTATATTGTCAAGGTCAACTTTAATATTTGTTTTAAATACGATATTATTATGTTCCGCAAGCATCATATAGTTACTTACAAAAGAGTCAATAACAAGATTTCCGGTATTGATGCGGTTGAAAGTCTGCTCCATATCTCCGATAGATGTATTAATATAATCATCAATTTCACTGTAGTGTTGTTTGTGCAGACATTCCCTGATGAAAAAATAATGCTTTTTAACATCGTGGATAATCTTGCGTGAATTTTTATAAGTTGTTGATAAAAGAAGATATTTCTTTGTCTGATATTCAAGTTTATCATTTAACTGTTTTTTGGTGATTTCCAATTCTTTTACTTTTAAAAGGCTGTCAAGTAAAAAGTAGTTGACTATATTTGCAGCAAGAAGTCCTATTATTGCAAGTGTATTCATTGTTTTATGAAAAATATTATTTTTTGGTGCATTAGAGATACTTAAAATAAGTATATTAGTTAAAACCGGTGTAAACAAAATAAGTATTGAGTATTGTAATGTAAGTAATTCACTCTTTTTTCTTTTTACAAAAAGAACGGCAAACATTATAAACACAAAAAATAAAATTTGTGATATAGCAAGGCAGATACCGTTTTGGGAGAGTATTTTAGCCCTGTCTTCCTTTGGAAAGTAGGATATAATAATATATATCACAACTTCTGATAAGCCGCCCAGAACATGATAAGATATGGCACTAAGTAAACGCAGTTTAAGGTTTGCATTATATAAAAATGTCAGTAAAAATATTGTTAATATACTTACTAAAGAGACAATATACAAATGTTTACTGCCTGACAGATTAAAATAACTGTTGGTGATAAATCCTATAAATTCATATAGTACAAAGAATGATATAAATATAGGATAAGGAATATTTTTATTACGCTTTTGAAAAATAGTATTAAAAAATATGTTCATAGTAAAAATATCAAAAATATCAGATGTTAAAGTGTAAATCATTATAAACCTCCGCTTATACATATATGGGCAAAAAGAGTTCGGATTTCTTTTTCTTTTCGCCTGCTTACGGGAATTGCATCACCATTATTCATAATAAGTTTTTTATCTTCAAAATAATGTATCTGTGAAGTGTTGACAAGGTACCCCCTGTGGGACAATATAAAATTATAATCTTTTAAAGATATTTCCCACTCAGATAAAGTGCCTATAGTTTCTATAGAATGATCCTCTAACACTATTTCGAGTCTTTTTAAATGTGCATCAATCGTATGTATGTAAATTATTTTGTGCGAATATATGACTTCTTCTGATAAATCAGTTTTTATAATAAATTGAACTGTATGTGTCAAATTAAAATCTTCAATTATATTGTTCATAACCATGTTGAATTTTTCATATGATAATGGTTTTGACAGGTATTGAAAAGCCTGAACATCAAAACTGTTTTGCATATATTCCGGATAATTGCTCACAAAAACAATCTTTACATCACGGTCAGGAAGTTTTCTTATTCGTTTAGCAACATCAAGACCGGACAATTCAGGCATTTCTACATCAATAAATAAAAGCTGAAACACGCCATGCTTTGAGTATGTATTTAAAAGGTTTTGACCGGATTGAAAGCGGCTGATATTAAAATCAACATCATGTATCATTTGATATTTAAAAAGGTAATCTGATATTATGTCAATATCGTTTTCTTCATCATCGCAAATAGCAACATTAAGTATCATGTGAAATCCTCCAAGTGGATAAAATAATGAACGCATAAGCAGTAATATAAAGAGTTTATGCAAAATTCTATTGTATGCAAAATAAATGCACAAATTTATGATATAGGATTTTGGAGTTATTATATCAGATAATATACCTATAAGCTACAAATTTTGACGAATGGTTAAAAATAGTGGATAAGTGGTGTTATTATGAAAAGAAAACTATAACCGAAAGTCGATAAAATTTGACCATTCGTCTGAAAAAAACAGATATTAGATGAAAGTGTGGTATGATATATGAAATATAAATAGGACAATGTGGGAGTTAATATTTTTTTTGGACTATAGTAAAATGGGAGGTGAAGAATGTGAAGAAATTTACTTATAAGGCAGCAAATGTTTTATGTGCATTTGCAGTGCTTATTGCACCGATTGCAGGCAGGGCTTGCAGAATACTTTTTTATGAGCCGGAGAAACCTGAGGGACTTGATGATTTCATTAGTAAGCATAAGGGATTGTAAAAGAAAAAAGGAGAAAGTGCGTATGAAAAAGAAAGCACTTTTAACAATAGGAATTATTTTTTCTATGGTTATAACATCATTTAATATGAATTTTGAAAATGTGGATGCTGATGAGACAGAAGCTAGTGAACAATATATTGTTTCTACAAAAAATGGTGAATTGTTTAAGGATATACAGACTAAATATGGTGACTGTATATCGGACGAAGCTGAAAAAGCAGAGAGCTTAGAAGAACATAATACAACTGTTTTAGAACTGTCTGAAAAGGAAGCTCAACAATTGGAAAAAAAGCAGGGGATAACGATAGAACCTGATTGTGAAATGGAGGGATTAGGAGAAACAGAAGATAATATTACGGATGTATCAGAGTGGAATATGCAGATGATAAATGCAGATGAAAATTCTGAAAAAAGCAAAGATAAGATTAAAGTAGCAATAATTGATTCAGGTGTAGATTATACTAATGGTATAAAGGTTGCAGAGAGATATAATCTTGTACCGGGTGAAGAAGATATAAATATTATATATGAGGACAGAACCGGGCATGGAACCGCAGTGGCGGCGATTATTGCAGCAAATTCAAAAGATAAAGATGGAATTTCAGGAATAGCACCTGATAATGTTGAATTATATTCAGTTAAAGCCTTAGACTGCGAGAATAAAGCACCTTTAAGCAGAATAGTTGATGGAATTTATTGGGCAGTTGATAAGGGTGTTAATATAATCAATTTAAGTTTAGGAACAAAAACCAATGCAGATATACTTGAACAGGCAATAAAATATGCAGACTCAAAAGGTGTGTTAATAATAGCGGCAGCAGGAAATGATAAACAAATTCAATATCCGGCAGCTTATGATGAAGTGATAGCAGTTGGTTCGGTATCAAAGGATGGAAATATATCAAAGAATAGTGCCGATGACGAGAGAGTAGAATTGGCTGCACCGGGTGAAGCTGTTAAATCGGCCTGTTTTTTAGATGGTACGCTGCAGGTGAGCGGAACAAGTGTAGCGGCTCCTCATGTTACGGGAGTAGCGGCAGTATTATGGGCAAAAGATAAAAGTAAATCAAAGGAATTTATAAGAGATTTATTAAAAGAAACATCAAAAAAACTAGAGGATGGAAGTGGATTAATAGACTTACAATATGCCCAAAATAAGTATGATGAGTTTTCAAAAAATTATCAGGAAGGGATTGATAATAGTGATATTATAGAGAAAAATCCTGAGAAAGTAGAAAATTTTAGCGAAACTGATAATGCTGAAGCATTATGGGGAGATGCTGTACATACAAGTGTTTCATCTTCGAGTGGATTGACAGGAGTAGAATTAAAATTGTTGTATGGAGCATTGATATATTCAGACCATGATGAGGATAAATCAAATACTACAGATACATTAGGAGATGATGCCGGAATTTCTAGAATGACATATAATTGGACTTTTCATGGTTATGGATATGGACAGCATCATACATTTGATTCGAGTAGAAAACTTTTACATAAACATAGCACAAAGATTAGGTCAAATTATATTGCTAATACTATGCAGATATATAAATTGGCTATGAATTATAAAAATGGAATATATACCAGACCAGATAAAGTTGCAGGAATTTACGATTCTGATTATGAAGTAATTATGGATAGATTAAATGCAGATTCAAAAAATGGAATTGTAAAAACAATGCGTCCGAGCGGAGGACCTGTAAAAATAAATGTAAAAGAAAATGGCGAGAAAGAAAAAGAAGAAACAGGTGTTTTAATAAACAAAAAAACAGTTAGCTGGGATAAAATATTTAATTTTTGTGTAAAGCAGAGCAATACAAATACGACAGTATCTAATAATAATAAAAATCGCTCAATAGTAATTTTAGGACTGGCATTGCATAATGCGATGGATACATTTTCTCATTCATCATGTAGCAGTGATGGAGCATTAATTAAACATGATAAAAATACTTCAACAGGAAAGAAACTTGCGGATGATGCTTCGTATTATCCTAATAGAGTAGACGGAGCTGTAAAGGTTGCAAAAAGTATATTGAAAAAATATCAAAATGAAAGAGAGTTGTCGGCTTCTGATTTTAATTTCAGTTCTGTGTATAAGCCATATCAAGGAGCATTTACATTAATTGGATATGCTGAATATATGAACAGAGTTAGTCCAAGTTATTTTAAATCCAATATGGCAAGTATAGATCAATTATCAACAGGAATAAAAGAATAATATAATAGTTATTGAATAAAAAACTGCAACAAAATCCAAAAATATCTGTCTTATATTATAAGAATAATTATAAAAATATAAGGCAGATGTTTTTACATGGGAGGGAGGAATGATTATGAGCATGAGATTAAAAAAATTATTGGCATTATCATTGAGTGTTTCTTTAGTTTCAACAGGTATTTTCGTTGATGTTGGAATGAGAAGTGTGACTGCAGTAGCATCAAAAACAAAACAGGCTAAGGACAAGAAGAATGTAAAAAAAGTAAAAGTAACGGTTGCACAGAAAAAGACGATAAAAGCACCAAAAAGTGAGAAAAAGGTAGTATGGAGTATTGTAAGTGGACAGCAGAACATATCAGTAATAAAAAACTACTTGGAGCTAAAACCTTGTTTGCGACACATTACCATGAACTGACGGAACTGGAAGGCATTCCGTTCAAAGAAATTTCAGAATCGACCGCCATACCGGTTAATACTTTGATTTCCAGGAAAAGATATGCAGTCTTGTTTCTCAGGAAAAGATTATATAATCTATATGAAGATATTTTGTAAACAACTTGTTCCCTAAAAGTGCGTTTCCGAACTATATCTGTGCGGATATGCACAACGCCGAAGAGAATCTAAAATTTCAACACAATATAAATCAAACACTTACAATATTGGCACAGCTTTTGTTCTTTCATTAGTAAATTAAAATTCTTATACTCATGATTAAGACAGTAGCATTAGAAAAAATCTTCCGTACAGAGGAAGTTGAAACTTGGGCCTTGAACAAGGTGAACATTGAAGTTAAAGAGGGAGAGTTTGTAGCAATAATGGGGCCTTCCGGTTGCGGTAAGTCTACGCTGCTGAATATCCTGGGATTACTGGACAACCCGACTTCCGGCGAATATTACCTGAACGGGATAGAGGTTTCCAAATATACGGAAGCACA
>ENA-OWPM01001150-OWPM01001150.1-human-gut-metagenome-genome-assembly--contig:-NODE-1150-length-23910-cov-5.145504_pt1 | contig 23910 bp, 18 predicted proteins | sample MGYA00248267_ERZ651852 | MGnify/ENA primary metagenome ERZ651852 (study PRJEB26924, sample SAMEA4378228) | human gut metagenome | biome: human gut; feature: human-associated habitat; material: faeces...
AGCGAGCACCACATAAGAGCTTTATTTCGGTTATTCACACTAAACTCAGTACGTCCCTTATTTAAATTGAGTATATGTCAGAAAATTCAATATCAAATCTTTCAACTTTTGATGTTATTTGTTTTGTATATGTATAATTCTCATTCTTTTCTTCAGTTAATCTAATTGGAAGAATAAATACAAATTTGCTACCTTTTAATTCTGATGTATCTACATAAATTCTCCCTCCATGCAATTCTACCAATAGTCTAACTAAAAACAAACCTATTCCTGTTCCTTCTCTTTGTCTTGTATATAAATTTTCAGACTGAGTAAACCTTTCAAATATTTTTTCTTTATCTTCATTATGTATGGGATCTCCATCATTTCTAACACTTATTATAACTTCATTTTTTTCAGAGTCCATATCAACAAATACTTCGATATTACCTTTTTCATATGTATATTTTAATGCATTTGAAAGTAAATTAAGTATTATCCGTTCTATTTTCATCGGATCACAAGCTAAAATAATTTCTTCTTCAGTTGTATCAAAAATTATATTTCTTTTATTTTCAGTTATATATTCTGCAACTGAAAGAACAATATCTTCAATTAGACTCACAATATTGTGATTTCCAAGTTCTAAACTGTAGCTTCCGCTATCAATTTTAGTAATATCCATTATATTATTTACAATCTTTAAAAGCCTGTATGAATTTTGCTTAATACCTTTTAAATACCTATTCATATCTACTTTGCAGATATTACATGTATTATTAGAATTATTAAATCTCTCTGCTAGTACTTGTACAGTTGTAAGTATTATATTTAATGGGGTTTTAAACTCGTGAGACATATTAGCAAAAAATTCTGTTTTTAAACTTTCTAATTCAATTGTTTTTTCTAACTTCCTTTTTTCATCTTCTAATTTTAATCTAGAAGTTATATCTTTTCCTGAAATAAAAAATTTATTATCTTCACTAATGTACATTATATTCCACTCAATACTTTTATACTCATTATTTGCACATAAGTATCGTACTACAATTCCATGTATTTTCTTGCATTCTTTTGCAATTTTATATATCTTATCAACTTTTTCTTCATCATCTGGATGACGTAAAATTTTCTTTTTATATCTATCTCCTATTTCTTGAATATCATATCCAAAAAACTTCTCTAAATGTTCTATTTCACCTCCATTTTCAAAATAATTTTGCTCACCATCAAATATAATATAAAAATCAATTGTATTTTCTAAAAAAATCTGAAGCTTTTTTTCACTTTTTTTTCTTTTTTGCAGTTCCATTTTATACTTATTTGTAAGAATTCTGTTTTTTATAATTACTCCAAGTCTATCACATGTATTCCAAATTAAATCTTCCTCAATGTATGAATATGAACTTTTATCATCATAATGAATATTTAATATTCCAATTAATTCATTTTCATATTTTATAGAATAGGTTTTGATAAAACTTATGATATTCTTACCATTATATTCTATTTTAAAAGGCTTATTAACATTATTAGCATTCATCAAGTAATCTTCATATTCTTTATGTAATTTAACATTATAATCTTTTGGAATTATACTATCATTATATGTCTTTAAAAATATATTCATTTTTTTATTTTCTTCATCAAATATAAATACTGTTACTCCACTTGCTTTTAAGGTATTTTTCAAAATATATGGTAACTCGCTTGTATTGTTAGCGTTCTTATTATCTAATAGTGTAAGTGTACTTTCCTCAATTTCTTTATAAAGATTCTCATTAAGTGTTATATCTCTTCCTATTCCACCGATTAATTTTATATCTTTGTTGTTATTTTCTAATATCATTCTAGAAACTTCAAAAAAATTCTTGAATTTCATATTAACAGGGGTTTTCCTATGAAATACAGTTTTCTCATTATCTAATATTTCTCTATCTTCTGATAAAAATAGTTGTGATGTTTCCTCATCTCTAATATCATAGTCACTTTTTCCTATTATGTCTTCTGGGACCATGTTAGTTATTTCTGCATACTGCTTATTAACATACTTATATATTCCATCGCTACCTTTAATCCAAACTGGATAAGGAATATTATCTATTAAATATTTTAAATCTTCTAATTTATAATCTTCAGTGTATTTATAATTATTTCTCATACTCTCAACCCTTTATATGTTATTTTAGCAATTATTCATAAGATATTTGTACAATATACAATAAGTATATCCTGTTATTATAATATTTACAATAAAATATAATTAATTACTTAATATTGAATTTATTCTTTGATAATTACAATTTCTCCAAGAATTTTTCAAGTATTTCAGCAGTTATTCCCCATATAACATAGTGATCATATTTATAAAATAAAGTTCTTCCTATTCCTTCTCTGAATTTATAATTTTCTCCATCTTGTATCAAATCATAAGGGAAATCTTTCTCACGTATAGCTATTAATCTTTCTTTTGTTTTTATAGGTTCTATATTATATATTTTCTTTATTGGAATATAAAAGATATGATCAACTTCATCCGTATTGATTTCTAATTCATCTAAATTCTTCACTTGCCCCAAAAAAGGATATATTATTGTAGACTCAAATTTAACAACTGTATCAAGTTCACATATTATATCAATTGACTTAAGACCGATTTCTTCTTTGGTTTCTCTAAGTGCTGCCTCATATGGAAATTCATTTTCTTCAATTTTACCACCCGGAAAGCATACATCCCCTGGCTGAGTTTTTAATGTTTTAGCTCTAACTTCAAATATTATATTCAGTTCGTTATTAATATTAATTAATGGTATTAATAATGAATATTTTTTCATAGTCTTATGTCCACTTATATTAACTTTTCTATCTTTTAATTTATTTTTTATTATTTCAATATCCATATCTATAAAAATCCTTTTCTTTCATACTATGCTTATTATTATAATTTATTTTTTCAATGAAATATAATTCTTTACATAAAATATTGTTAAAATTCTTTTACTAAAGTATACTTATTTTATAAAGTATATATTAATTTTTTGTTACTTAAATGTTTTATTTTTAGAAAGGTTTGTTGTTATGGGCGATGTTTTAATAATTGGAATACTATTTATTGTAGCATACATAATTGGAAAAGTTATTGGTAATGTTATTTATAAAAAACGTAAAGGGAAAAAATAAAAAACCTGGGAGAACCCAGGTTTTCATTTTTTAATCATTATATTCGTAATTTGTTATTTCGTTTATTGTGTTATCATCATTCATAAATACAACCTTAGGTTTATGCTCTTTTGCTTCTTCCTCACTCATTTGAGCGTAAGCAATTATTATTACCTTATCTCCAGGCTGTACACATCTTGCTGCAGCACCATTTAAGCAGATTGTACCTGAACCTCTTTTACCTGGAATAACATATGTTTCAAGTCTTGCACCATTGTTATTATCAACAATTTGTACTTTCTCATTTTCAAGAATTCCAGCAGCATCCATTAGATCCTTATCTATAGTTATGCTTCCAACATAATTTAATTCTGCTTGAGTAACCGTTGCTCTATGAATTTTTCCTTTTAACATTGTTAATACCATTTTATATTTCCCCCATTTGTTTCTAAGTTATAATACATAAACAAAAATCATAGTTTTTCAATTTTTTAATAAAAACTGTTTTTAGGTTTTTATAAAAAATATTGTATTTTTAGATTTTATTAAAAATTTAGATTTTTATATATTATTTAAATTCTTATAGTTTTTTAATAATTACGTTTTTATAAAAATATCAAAAAATCAGATTATCAATAAGTCTTGTTTTTCCTATATAAACTGCTATTGGAATTAAAATTTTATTTTCTATTGTATTAACATCTTCTAAACTTTCTGCATCCACAACTTCTACATAGTCAATCCTAGCTAATGGATCTAAGTTTAACTCATTTCTTATTATCTCTTTAATTTTTTGTGCATCTCTTTCTCCTGACATTAAAGCTTCTTTAGCTAACTTTAAACTTCTGCTTAAAACTAATGCAGACTTTCTTTCATCTATTGAAAGATAAGTATTTCTTGAGCTTTTAGCTAGTCCATCTTCTTCTCTTATTATTGGACATTCCACTATTTCAACATCAAAATTTAAATCTCTTATCATTCTCTTTAAAACAGCAACCTGCTGAGCATCTTTTTGACCAAAATAAGCTTTATCTGGAGTTACTATATTAAATAATTTAGATACTACTAGGCAAACTCCATCAAAATGGCCTGGTCTTTTAGCTCCACAAAGTTTATCTGTTAAATTCAATACACTTACACTTGTAGATTTATTTTCAAAATACATTTCACTTGGTTCAGGGTTAAAAACTATATATGATCCTGCTTCTTTTGCAGTTTCTAAATCTTTTTCTATATTTCTTGGATAAGCATCATAATCTTCAGTTGGTCCAAATTGAGTTGGATTTACAAATACACTTACAATAACTTTATCGTTTTCTTTTGCTGCTCTTTTTATTAAACTTTGGTGACCTTCATGAAGTGCTCCCATGGTTGGAACAAATCCTATGGTAAATCCTTGTCTTTTATATTCTTTAATTATATTTCTTAATTCTTTAATTTCTTTAACTAACATAATTTTGCCCCTTTTATAATTAATTAAATTTTAGATTTTATTTTTTATATATAATTCTTTTAAAATTCAGTTTTTGTGAAGTATTTTATTTTTTATAGCTTTTTTTAATTTATATAAAATTTATAATATACTGCTTTTTTAAAAATTTCTTAAAAATCATAGTTTTTATGATTTTTAAGAAATTTAGTTAATTTTTTATTTTTTTAATTTATAATAAAAAATATATAAATTAAGATATATGAGTTAATATAATTTCTTTAATTCTTCCTCATTTATACTAAAAGTATGTTTTTCCTCTGGAAAACTTCCATTTTGAACTTCACTTATATAACTTCCTACAGCTTCTTTTATAACAGTTCCTAGGTTAGCATATTGTTTAACAAATTTAGGAACAAAATCATTAAACATTCCAAGCATATCCTGATAAACAAGTATCTGCCCATCGCATTCCTTTCCTGCACCTATTCCTATTGTTGGTATACTTATTGAATCTGTAATCATCTCTGCAACCTTTCCTGGTATTCCTTCTAGAACAACTGCAAATGCTCCAGCCTTTTCTATAAGTTTTGCATCTTCAATTAATTTTTTTACTGTTTCTTCACTCTTTCCTTGAACTTTAAATCCACCAAAAGCATTTACTGATTGAGGAGTTAGCCCTAAATGTCCCATTACAGGAATCTGTGCATTAACTATTGCTTCAATTTGTTTTATTACATGAGCTCCACCTTCAAGTTTAACTGCATGAGCTCCACCTTCTTTTACTAATCTTCCAGCATTTAATACAGCTTGTTCAACTGATATATGATAAGATAAAAAAGGCATGTCACTTACTATTAATGCATTTTTTGCACCTTTTTTAACCGCTTTTGTATGATATATTACTTCATCTATTGTAACACCTAATGTATCTTCATCACCTTTTATAACCATACCAAGTGAATCCCCTATTAATATCCCATTAATATTACATTCATCAAATAATCTTGCAGTTGAATAATCATATGCTGTAAGCATTGATATTTTTTTATGTTGTTTTTTCAAATCCTTAAATGTTAGAATTGTGTTTTTCATTACTTTCTGCTCCTTTAAGTAATTCATAAATTTCTTCATATTTTTGAATTTTACAAAAATTATTTTGATTCATTGCATTTTCCTTTTTACAAGCTAGTTCTAAAAGATTTAAAGATAGAATATCATAAAACTTATTATGTTCTTCGAATAAAGATGCTTTATGTTTTTTTATTGTTTCTAAATCTCCACGTACAACTGGTCCTGTAAGTGAATTTAAAAAGCCATTTTCAAAAATATTATTCATATTTCCATAAATAAGTGGTTTAAGTGCTTTTAAAGCTTCTTCTTCACTTAAATCAAAGTACTTTAGATAGCCTGTCCCAATATTTATTAAAGATAATACTAGGTTAGAAACAATAACATTACATAAATGATATTTTGAATCTATTTCGCCGTTTCTAATAAAATATTTATTAGGCAGTTTGTTCAATAAATCTACTATTAATAAATGACTGTTAAATTTTAAATTAGCATCTGTTTTCTTAGAAATATTTTGACTCTCTAAATTGTCTCCTTCAATTGAAAAATAGATTTCTTTTAAATCTCTCATAATTACATTTTTATTTGGAAATGCAAAGATTGGGTGTATAGAATAGATAAGTGCTCCAGCACTTTTTGCATTAGATAATACACATGATTTTAGAGAGCCACTGCAATGACAAATGCATCTGCCTCTTAAATCAAATTCTGAAATTTTTTTATCTATAATTGAAATGATATCGTCAGGAGTTGTAATAAATATTATATTACTTTCTTTAATTATATCTTCAATATTCACATAGTATTTCGAATTTGTAATTATTGAAGCCTCTTTTGCGCTTATAAAATTTTGACCATAAAAGCCTGTTACATATAATTTATTGTGAGTAAAGTAGCGTCCAAGGTTTACGCCTACCTTCCCAGGTCCTATAAAACCTATTTTTAAACTTATAAGTACCACCTCCATATAAAGTGATACAACATCCTAATTTCAATCTCATTCAATATACTAGATATGAGTTGTATTATTAAATAATAAAAAGTCTGGTGTAGTTCTATCTTGATACTACCCAGACTTATTTTATCATCTTGTTATAAAATTAACAATACAATTTTTATTTTTAATCTTCTTTGAGACAGCATACACCATCTATATTATTAAGCTGCATCATATATTCATTATGGTCTCTTTTTTCAGCAAGAGTAAGTGTCATAGAAAAGGCTATAGTATGGCTGTCTAATTTATCTAACTTTCTTACTTCTACATTTGTTATTTTAGTTCCATCAGACTTTACAACTTTCATAAAGTTTGCTATTCCTACTACTTCCTCAAGTTCAACGTATATATCTAATACCCTTGTATGCATTCTAGAATGAACATCCCATCTGTGGAGTACAGTAACAACTGCATATAAAAAAATGCAAGAAAGTATTGCACCTTCATAAAAACCTATTCCAACAGCTAGTCCCATACAAGCACAAGCCCAAAGGCCCGCAGCTGTAGTAAGTCCTTTTACTTCATTTTTTCCTACAACCATAATTGTACCAGCACCTAAAAAACCAATTCCACTTATGACCTGAGCTCCCATTCTGCTTGCATCGCCAGTCATCCCAAGTATATCACTCATGTACTGACTTGTTATCATTATCATAGCTGCACCAATACATACAAGTATATGTGTTCTAAATCCTGCTGGTCTTTTCTTTCTTCCTCTTTCAGCACCAAGAATTCCTCCACAAATTGTTGCAAGAGTAAGTCTTATAATTATAGAAATAGTATTTATTTCTCTTAAGTATAATGTAAGTTCTTCAAAGTAGTTTTGTATATTCTGCATTATAAAATCACGTCCTTTGTATAATGTTTAAAATAACTCTTTTGTTAATAAAATATTCAACTATTAAAATTAAGTTCTATTATTAAATACTAATACTAATTTTTATTATCTTTAAGATATTAATTTTTTTACAAATTCCTCGTATTTGAAAATATGATTAGAGTATTATGGTACATATAAAATTAAATAATAAATAGTCATGTTAACTAATAAATATGAAATAGATTATATCATAAAATACTAGTTAAAACAGCATTCATTAAAATATATAAGTCTATAACTTTTATATTTTAAGTTATAGACTTATAATACTTAATTAAATAGTGATAAAATATCCTCCTCAGATAACGTATTAATATTATCTGCACTTAAATCATCACCTAAAATTTTAGAAATAAGTTCTCTCTTAGTATCTTGAAGATCAACTATTTTTTCCTCTATTGTTCCTTTAGCAATAAGCTTAATAACTTCTACAACATTTTCCTGTCCAATTCTATGTGCTCTGTCTGTTGCTTGATCCTCTACAGCTGGATTCCACCAAGGATCAAAATGTATTACAATGTCTGCACTTGTTAAATTTAACCCTGTCCCACCAGCTTTTAATGAAATTAGAAAAACACTATTTTCTCCATTATTAAATTCTTCAACCATCTTCATTCTATCAATTGATGGTATAGATCCATCTAAATATGAATATCTAAAATTATTTTTTTCTAATGTTTTACCTATATTTTTAAGCACAGAAGTAAACTGAGAAAATACTAGTACTTTATGATTTTCACATACACTTTGCTCAAGTAGTTCCATAAGTGAATCTATTTTCCCACTATCCCCATTATACTCCTCCATTACCACAGACGGATCTAAGCATAACTGACGAAGTTTTGTTATATAAGATAAAATTTCGATTTTACTCCTAGTAAATTCTAAGTCTTCTACCTTTTTAGCAATTATATCTTTTACGTATTTTGAATAAGCTTCATATACTTTTGTCTGCTCATCACTAAGTGGAACATATAATCTTTTTTCAATCTTATCAGGTAATTCTTTAATTACATTTTTCTTATACCTTCTAAGTATAAACGGCTTAATAAGTCTATTTAATTCTTGAATAATTTCTGGACCTTCTTCAAGTCTTCTAAAATATCTAGAAGTAAAACGCTTTTCATCATAAAGATAATTTGGCATTATAAAATCGAAAATTGACCAAAGCTCCATAAGGGAATTCTCTATTGGAGTACCAGTTAATGCAAATCTTCTTTTAGCATTAATAGTCTTCACAGCCTTTGCATTTTGAGATGATGAATTTTTTATATTCTGTGCTTCATCTAAGATACAATAATCAAATTCCATAGTATAAATATCTATATCACGTCTTAAAAGATTATATGTAGTTATAATAACATCGTATTCTTTATACTCTTTAAGGAGTTTTTCTCTCTCTTCTTTGCTGCCGTTTGCTATTGCAATTTTCATATTAGGTGCAAATTTTTTGAATTCATTATTCCAGTTATATATAAGAGATGTAGGTGCAATAATTAAACTTTTGCTTCCTTTGTTTGATAATAACAATGTTATGGTTTGAAGTGTTTTACCAAGGCCCATTTCATCACCAAGTATTCCACCAAAACCTAAATAATCTAGTGTTTTAAACCAATTATAACCACTTATTTGATATTCTCTTAAGCTTGCATTTAAATCATTTGGAACTTCAAATATTTTGCCTTCAATATTTGTAAGCTTCTTCTTAAGCTCCTTAATTTCTTTACGCCCCTTTATATAGCGCATTTTTTTATCTTCTAAATAGTCTTCTAAATATACAGCTTTATTTAAAGGTATTTCTATTACATTTTTATTTAATATTTCTTCTTCTATTAAATTATCAATAAGAGTTAATGCTTCTTTAATGTTTATTTCTTCTAAATCTAAAAATTCTCCATTTTCAAGCTTATAATACTTAACATTATCTCTAAAACTTCTTAAAATCTTAGTTATTTCTTCCTCTCCCAAATCCCCAAGATTAAATTCAAATTCAAAGTAGTCATATTTTCCTTTTCTAACTTCACCTTTAAATTGTGACTTAGTTAATTTCTTTAACCCCTTAAACCTTTCTGAATAATATACTTCTCCATAACTTTGAAGCTTTTCTATATCATACTTAAAAAATCTAAAGCCTTCCCCATCATCACCTATAAAGTAAAATTTATTATCTACTTCTTGGAAATGTAGTCTTCTTATAAGACCAAATACTTCACTTTCAGATGCAGAATCCCTATATATTACCTTATCTTTATATTCTTCAAAGTAATTAAATTCGTGGCCAGCGTATGAAACTTTAAATATTAAAGATATTTCCTTATCTTTATCAAAATAAAAGTTAAACTTAGGCTTTGATATTACAACCTTATTTTTTATACTTTTTGATAATATTAAACCATCAGTCACTTTTTGAATGGATGGTATTAAATCCGTTAATATTTTAGTTTCCTTATCTTTAGGAAAACTAATTTTTGAAGTTGCACCAAAAATCTTTAAGTAGGGCTCAAGCCTTTCACATTGTTCTAATGATGGTATATAGATTGAAGTTCCATATAAAAATACATCTTCATCTTTTGTTAAAGCTTCAGGCATTCCATTATTAGCTTCCAAAGTTACACTATCTTTTTTAGCATCTAAACTTAAAGGAATAGGTATATCTTCTTCTAATATCTCACTTTCAAGTAATCTATAAAAAAATCCATCACCTAAATAAACTCTATTTTTTTTAATTATTCTTAAAAATTCTTTTACCATATAATCTGGAATTGTTATTAATTTTCCGTCTATAAGTTTATCTTGTGATCTTCTAAAACTTCTATCATTTTCAGCAATAGATCGGATATTATTCATAAATTTAAACAATCTTTTATCTTCTAATGATAATCTTTGCTTTCTTAAATCAAACTCAAAATCTTTTCCATATTTAATAGGAACATTATTGTAACTACAGAGTAAAAATTGATTAATATCCCTAATTATATACATCTTACTACTTTTATTTCTAATCCCAACTTTAAATTCTGCTTGTAGTTTTGATGACCAATTATTTTTATTTATTATAATATCAAATTTAAGTAAATCCTTCTCTTTATCATCTATTAAAAGAGATAATAAACTTAAGCTGCTATCATTAGCTGTATTATTTTCTGATTTATTTTCTAAAGATTTAGAAAGTTTTTTTCTTAGTTCAGAATCATTATCTATACTTTTTAAGAAAGAGTAAAAGGTTGCTGTAATATGTTTACAGCAATAATTATCTTTCCTAAATTCATTTTTTTCAAAATCTGCGCAACTACAGTGAGTTCCAATAAGTTCTCTCGTTATATTATCAATTTCTAAATTGCATGAATACTCACTATAAAGGCTTTCAGAAACAACATATGATTTTATATTAATAGAATCGTCTTCTACATTTATATTTATATCTTTAATAAGATCATTTTTTAAAACTCTTTCTCCTTTAGTTTTCATGAGATTTGTAATGTGCTTATTAAATTCTTCAAGTAAAATCTGTTTTATCAAAATATCACCCTTTTATTCAACTGACTTCATTCTAGTTATAAGTTTACTATCAATATATTGTGATTTAGAAAATCCTTTTCTAAAATATCTTATCTGCTTATATTTAATACCTTTCATTTCTATATCTAGAACGTCAATTCTATCACCAGTAAAAATCATAGGCTCCATCTTACCTTTTAAAAAAATATGTAATTCCATTATGATACTCCCTTTTGCATATATAATAAATCTTTTCTTTAATATAACATCACATTTAACCATTTAATAAAAGTTTTGCTGATATTATATAATATTTACTATATAAGTATGCTAATTAATTTATTTTGAATAGTTCTTTATAGCTTCAGCTATTTCATTTAAATATTCCCATCTCTCATACTTAAATTCAAGCTTTCCTTCAAGTTCTTCTTTTTCTTTCATAAGCTCATTAAGCTTTCCATAGTTTGAAGCGTTTTTGCTCATCTCATTTTCAATTTTTTCAAGATTTTCTTCAAGTTCAGCAATCTCTTCATCAATTACTTCATATTCTTTTTGTTCTTTAAAAGTAAATTTAGGTTTAGCTTCTTTTGTCTTTTCTTTTACATTTTTTGTTTTATCATCTTTTTCTTCTTTTATGATTGCATTGTTATTTTCAACATCTGATCTTTCTATTTCTTTATATATAAGAAAATCACTATAATTGCCGTGATATTCTTTAATAAGTCCATTCCCTTCATAAGAAAAAATCTTATTACATATTCTATCTAAAAAATATCTATCATGTGATACAACAACTACTATTCCCATAAATTTATCTAAAAAATCTTCCAAAATCTGTAATGTTTCTATATCTAAATCATTTGTAGGTTCATCTAAAATTAAAAAGTTTGGTGATTCCATTAATACTCTAAGAAGGTGCAATCTTCTTCTTTCACCACCTGATAATTTTTCAATTGGTGTATACTGCATAGTACCATCAAATAAAAATCTCTCACACATTGTTGAAGCCGTAATTTTACTTCCATCTTCTACCGGAATATATTCTCCACCTTCTTTAACATAGTCTATTACTCTCATTTTAGGATCCATATTTTCATTGTCTTGAGCAAAGCATGCAATCTTAACTGTATCTCCAATCTCAATATTTCCGTAATCCTGCTTAAGCTTTCCACGAAGAATATTAACTAAAGTTGTTTTCCCCGCACCATTTTCACCAACTATTCCTATTCTGTCATCTCTTAAAAATATATAGCTAAAATCTTTAATTATAACTTTATCATTAAATGATTTAGATATATTAGAAAGTTCAACTATTTTTTTACCAAGTCTTGTTCCTACAAAAGACATTTCTACATCGTCTTGTCTTTTTATACTCTCAGTATTTACAAGTTCATCAAATCTTTGAAGTCTTGCTTTTTGCTTTGTTGTTCTTGCTTTAGCACCACGTCTAACCCATTTAAGTTCATTTCTTATTAAAGCATTTCTTTTTTCTTCCTGTAAATTTTCTATTTCTATTCTTTCCATCTTTTTCTCTAGAAAATCTGTATAATTTCCAGGATATGAATAAAGATTACCACGATCAAGTTCAATGATTCTATTTGTTACTCTATCTAAAAAATACCTATCATGTGTAATCATAAGAAGGGCACCTTTTCTTCCATTTAAATATTCTTCAAGCCATTCAATAGAATCTGCATCCAAATGGTTTGTAGGCTCATCTAAAATTAAAAGATCACATGGAGTTATTAATGCACATGCAAGTGCAATTCTCTTTTTTTGTCCACCTGATAAATTACCTACTCTCTCATTGTAATTTTTTACTCCAAGCTTAGTTAAAATAGTCTTAGCACTACTTTCTAAATCCCAAAGATTTAAACTGTCTATTTGCTCTTGCAGTTTTAGTAATTTATCATTTAAATTATCAAAGTCATCTCCATTAGAATTTTCTATTCTTTCAATAGTTTCCTCATATTCTCTAAGTGTTATCATTTCTTTTGTTTCACCTTTAAATACCTGTTCAAGAACAGTTGCATCTTGGTCAAAAGGTGGATTTTGATCTAAATATTCAATTCTCATATTTTTGCCCTTTGATATACTTCCATCAAAGAATTCATCTTTTCCACCTATTATTTTTAAAAATGTAGATTTACCTGCTCCATTTATACCGATTAATCCAATCTTATCTCCATCATTTATCCCAAGAGATACATCTTTTAATAATACTTTTTCACTATAATTCTTACTTATATTTTCTAATGTTATTATGTTCATTTATTCATGCTCCTTTAAGAATCCTATATAAGCTTTATTGTATCATAATTTAATATATCTTGCATAAAAATTGAGTTTAGTCTTTTTAAAAGTAATATTAAAAAACTGTTTAAAATTCAATAAAATTCATTTATAAATGATTACCTTAATCGCTGAGAGCCCTATTTTTGAGTTTAGAGCTTTTGTTGTATTTTGTTTTTTTGTATAGTTTAGTTTACATAATATTTATTATTTCTACTAATTTTCTTAAATATAACGATTTTCTTACATTCTTTATTCTTTAAATTTCTCAAAATAAGGTAGCTCTTACTACGTTTATTTAATTAAGAATTTAGTAACTAAAAATTAAAGCTTCCTCTCTATTTAATTATAATAATCTTAACATCTTTGTGGCTTTTTTCATTATTACTTCTTCACTATTTATTATCTTTTCGATGTTTAACTTTTTATATCTTTATATTCAATAAAAAAGTTGTATCAAAATTATTATTAAAATTCTGATACAACTTATCCAATTAATATGCTATTTATTTAACCAGCATCATCTTTTCTTCTACATCATTGTATTCTTTATTTTTATCATAAACTATCTTAAAATGCTCATATGCTTTATTCTTGTCATTTAAATTCAAATATGCAATTCCTAGAAGATAATCAAATTCTAATAGATCTCCTTTTAACTCATCTGAAGTATCTTTTTCTCTTTTTAAAAGTTTTATAGTTTGTTTATAATCCTTATTAAAACAATACGCTTTTCCAAGTAATATGTTTTTTACATGTTTCATAGGATCGTTGTCATCATATCTAACTAAATTTAAATATTTAATTGCTTCTTTATATTTATTAAGCATATAATAACAGCTTCCAACTAAATAATTATATTTACTTCCTTCTGTGGTTAATACTTTGCTGTCTTCTAAGGTTTTTACAGTATTTCTATAATCCTTTTCTTTATAATATATAGATGATAACAAAATATATGCTTGTCTGTTTTCTGAATTTAATTTTATAGCATTATTTAGTTCTTCTTTAGCTTTATTCATCTCATTTTTTCCAATACTATCTAATGCCATATTAAAATAAGTAGCTGAAGTATTTTTAGGACTTTTTTTATATAAAAGAAATATAGCTACTGATACTAACATTAAAAAGATTCCGCCCTCTAAATTCTTAATAGATAATATAATTCCTGAAATAAACATCCAAATTACCCAGCTTCCAGCTAGCTCTTGATAATTACTGCATTCTGTTAAGTCTACATCTCTTTTTAAGACATTATTTTTAAAATTCACATTAAATCCCCCTTACCATTAACTATATTAACTATATTAACTATTTTTATATTCTTTCTTTAATAAAGAATAGTATTTACAATCTATAAATTTGTTATTGTTATCTTTTATAACACTCCTTAAATTACCTTCATATAAAAATCCACATTTTTTTAAAACCCTCATTGAAGGTATATTATTTATAGCACATTTAGAAGTAATTCTATTGATTTCCATTTGATTAAATACAAAATCTAAAACTAATGTTAAGCTTTCAGTCATAATGCCTTTGTTCCAAAATTTGTCGCTTAAACAGTATCCAACTTCTAGGCTTTCGTTTATATTGTCAATATTGGTCAAATTTATGCTTCCTATAACTGTACTACTATTTCTTTCTTCTATGCACCAATTATAGTAATCTATATTTTTATAATTTTGAATCCAATTTCTTATAATAAATTTTGTTGTTTCAATATTAGTATGAGGCTTCCATGTTAAATTTTTAGTTACTATAGTGTTAGATGCCCAATTTTTATACATGCCATAAGCATCACTTAATTGAAATTGCCTTAATATAAGCCTATCACTTTCGAGTCTTACGGTACCCTTATGATTTATCATTTTCTCTCCAACCTTAATTATAAAATCAATGAAATTATAACATGATAAATAATTTTATACCAATGATTTCATATAATATAAAAATTTTATATTATAACCTATGAACTTTTTAAATCATTTACATAATTTTTTTTTATAAGTTTATAATAAAAGTGTAGAAAATATATGAAAAATATTATGTAATTTAGACATAATTATTTATTTTATGGTTTTCATATCCACAAATTTAGAGTATAATAATCTCTAGGGATAAATTATTATATATTATGTCCCTAGAAAATTCAATTTCTATACTATTTAGAAAAAATTTATTTAATTATGGAGGTTACATTTATGTTAGTATCAGCTAAAGAAATGTTAAACAAAGCAAGAGATGGAAAATATGCTGTTGGACAATTCAACATCAATAATTTAGAATGGACAAAAGCTATTTTATTAACAGCTCAAGAAAATAATTCACCAGTAATTTTAGGAGTATCTGAAGGTGCTGGAAAATATATGTGTGGTTACAAAACTATAGTTGGAATGGTTAACGGAATGATGGAAGAATTAAACATCACAGTTCCAGTTGCTCTTCACTTAGACCACGGTAGCTATGAAGGATGCTTCAAAGCTATGGATGCTGGATTCTCATCAATAATGTTTGATGGATCTCATTATCCAATCGATGAAAATGTAGAAAAAACTAAAGAATTAGTTAAAATAACTTCAGAAAAAGGATTATCTTTAGAAGCTGAAGTTGGATCTATCGGTGGAGAAGAAGACGGAGTTATTGGTAGAGGTGAAGTTGCAGATCCTCAAGAATGTAAGCAAATTGCTGATTTAGGAGTAACAATGCTTGCTGCAGGTATCGGTAATATTCATGGAAAATATCCATCAAACTGGCAAGGTCTTGCTTTCGATGCTTTAGAAGAAATCAATAAAGCTTGCGGAAATATGCCATTAGTATTACACGGTGGTACTGGAATTCCTGAAGATATGATAAAGAAAGCTATATCACTTGGAGTATCAAAGATCAACGTTAATACTGAATGTCAATTATACTTCCAAGAAGCTACAAGAAAATACATTGAAGCTGGAAAAGACTTAGAAGGAAAAGGATTCGACCCAAGAAAGCTTTTAGCTCCAGGTTACGAAGCAATAAAGACTATAGTTAAAGAAAAGATGGAATTATTCGGTTCAATAAACAAAGCTAACTAATTCTACTCTTTAAAAAAGAGCTACAATTTGTAGCTCTTTTTTTCATTATTTAAAACATTTCTCTCACTTCTTACTTTCATCCATTCAAGTTTATTACTATGAAGATTATATATAGAATCACTCATATATTCTTTAGATATTTCTATATCTCTATTAGTCCATGCTTCTTGCATTTTAAAGTAAGTTTCTTCTACTCTGTCATTAAGTATATCTTTTGAATAGTTATTATCAATTTTTCTAAGATATATTATTAGATTATTAGCTTCTTTATTTTTTCTTATTACTTTTACTTTACATATGATTTTTTCTCTTTGCCATATCATTGCAAAGAAAATAATATTTATTGCAATACTCATTGGACTTGCATGTCCTGTACTCCTTCCATTTGAAGAGTGACTGCTACTACTATGGCTTCCACCTCCTCCACCACCGCCAGATCCTCCTCCACCTGATCTTGCAAATGATAGGGTATAGCTTTGAAATATAATCATAATTATCATTGAAAATATAATAAAATATTTACTGAATCTTTTCATAAATATTCTCCTTGATTTCTATTAGACTCATATATAGGACAACTTTTATTTTATTATATCTAATATGAAAAATACAGTCTATAAATTTAGTATTTTTATATTATGTATATCATAGCAAAAGCATCAACAATTACTAACTTTAAATTGTTGATGCTTAATTTATATTATTAGGTTAAATAAGAAAATGCGTTAATTAATATTTGAAATACTAAATTTATATTCTAAATCTTTGCTAGAATCTATTAGATATTCATCTAAAACAGGTGCGCCCCAGCTATCATCTCCACCTACTCCCATTTGTTTTCCTATAATATTTACATTTGTATAGTTTACTTTTGGAAGTTCTTCTATATGAAGTGCATTTTCAAGTTCCATATAATTGTAATTAAGTACACTAAATTCAAATGGAACTTTATCATAAGTAAATTTTAATCCTTCCCCTTTATGATTTCTTATTTTTACATATCTTGTATTTGTTCTATTGCCGCATTCCTGTGGTACTAAATACCTTGACAAGTTATTTTCCGGAGTATTTGTATAAACCCCTAATTTTGCTCCTTCACATCTATCTATATAATTTTCTTCCGGTCCCATTCCATAGTATGTGAATACGTTAAACTCACTTAAAAGTCTAAAATTCATACCAAGTAGTGGAAGTTCAGGAAGTCCATCTACTCCATTATATTTTACATGTATTTTTATTACTCCATCTTCATCAACTGTATAATTTATGTTAACTAATGTTTTTGGAATTGTAGGAAGTTCATAAGTATATTTTAATTTTATTATATCTTCATTTTCTTCAACACTAAAATCTACATACTTTTGTCCTATACTTGCAGCCAACCATTGCGAACATCTAAACTCATATTTATTGCCTCTGTCATTGTCTGTAGTAGCTCTATAGTAATATGTTTTTGGAACCCTTGTTATAAACTCTTTACCAGAATATCTTAAAGATACAATTCCACCTTCTTGTTTTGAAAATATCACATTAAAGTCTTTACCTAAAACACCTATATTAACATCTCCATGAATTACTTTAAATTTAGATGATCTCTTTTCTATTTTTTCTTCATTATTTAATACATACTGTCCAAATGCTATTTCATATCCTTTTTCTTCCCAAAGAGTATCGTATGATAATCTAATAGAAACAGTATACACATATTCTCCTGAAGTCTTAATATCTATAAATGGAAGCATTATATATTTTTCTTCTAATGGATTAACACTTGCCTTTGTTACACCTTCCATAATTATTTTTTCTTCTTTTTCAATCTTATAGTATAAGTCATAAATATCTGTATTAATAAATAAATTTTGATTTTTAATATTTACACCATTTTTATCTACATTTAATTTTATATTTTGATAGAGATATTTTACTTCTTGGGCTTTTGGAGATACAGTTCTATCTGCATATATAAGCCCATTTCCAGAAAAGTTATAGTCAGTTGGTCTGTCAGTAAAATCTCCTCCGTACCCTAATACTTCTTCCCCATTTTCTTTTTTTCTATATAATGCTTGATCGCCATAATCCCATATAAAACCACCTTGATACATAGGATACTTATCTTCAAGTTCCGTATATTTCATCATTCCACCAGTTGAATTACCCATAGAATGCATATATTCACAGCTTATATATGGCTTTTTAGGATTATTATTTAAATATTCTTCAATATCCTTAACTTTTGCATACATTCTACTTTCCATATCACTTGTTTTATCATATTCTCTATTCCAGAACACACCTTCATAATGAACCAGTCTTGAAGAGTCTTTTTTTCTAAAATACTCAGACATCTTAAATATATCTTCTCCTGCATAGCTTTCATTACCACAAGACCATATTAATACTGAAGGATGATTCTTATCTCTTTCAAGCATTGATTCTGCTCTGTCAAGAACACATGCTTCCCATTCTTTCAAGTTTCCTGGAACATTCCAAGATGGTTCACATTGGCCCATCTTTTGCCATGATCCATGGCTTTCAAGATTGGCTTCATCTATTAGATAAATTCCATATTCATCGCATAATTTATACCAAAGACTTTGATTTGGATAGTGTGATGTTCTGACTGCATTAATATTATGCCTTTTCATAAATTTAATATCAAAAAGTATTTCTTCTTTAGTTATAGCACGTCCATGTCTGGCACTAAACTCATGTTTGTTTACACCTTTAAAAACAATTCTTTTTCCATTTAGACACATGACTTTATCCTTCATCTCAAAATGCCTAAACCCTATATTTTCTGGAACTATTTCAATCAAATTATCTTCTATATCATTTACTTCTATATAAAGCTTATAAAGATATGGATCTTCTGCACTCCAGAGATTTATATCTTTAACATCTAGTGATAAAGTTAAGAAATTTTCTATATCCATTTTCTGAGTTTCAGCTTTTATATTATTATCTGCATCTTTTAAGTAAGCTTTTATGCTTCCTTCTAAATTACCAATTATTTTAACTTCTGTCTTTAACACTGCATTTTTAAATTCATCATCTAAATCTGTTTTTATAAATATATCATTTATATGTGTTTTAGGAACTGCATATAAATACACATCTCTAAATATTCCTGAAAATCTAAAAAAGTCCTGATCTTCTATCCAACTTGCACTGCTTCTTTTATAAACTTCTACTGCAAGTTTATTTTCTCCCTCTTTTAAATATTCAGTAATTTCAAATTCACTTGGCGTAAATGTATCTTCACTATATCCAACAAATTTTCCATTTACCCATATATAAAATGCTGTCTCAACTCCTTGAAAAGATATGAATGTATCCTTATTTTTTAATTCTTCTTTTACCTCAAAAAATGTCACATAGCTTCCAACAGGATTATATGTTTTTGAAATGTGTGGTGGTCTTAATTCATCATGACCATCCCATGGATACATTGTATTTATATATTGACATTTGTCATATCCTTGAAGCTGAATATGTGCAGGTACATCAATATAATCAAATCCACTTACATCAAAATCTTCTTTGTAAAAATCTCTAATTCTAAGTGATGGATTTTCGCTATATGAAAATCTCCATTTACCATTTAAACTTTGCTTGAGTGGCATTTTATCTTCTAATTTTATATGATTCATTTCTTCATAAAAATAGTGATCTGAATGTGCATCAATTCTATTAATTCTAAATACTTTTGGATCTTCTAACCAATCTAATGTTGGTTCATTTATTTTCATAAAATTCCCTTCTTTCTTGCATTTAAATTTTTATTTAATCCTTTACACTAATCTTATAGTATTTTTAGTAAAACTTCAACTTATTTTTACTAAATTTTATTTATATGTTTTTATAAAAATTTGATAAAAATATTGTTTTATATTATAATATTTTAGAATAATAAATTTAAATTTATTATTTTGGTCTATGAATACGTATTCTAAAGTATTACTATATATTGTTAATTATTTTAGTAAAGTATTTTTTTCTTTTTATCCATATACATAGAAAGGGTGAATATTCTTGAATGAATATTGCAAAATTCTAATAGTTGATGATGAACTAATTATGAGACAAGGTATAACGCATATGATTGATTGGGAGAAAGAAGGATTTCAAATAATAGGTCAAGCTTCTAATGGACAAGAAGCTATTGAGTTTATAAATAATACACTTCCGCATATAGTAATTACAGATGTTGTTATGCCTAAGGTTGATGGTGTTGAACTTATAAAATTTTTACAATCTAACTATCCAAGTATAAAAATTATTGTTCTTAGCAGTTATAGTGATTTTGATTATGTAAAATCATCTTTTACTTATGGTGCCATCGATTATATATTAAAGCCTTCATTAAATATTGATGAACTTTTAAATACTTTAAAAAAAGCTGCAAGCAAACTTGAAAACTTTAAGCTTTCAACTAACAATGCTACATTAACAGAGAAAAATATGTTAAGCAGATTACTTATCGGCTTTGAATCCTTAGATGATCTTACTTACTTTAACAATATTTTTACTAATGACTCATTTTGTTTATTAGGCATAAGCACAAAAGGTCTTGGATATGACTATAAAACAAAATCAGCTTTAATGAATTCTTTATATCATGATTTAAATGAGGAAAAATCAAAAAATTTTATTATTAAAAATATAAGCATAGATTATGATAATATAGTATTTATTGTAAATTTTAATAGTAATCACTACAATGAATTAAAAGATACATTCATTAAAATTTCTAATTCTTTATTTGATAGATATGAAAATTCTTTATTTATGCTAAGTAAAATTTTTTTATCCCTACAGGACTTAAGAAACATATTTGAAAACGATTTTTTAAAGCTTACAGAACAGGCCTTTTATAAAAAAAATTCAGCTTATATTATTTCATCGGAAATAAAATCTTTTTCTAATATACAAAAGTTTAATTTTAAGCATTTTTCAGAATTAACATCAAAACTTGAAATTGAAGATGCTCTGGATATGCTTACTTCTTATATTAATGATTGTATTTTAAAAGAAAGCATTAGTAAATTTGAAGTGAAAACCCTAATTCAAAATTGCTTTTATAACATAATTTCTACATTGGAAGCACTAGATTATAATTTGGAGAAACTACAATCTTTAAAATATAAATGTTTCAGCATTATTGATAAAGATATATATGCTGAAGATTTATTAATAAATTATAATAATTTATTAATCGATTTTAAAAGAATTATTTATGAATATAAAAATAGATTTAATTCTCACATGATTAATAAAATAATAAAATATATTAATGAACATTATGCTGAACAACTAACCCTTTTGGATGTTTCAAAAATATTTAATTTCAATTATTACTACCTCTCTTCATATTTTAGTAATCACAATAAGGAAGGTTTTAATGAATTCTTAAATAAAATAAGAATAGAAAAATCCTGTGACTTTTTAAGGACAGATATACCTATTTCAGATATAAGCAGCATGGTTGGTTATTCAGACCATAGTTATTTTTGCAAGGTATTTAAAAAATTCACTGGTGTTACTCCAAGTAAATTTAGAAAAGATAGCATTAAAGTAATATCATAGATATTTTCTGTTTAGAGAGGATTTTTATAATGTATAAAATTTCAAAGTTTATGCACTCAACTAGCCTTTTCTTTAGAGTTGCATTTATCGTATTAATAAGTATAATATGCGTTTTTCTTTTAACTTGCACAATAACTATAAGTATTTCTAAAGATGTACTTGTTGATACATTTAGCAAGTCAAATTATAAAATTTTAAATCAAATTACTGATAGACTTGGTGTTTTAAATGATAATATCATAAACATAATGAATGTTATAGATTCGAGCTCTGATTTCGAAAATTATTTAACTTTAACAAATGTAACTTCAGCTGAAACTTTTAAAACCTTGTATAATATGGATATAACATTAGATACTGTTCCTGAGAAAGATTTTAATGACATTACATTATTAGTTATAGGACGTAATGGTGAATCGTTCTTAAAAGGACATAATTATTTTAAATTTGATACAGATGAAATTTTAAATAGCGATTTAACCAAAAATGCGGTTTTAAATAGTAACGTTGTATTTTATCAATATTCTGAATTTCAATTAGTCAACGCTCAAAATAACTCCAGTGCTATAACTGCTGTTAAAGTACTATGTGACGATACAACAAAAGAAATTTATGGATTCGTTTATGTTATTATAAGCCAAGATGATTTTAAAAAATATTATGTTCCATTTGTAGGTACTTCAAATAATATAGCTATTATCTCCAATGATGGACAAATTGTATCATCAAGTATTCCATCTGAAATTGGCAGCACAAATAATAAATTATTAGATATATCTAATAAAATTCAAAATGATAATTTGCAATATTATAATACAAACATGAACAATAAAGATGTTGCAATTTTATCAAAATATCTTCCAAGATATAATTTTAATATTGTAGGTATAATTGAAAAAAGCGCTATTTTAAATGAAGTATATAATACATCTCAAATTTATTTTGTAACAATAATAATTGCATTAATTTTTCTTTTAATAACATTTGTTATAATAAGAAGAACAACAAAACCACTTTATAATTTATCATATAAAATGTCACAAGTTACGGATGGTAATTTTAAAAACTACGTTAAAGTGGAAGGTAGCTATGAAGTCCGTCAACTCTCCTCTGCTTATAACTATATGCTAGATGGTTTAAACTCTTATATGAATGAACGAATGGAAATGGAAAAAGAAAAAAGAAAAGCTGAAATACATGCTCTTCAAATGCAGATAAACCCACATTTCCTTTATAACACATTATCATCCATAAAATGGCTTATATGGCAAGGCAATACGGATAAATCAATAAAGACAATAGATGCTTTCATTTCTCTTTTAAGAAATACAATAAGTAATAAAAATGAAATGATTACTATTAGTGAAGAAATTGAAAATTTAAAAAATTATGTTTTAATAAATCATATGCGTTATGGTGAAAGTATTACGGTAAACTTTTTTGTTATGCAATCATGTGAAAACTATATAATTCCTAAGCTAATACTACAACCATTTATTGAAAATTCATTTTTTCATGGCTTTGTTGATAAAAATAGTGGATTTATACATGTTTTTATTAATGAAAAGAATCATATTATAACCTGTGAAATCATAGATAATGGAGTTGGAATTTCTAATGAAACCATACCAAATCTTTTAAAGACTTCAGTAAACAAAAGTGATCATTTCACGAGCATTGGTATAAATAATGTTAATGATAGAATAAAACTTCTATATGGAGATGAATATGGTGTTGTTATTTCAAGTGAAATAAATGTTGGAACTACTGTTAAAATTAAAATTCCAGCCAAAAAAAAATCTGATCTTCATGATTGAAATCAATAAGACACTTAAATTAAACTGTTACACATATAAATAAAGAACGTAGAATCAGAGATTAGAGGATAAGAACCGAAATTCAATATATGATAGGCTCGATTGTAGGGAAATTTAAGCTAAAACTT
>ENA-OWPM01001168-OWPM01001168.1-human-gut-metagenome-genome-assembly--contig:-NODE-1168-length-23484-cov-5.333177_pt1 | contig 23484 bp, 24 predicted proteins | sample MGYA00248267_ERZ651852 | MGnify/ENA primary metagenome ERZ651852 (study PRJEB26924, sample SAMEA4378228) | human gut metagenome | biome: human gut; feature: human-associated habitat; material: faeces...
GGCATATAATGCTTAGTGAGGTACGAACTTAGCAGTATAGCCCATCTTCATCTACCGATGAAGATGTTTCCTTTAATATGCATCGGACAAACAATTGTGGAACAAGTCTACATGAAGAATTCTAAAGCTTTATTTTTAAATGCAAGACACCGCCCAACATAAGGTCTTTATTTCTTTGTTCCATCTAAATTATAAGCACCGCATTATTATTTTTGTAAATAAATGCATTTTTAAACTATGGAATAGTTATTTATACATATTAAAGATTTAAAAAGTTAATATTTCATCATTTTTTAAAAGGTATCAATATATACATATCAGAATATAAATTCCTAAGAATTCGCTTATTTTATTCGGGTTCTATGGAGATAAAGATGCACTTATTCATATATTGAATTTCGGTTGTTATCCACTAAACCATGATTCTACATACCTTATTTATGTTATGCAAGTCCAAGTAATCTGATTATGGTTGTAAATGCAAAGCAGATTATTATTCCACATGCAGTAGGGACTAAAAATGAGACAGCAGTCCATTTTAAGCTTTGGGTTTCTTTTTTTATTGTGAGGCATGTTGTGCTGCATGGCCAGTGCATAAGAGAAAAGAGCATAACATTTACAGCTGTAAGCCAAGTCCATCCATGCTGAATTAATAAATTATAAAGCTCTGTATTTTCGAGTTCAACCATACTTCCAGTAGCCATATAACTCATTATTATTATAGGAACTACGATTTCATTTGCAGGAAATCCTAAGATAAATGCCATTAATATATATCCATCCAATCCAATAAGGTGTGCAAATGGGTTTAAGAAATTTGCACAGTGAGTTAATATGCTGTAAGATCCAATATTTATATTTGCCATGATCCAAATGACAAGACCTGCAGGAGCAGCAACCATAATAGCTCTTCCAAGTACAAATAAAGTTCTATCAAAAATTGATCTTACTATAATTTTACCAACTTGTGGTTTACGATAAGGTGGAAGCTCAAGTGTAAATGAAGTTGGAAGTCCTTTAAGTATTGTTTTTGATAAAAGTTTTGAAATTAAAAATGTCATAAAAACTCCAAGAAGAATTACACATGTTAAAATTACTGCTGAAAATAATGATTTAAATGGTCCAACAAATGAACTGGCAAAAAACATTGTAATTATTGCAATAAGAGTAGGAAATCTACCATTACAAGGAACAAAGTTGTTTGTAATTATAGCAATTAATCTTTCACGGGGAGAATCAATTATTCTACATCCTACTATTCCAGCAGCATTACATCCAAAACCCATACACATAGAAAGGGCTTGTTTACCGCAGGCACATGCTTTTTTAAAGTATTTATCTAAGTTAAAAGCAACTCTAGGCAAATATCCAAGATCCTCAAGAAGTGTGAAAAGTGGGAAGAATATTGCCATTGGTGGAAGCATAACTGATATAACCCATGCAAGTGTTCTATATATACCTTGTACTAAAATTCCTTCAACTAAAGGCGGTGTTCCAAGAAAAACAAAAAATTCTGTAAGCCTGTCTTGTACCCAGAATAGTCCAGATGCAAGAATGTCAGAAGGAACATTTGCACCAGCAATTGTAATCCAAAATATAATTCCAAGAAGTAAAATCATTAGAGGTATCCCAAATATTTTGGAAGTCAAAATTTTATCAATTTTTCTATCTGTAGCATTGTACTCATCAGAAGAAAAAGTAACTACATTTTTACTTATGTCTTCAGATTTTTTTATGAGTGTTGATACAATCATATCTTTAAGCGTGTTAGTATCTATATTTTGTAAAAGTAAGTATTCCTTAGCTTTGTTTATTGAATGTAAAATCTCTTCTTTTTCAGAAAGATTAAATTCTAAGTAATCATTTAACGAATTTAATAAGCTTTCATCATTTTCAAGTAACTTAAGAGCTGTCCATCTTGTGTTGATTTTGCCTTTTAAGTAAGGCAGAAGTTTTTCCTGAATCATGGTAAGAGCTTTTTCAATAGGTGTATCATATTTCATTTTTATTGGCATTTGTAAGACTTTATTAAAGGTGATGTTATATACCTCATCCATAAGTTTATCCAGACCTTTATTAATTGAAGCACTAGTTCCTACAACGCTAACTCCTAAAAGAGATGAAAGTTTCTCAATATTTATTAATATGCCTTTTCTTTTTGCTTCATCCATCAAGTTAACACAGACAATTACATTGTTAGTTATTTCAAGTGTTTGAAGAACAAGATTTAAATTTCTTTCAAGACAGGTGGCATCCATAATAACAATAGTAGCATCAGGATTTCCAAAGCATATAAAATCTCTTGCAACTTCTTCTTCAGCTGAATGTGCCATAAGAGAATAGGTTCCTGGAATATCAACTAATACAAAGTCTTTATTTATATGAATACATTTTCCAGTAGCGTTTGTAACAGTTTTTCCAGGCCAATTTCCAGTATGCTGATTTAGTCCTGTTAAGCTATTAAAAATAGTGCTTTTACCTACATTTGGATTACCTGCAAGAGCTATTATTTTATTATCAGAAGTACGAATAATATTCAAATCTTTATCTAATGCATTTGTACCAGTAGACTGATTTGTTAACCCCATTTTTAAACTCCTTTATAAATTAATAATAAATAATATATAAATTAGGTATTATAATAGAATCTTAAAAATATCTATTATATATAGAATATCTATTATATATAGAAAAAGTAAAATCGAAGTTATGCAATAATAATTTGTATATTTACTAATGTTATCATTATGCTGGTTAACTACAATATTCTTGCATAACTATAGTCCATTTATACTTATGAATATGGATAAAGCTTTTGCATTTACCTATATTCATGAGTTAAAGTGTTTCAACAACTATTTTTGAAGCATCTTCTGACCTTATTGCAATGACTGCTCCCCTTATAAGATATGCAATAGGGTCACCAGATGGACTTTTTGTTAGTGCTTCAACTTCAGTTCCATTAATAAGACCAAGATCTAAAAAGCGTCTTCTTATATGGTCTGTAGCAGTTAGTTCAACAACCCTGCATTTAGTTCCAAGTTTAATTAAATTAAGAGTACTTTGATTGGGTGTATATATATTTGCTTCCATAATTTTATCTCCTTTTAATATATTAGTTTAAGTTTAAAGAAAAAATCTTTCTCTAGTCTAACTTATGCGTTAATTTGTATAAATGACACATAAAATAAAAAATATTGTATGGAGGTGAAAAATCAATATGGATTTTCACACATATAGAGGATATGAGAGCATTAATTCTAAAAAGAATTTTTTGACTCCGTCAATGGAGGATTATTTGGAAATGATATATAGGTGCTCTAAAAATGAAGATTTTGTAAGGCTAAATAAAATAGCTCAAATGCTTAATGTACGTGATTCATCGGCATCTAAAATGATGAAAAAGCTAGGCGAATTTGGTCTTATAAAATACGAGAGATATGGGATGATAATATTAACGGAGCAGGGGAAGGTAATTGGAAAATATTTATTGGACAGACATAACATAATAGAAAACTTTCTTATATATTTGGGATGTGAAGATAAAGTGCTCAAAGAAACAGAACTTATAGAACATGCCATAAGTGTTGAGACGGTAAGAGATATCTATATGCTAAACATGTTTTTTAAAGAAAATGATGACATTCTAATGAAATTTAATAAATTTAAAGATTTAAACATAAATAAAAGATAAATATGATGCCATACTATTTGTAAAAAACATTTAGTATAGGCGTTTATTTTGATATAATAAATGTATAGAAATTTTAATAATAAGATATTATTATGTTTGTTAGAGTGATATTTCTTATATAAAAAAGAGGTATGATATTATGAGCAAATATGTTATGTCAGATATCCATGGCTGTTATGATGCCTTTTTATCAATGCTAAATTTAATAAAATTTAGTGATAATGATGCTTTATGCATATTGGGAGATATACTAGACAGAGGTGAAAAGCCATTAGATATAGTAGATTATATAGTAAAACATCCTAATATAAGTTTGATACGTGGTAATCATGAACAGCTTTTTATGAATTATTTCATCAGTAATGACGAAAAACTCTGGTATCGTAATGGTGGATTTAGTACACATAATGAATTAAAAAATAGAGGATTAGACTATGAGAAAAAGTTTTATAATTATTTAAAACTTCTGCCTCTTATAAGAATTGTAGATAATTATATTTTAGTGCATGCTGGTCTTGATTTTCCAGATGGGTTTAATGAATTATCCCTAAATGAATTTTTAAGTAATCAGACTGAAGTTACATGTTTATGGGGGAGAGATAATATAGGACATGAAAAACAGTATAAGAATTTTACTATGATTTGTGGTCATACTCCAGTACAGATAATAGATGAAAATATTAAAGAGATGGAGGATGTGAAAATACTTCATAGAAAAGGTACTATATATATTGATTGTGGCTACTGTTTTGGAAAAGAGGCTGGTGGGAAGCTTGCCTGCTTAAGATTAGATGATATGAAAGAATTTTATATTGATTCTTTATAATAAATTAATATATGATAAAGGAAGAAGGGAAAAAAATGGACAATAAGAAGAAAGGTGCATTAATAGGTGCAGGAACATTATTTACTGCAATTGCAGTAGTTGGAGGAAGTATTTTAAATAAAAAGAGAAAAGAGAAAAAAGAATTTAAAAAATTAATACAAAGAACAACTTATGAAACAGGAAAAATAAGAAAACTTGGATCATTATATTTAGATGGTGGAAAAATAATATGTCCACTGGATTTGATTAATTATGAAGATGTTACTGAGTATAATGGAGAAAAGATAGAGATAAAAGATACAGATAAAGACGATTCATATAATCTTCGTTGGGTTGAAATAAATCATGAAGGAAAAAAACTTCTTATATGTGATAGGAACATTTTAAGCAGTATATCTTATGACGAATTAAATAACCAAGGTTTAATTTTTGGTAAGGTTGTTGTTATTGACAATACAAGATATCTTTTAAGATTACTAAAAGGTGGAGACAAAAAGAGGGACAATGAAGAGAATGAATGGAATAAATATATAGTAAATGTAGATAATATACCAGGATTACCTGTATCAAATGGTTTTGATACAGCATCTGGAGACAAGAATAAATCTGAAAAATTATATGGAGATAACAATACATTATGGAACTGGTATGACTTCTGTTCATTAACACAAAATGAATGTAAAGATAAATGTGTAGTAAGAGGTTTTTATTCTAATACATATTTCAATTATGTAAATAAAGATGTTAGCTATAAAACTGTAGGATACAGACCCGTTTTAGAAGTTATAGAATAAATATAATATTATGTCAATCTTGTATATTCAGGAGCAAGCTTACTCCTGTTAATATGCAAGATTGTTTTTATTCTTTAGGAAATTATATTGAAGGAGAATCTGTGAGTAAGTTATTTTTGAGAATATTGTAATAGACCAATGCATAGTGCCTAAAGAATAAAAAATAAATTATATGCGCCTGGCCTTTTCGCAGGCTTGCTCAGAAAATCCAGAATGCGCTGAAAAAATCGATGGCCAAATTATTTTTTAAATTAAAGTTATTGTATTCTATTGGATTTGTATTCTTTAAAAGATTATATCATAGTCGCCTTGGCGATTTTTTTATTCTATAGAAATAATCAAACCACTTAAGGTATTCTTCTTTATGAAGACTGTCTTTTAAAAATACAAAATTGAATTCACGAGAAACATTATAATTATTTATAGATACTTCACATAAAGTACCTTGTTTAATTTCTTCGTAAACAGCTTGTTCATATAGAAAAGTGATTCCAAAATTGTTCTGAACAAGGTTTTTTATTATATTAATACTACCTATCTTTGTTAAATTTCTAAATGATGTAATTGATAGATTATGATCACATAATATGTGCTCAAGTATATTTCTTGTACCTGAACCATATTCACGTGTAATTAAACGTTCATTAAGAATATCAGTGAACTCAATAGCTTTGTTAACAAGTTTATTATTTGGAGAGCAGATAGGAATAAATCGTTCTAAAGAAAGAATCCTTGATTCGTAGTCTAGCTTATCAAATGTGCCTTCAAGTACAACAAAATCTAATTTACCGTCTTTAAGTTTTTCAAGAAGTATTTTTGTATTGTTTACTTCCATAGTCAAATCTATAGTTGGATTATCTAAAAGTACCTGAGATATTATAGGTTTCATTGTATATTCAGAGATTGTTAATGTAGATCCAAATTTCAAATGATATATATCATCTTCCATGGCAAGTGTACTTTTAATTTTATCGGAGCTTGCTTTAAGTGACATTGCAAAGGATTTTAAAATTTCACCTTTAGGAGTTAAACTCAATGATTTTCCTTTATAAGAAAAAAGTTTGCAATTATATGTTTTTTCTAAATATTTTATATGTTGTGATACGGCAGGCTGAGTAAGATGAAGTAGTTTTGCTGTTTCTGTGTAATTTTTAACTTTGCATAAAGTTAAAAAAGTATCAAATCTGAAATCAAGCATATAAGTTTCCCCCAATGAGTATTTAGTATAATTAATATTTATTATATCATTAATATATATAAATTCAATTTATAATGATTTTATATAAGGAAACATGAGTTAAAAAAAAGGATTTTGTATAAAGAAACATTAGTTGAAAAGTATGTTATTATCGATATAATAGATATTGCAAAATTAAAATATTTTTCAAAGAATATATTTTAAATGATTACCAAAGAATATTATTAAATATAGAAATAGATATCATATTTAATGATAATTGATAGTAATTATTATTGAATAATAAAATATGTTGATGTAAAATATATTATATAAAGTAACTGGAGGAATATGGTATGGATAAATCAAATATAGAAGACATAATGGAAAAGTATTCGGGGACTATGAGTAATAAGGAACCAGGAAAACCATGGAGTGGGAAAAAAGAATTGGTCTTAGTTGACAAAGTAAAAGAAACAGAGGATATTACATCATTTTACTTTAAAGCTAAAGATGGAAGTAAGCTTGTAGAGCATAAGGCGGGACAATTTTTACCTTTTACAATAAAAACTGATGATCCTAAATATAAAGGCGTAACAAGAACATACAGTTTATCAATGAAACCAAATGAAGATATTTATAGAATAAGTGTAAAAAGAGTTCCAGATGGACTCATAAGTAATTACCTTCATGATAATTTAAATGTGGGAGATTTAATAGAAGCCATGATGCCGGCTGGACTTTTCACTTTAGAAAAACATAAGAAGGATAAGCCAATAGTGCTTGTATCAGCAGGAATAGGAATAACACCACTATTATCAATGTTTTATGATAGTGTAAATAAAATAAAAAATATTACATTTATTGAAGCAGTTCAAAATTCACAAATGCAGCCATTTGCAAATGATGTAAAGGCTTTGTGTGAAATGAGTCAAAATAAACATTATGTATTTTTCAGTGATCCAAATGATGATGAAATACTAGGTAAAGATTATGATTTTAAGGGATTTGTGACTAAAGACTGGATAAAAGATAATTTAGATTTAAATTCTCAATTTTATTTTTGTGGACCACCACCATTTATGAAAGCATTAAATAGTGCACTTGTAGAACTTGGTGTAAGTGAAGAGGATATTCATTATGAGTTCTTTGGAGCACAACAAAAGTTATAGAATTTAATATAAGTTACATAAAAAGATGATATCATAATACCTGTTTTATAAAATTATGTGTGATTAAAATTAATCTGTACATATACTTATTGTGATGTCTCTTTTTATTTATAAATTTTTTGCATAAAAACAATAATATTAAGACTCTTCCATTAAAAATATATAGAAATGAACGAAAATTAAAAAGTGAATATGAAATTTTAAATGAAGTTTTATTATTGCAACATAATATAATAAAAATAAAATTATGTTTACATTTAAATTATTTATTATACTAGCTATAATAATAAAATTAATAAGAATAATGAATATATTAAAGTAATAGTGGTGAAAAATGATAGAACTTAAATTAATAACGGAAGAAGACTTAATAAATATAATTAAATGGAATGAAAACACAACATCAGATTTTCTATTGCAGTGGTCTGGAAATCTATATTCGTATCCATTAACTATCAATCAGCTGAAATATTATTTAAGAAAGGCAGAAGAAAGCCAGAATGTTTTTATATATAAAATTGTTTCAGAAGAAAATAAAATGATAGGGACAATTGAACTTAAGATTTCAGATGAAGGAAGAACAATAGGAAGAATATGTCGTGTATTAATTGGCGATGAAACATATAGAGGAAAGGGAATAGGCAAAGAGGCAATTTTTAAAATTTTAAAAATAGGGTTTGAAAACTTAAGGTTAAACAAAATAACGCTTGGAGTATTTGATTTTAATAAAAGTGCAATAAAATGTTACGAAAAAGCAGGCTTTAAAAAATATAAATTAATTAAAAATAAATTTAAAGCTTCAAGTGAAATGTGGAATTGTTATGAAATGTGCATTAATAGAAATGAGTTCACATAAAAGAAAATGGGAAAATACAATATTTAAAGTTTTTACTTATACTATATGGTTATATGGATTTAAAATTTTATAAAGAAACTAAGGAGAAATTTTTAATGAGCAATTTAAAAAGAGAAAACATAAATGTAAGTGAGATAGATGATTTATTAGGAAATATAGAATTAATTGACATAAGAGAACCTTATGAATGTAAATCTGGAATGTTAAAAACAGCAATAAACATACCAATGCAGGATTTATTAGATGCTCCAGATGAATTTCTAGATAAGAATAAAGAATATTATTTAATATGTAGGTCAGGAGCAAGAACTGCAAGTACTTGTTATATGCTTAGAGAAGAAGGTTACAATGTTATTAATGTAGCAGGTGGAATTATTTCCTATGAAGGAGATAATATAGAAAGATAACGATTGTCACATAATGCTAAAGTAAAAATTAACACTAGACTATAGTATTAATTCTTATATATAATCATTTATGACAATATGATTTAGACTTAAGGGAGGAAAAGATGATTTTATTAGAGCAGATGTTTATAGCTTTGCAAACTTGGATGTTTTCAAGTGGAGTAAAAATACTTATAGGACTGCTTATTTTAAGTATAGGCTGGAAATTAGTCAAGAGAGCAGTAAATATATTTAACGCTATATTAGAAAAAAGAAACATTGATCCTACAATAAGCTCATTTTTAGATGGAGTAATAAGCATAAGTTTAAAAATACTTTTAATACTAATAGTTATGGATTATGTAGGATTAAAAACAAGTAGTTTAGTTGCACTTGTAGGTTCTGCAGGTCTTGCAATTGGTCTGGCACTTCAAGGGAGTCTTTCAAATTTTGCAGGTGGAGTTATAATACTTATAATTAGACCATTTAATGTTGGAGATTTAATTGACAGTGGAGATCATACAGGAACAGTAGAGAAAATAGGAATATTTTATACTCACTTAGTTACTTTTGATAACAAGCAGATTCTTATTCCAAATGGAGAATTGGCAAATAAGAGTATAGTGAATTATACAAGTAAAGATACTAGAAGAGTTGATTTGAATTTTACTGTTGGTTATGAGCAAGAAATAAGTAAAGTCAAGAGTGCATTATTTTCAGTAATTAATACAGAGGAACTTATTTTAAAAGATCCAAAGCCTTTTGTTGCGTTATCTAAACATGGAGATAGTGCTATAACATTTGTTGTAAGGGTATGGACTAAAACAGAAGATTATTGGACTGTTCATTTTAATTTACTAGAAAGAGTGAAAATGAAGTTTGATGAAGAAGAAATAAGTATTCCTTATAACCAAATGGATGTACATATAAAAGGAAATGAAAATTAAATATGTATTAAATTATGAGAGGGTATTGTTATTTGGTAATAGCAATACCCTCTCATAATGATTTGGTGGAAATTTAAGGTAACTGGGAGATAAAAATGATTGAAAGATTATTTGATTATGCAAAAATTAATGAAAAAGATATTGAAAGAAAAAGAGTAAATAATATAATCGATAAAAATTTAAAATTTAATAAAGTACTATATGTTTATGGATCATTAGGTATTGGAAAAACTAAATCTGTTATGAGCTATTCAAAAAATTATCTGGAGCATTATGTTTGGTATGAATGCGAAGAACAGGATAATATAAATGGAATTGAAAAAGAATTAATATCAGTATTAAATACAGATATCAGAAGAAAAAAAGTAATTATTTTTGATGAATTTAACCGTATTTATGAAAGAAATATATTAGAAGAAATATCATATTACATTGAAAACTCAAGAGATAACTGTAAGTTTATATTCATAAGTTCAAAGAAGATACCAAAAGAATTTATTAATATAATGATAAAAAATCAAATTGGGATAGTATCAAAAAAAGATCTATTATTTAAAAAAGAAGAAATAGAGTTATTATTTAAAAAGAATAATATTAATACTTTTAAAGAAGAGCATATTAAAATAATTTTGGAATTAACTGGTGGGGTACCTATATTAGTGATTTTGGGGATGATGTACTTCAAATTAAATGATAATACCCTAGATTATAAAAAATTTGTAGAAAGTAAATATTATAAGGAAGCATTTGATAAGTACATTTGGGACAAATTAAGCAAAAAAAGAAAAGAACAGTTAATTATAATATCATTATTTCCAGAAGTAACATTAGAACAGGCTAAATTTATAACAAAAGATGAAAACATAGAAGAACTTTTGAAAGAAATTGTATTTTTAAAAAAAGATAAAAAATATATTTTTAAAGAGTTATTCAAAAGTAGCATAAAAGAAAAATATGATTATATTGATAGAGAAAAATTTACTTTAGCATATATAGAAATGGGTAAATGTTATGAAAAAAATAATCAATTTATAGAAGCGGCATATTCTTATTCAAAGGCCAAGTTAGAAAAAGATGAAGTACGTGCATTGGAAAAGTTTTGCGATCAAGCTAACTTTCTAGAAAATTTTACCTTAATTAAAGAATATTTAATAAAAGTATCTAAAGAATTAATGGAAAAGAATTCATCTATATGTGGTTTTATAGCTATGTTTGAAATAATTCATTATAATTTTGAAGAAGGTAGACAATGGATAAAAAAATTAGAACATTTAAGAAAAGAAGTTCTCACAAAATATAATAGGTCAAAAAATAAAGAACAATATTTTAATAAGCTTAAAGTTATTGAAGATAGGTTAATATTGCTATATGCTATGCTTCAAGAGAATAATAGCATTTATGTAAAAGAAATATGGGAAGATAAAATTAAAAGGGGAAATATTAATGATGATCATATTGTTAATGTAGTACCAACAGCAAATTTCCCAAGTATACTAAAAGGTATGAATGACACAAGTTCTTGGTGGATTAAATATGATAAAGATAATGTAAAATCTAATGCAATATTAAAATATATTTATCATAATAATTATTATTCAGCAGTAAATATTGCATTATCTGAAATTGATTATGAAAAGAATAATATAATTGAAGCAGCATTAAAGTTAAGTGATAATACTGCTTTTTATAAGGAATCATGCAATCTAGAGTTTATTTTTGTAAGCAAGATTTTAACATTAAAGATTCAAATAGCAAGTGGAAATATTAATGATGCCAATATGATACTTAATAGTCTTAAAGAAGAAGTAGAAAGATGTAAGGATTGTAATATATCAAATAATTTGAATGCTGCATATACAAGATATAATCTATTAATAGGAAATATAGAGGAAGCTAAGACCTGGTTAATAAATTATAATAAGCAAACAGAAAAGAAATTTTTATCTATAAATATGTATGAATATTTTACTAAAGCTAGAGTTCTTATTGCTATGCAAGATTATACACGGGTTATAGCGTTTTTAGAGATATTATATAAATTGAATAAAAAAGCAAAGCACAATATGAATATGGCAGAATGTTTAATATTACAGAGCATTGCATTAAATAGATTAGAAGAAGAATTAGCATTTAATAAAATAGAAGAAGCGCTAAAGATAACAGAGCCATATGATTTTATTAGAATTTATGCTGATGAAGGTGATGGAGTCTATGAAGTTATTAATAAATATATAAAATATGATAAAAGAGATGAAAGTATTGACTTAGAATATATAAAATTAATATTAACTGAAAGTAGAAAATTTGCACGAATGTATCCTAAATATTTAAGTAAAAAAATATATTCTGAAGATGAAAAAATAAAATTAACAAAATCTGAAAAAGAAATAATAAACTTAATATCTAATGGTATGTCTAATAGTGAAATAAGTGAATATTTAAATATAAAAATAGATACTGTTAAGTTTCATACAAAGAATATTTACAGTAAGCTTAATGTGAAAAATAGGACTATGGCCATTTCTGTCGCAAAAGAATTTAAAATTATATAATAAAATTATTAAAAATTAAATTTTTAATAAAAACTACCTTTTAGGGTAGTTACATTAAATTTATATGCTGATAGAATATTTTGTGTAAAGAAGGTCAAGCAAATTAAGTATTTTTCAACTATGGGAAACGGACATTTCTAACCTAATTATACAATACTATGGGCATGAAGAATGAGAAGAAAAACCAGGAATTAATTCTTGGTTTTTTGATTTTTAGAAAGCAATTTATTTATATATGTTGCAATATGATTTATTCAATACTTGAGTATACGTACTGTACATTTAATGTAGATTTCGATTTTCAACATATATATTATGAAAAGTAAACTTTATTATAAATATCAATATTATTATCATAAAGTGTGTATTTTATAATATACATAAACTAAAGTTACCTTTAAAACATTATGTGTAAGAAATAATATATTTATTATAAATATAACAAAATGAATATTGATAAATTATAGTAGTAATGATATTCTTATTTATGTGATAAATAATTTCATTTGGGGGAGTCATCATGAATTTATGCAACTTGAAACCTGGAGAAAAGGCTGTTATATTATCAATTGATGGGAATGCTAAACTTATGAAGAGATTACTTGCTTTAGGATGCATAGAAGGAACAACAATTGAATATAAAAGATGTGCGCCGCTTGGAGATCCTATAATAGTGAATTTTAGAGGATTTGATTTAGCTATAAGAAAAGAAGATGCTGAATATATATCGGTAGCAAAACAAAGGGGATTTAAGAAATGACAAATGTAGCTTTACTTGGTAATCCTAATGTTGGGAAAACAACTTTATATAATGCACTTACTGGATCCAATCAGTATGTAGGAAATTGGCCAGGTGTAACTGTTGATAAAAAAGAGGGATTTTTTGAAGATGTTAAAGTAGTGGATCTTCCAGGAATATATGCTATGGACACATTTTCAAATGAAGAAAAGGTATCAAAGAAGTTTCTTGAAGAAGGTGATGTTGATGTAATACTAAATATTGTAGATGCATCAAATTTAAATAGAAATTTATATCTTACTACTCAGCTTAAAAAGTTTGATAAGCCAATTATATTGGCACTTAATATGATAGATATATGTGATAGCAAAGGAATCGTAATAGATTACGAAAAGCTTAAGAAAGAATTAAATGTAGAAGTTATACCAATAATTGCAGGAAAAAATATAGGTATAGATAAAATAAAAGATAGATTAAAAGATGGTAACTTTAAAAAAGATAATGAAATTAACAAATATGATTTTAAAAGTGAAAAAGAAGCGTATGAATTTATTGAAAAAATATTAAATAAATGTGTGACAGAAAACTTAAAAAACAAAGAAACATTTACAGAAAAATTAGATAAATATGTACTTCATCCAGTACTTGCGTATCCTATTTTTATTTTACTTATGGCACTAATGTTCCAATTAACTTTTTCATGGGTTGGACAGCCCATTTCTGATTTACTTTCAGATTTATTAGATAATAGTTTAATACCATTTATTTCAGAATTGCTTTCTAATAATTCACCTTGGTTTAGGTCACTTATTGTAGATGGAATAGTTGCAGGTGTTGGTGGAATACTAGTATTATTACCTATTATTTTAGTACTTTTTATATGTATTACATTACTTGAAGATAGCGGATATATGGCTAGAGTTGCTTTTATGATGGATAAGCTTATGAGAAAGATGGGACTGTCAGGAAAAGCATTTATTCCTATGATAATAGGATTTGGATGCTCAGTTCCAGCTATAATGACAGCAAGAACTTTAGAAAGTGAAAAAGATAGAAAATTAACAGCTCTTTTAGTACCATTCATGTCATGTAATGCAAGACTTCCAGTGTATACTGTGTTTGCGGCAGTATTTTTTACAAATCATAGAGGTCTTGTTGTAGCATCACTTTATTTACTTGGGATAGTTGTAGCTTTTTTACTTGGAATATTACTTAAAAATACATACTTTAAGAAGGATGAGGAACCATTTATAATAGAAATTCCAGAGTATAAAATGCCAAAGTTTTCTTCTGTGCTTAATGTAACTGCTGATAAAGCATTAGAATTTTTAAAGAAAGCAGGTACTTTGATATTTGCAATGAGCGTTGTTATATGGGTTCTATCTAACTTTAATTTAAGTGGAATGGTAGAAGAAGTTAATGATAGTATACTTGCAAGCATAGGAAATGTTATTGCACCTATATTTAAACCATTAGGATTTGGAAACTGGCAGTCAGCTGTAGCACTTTTATCAGGACTTTTAGCTAAGGAAACAGTTTTATCTTCTATGGAAGTTATTTTTTCAGGAAATCTTCAAACTGTTCTTACTGCACATTTTAATAGTTTAACTGCATATTCATTTTTAGCTTTTATACTATTATACACACCATGTATTTCAACAGTAGGAACAATGAAAAAAGAATACGGTGGTAAATTAACAGTATTCTCTGTGTTTTTTCAACTTACAGTTGCATGGATAGTATCATTTTTAATTTTTAATGTTGGAAGCTTAATTATACAAATGTTATACTTATGATATAAGATTTTTAAATTAGAGGTGCTGCATATGATAGAAATAGTTATTACATCTATAATAGTAATTTTGGCTGTCTTTATACTTATTAAATCTATGTTTAATTCTAAAAATGGAAAGTGTAATTGTGGATATGATAAGTGTAGTACAAAAAATAAGTGCATTAAAAGAGATGATAATTAAAATAAATAAAATTTGAAAAGCTACTTTTAACTACATAATTAGTTAAAAGTGGCTTTTTGTTTAAATATTTACAAAAAGCTACGATAAATAATATATAGAGAGTCTTCTTATATATTATTTATGAAAATATATATTATTATGGGAGGAGAGATAAAGATATGAAAGAATTGTTTGAAGATGTAAAAAAGAATTTATCACTTATTGAAGACATATATGACAATATTAGAATTGTTAATCCTCTTAATAAAAAAGTATTGAACATAAAGAATACAAAAATAGAACAGTTTAAAGGGAATTGCTATGATCTCTGGAAGAACGGAGAGATATGTGATAATTGTATTTCTATGAGAGCATACAATGAATTAGATACATTTGTGAAAATAGAGAGTAGTTTTACTAAGGTTATGTTCATAATTGTAACACCTATATATTTAAATGGAGAGTTATACGTTTTAGAAGTTTTGAAAGATATATCAAAAGGTAGTCAAGAATTGAGTCTTTGCGTTGATGATGTAATAGATAAATTAAATGAGAAAATCATTATAGATAGCTCAACAGGACTGTATAATAGAAAATATATAGAGGAAAGATTACCAGTAGATGTGAACAGTAGCATAATTGAAAAATATCCATTATCTTTAATAAACATAGAAGTAGATAATTTTAAGACCATAGTAGAGGAGTTTGGAATTCATATTAAAGAAAAAATAATTTTGCATATATGTGATATAGTTAATAATATAAATATTGAAGAGATATCTTGGATTGGAAGATATAACGACAACCAATTATTTATTGAATTAAAGAATGTTAATAAAAATAGAGCAATAGATTTATCTGAGAAAATATTAAAAAAACTAAATTCTAAATTATTTAATTACAATAATATAAATATTAATTTAAATTATAATTTTGGAGTATACTGCACGGAAAATGAAAAAATAGATGGAACTAATTTTTTTGATGAAATAGATAAAAAGCTTTTTAAAGAAAAAATAAAAAGAAAAGTTGATAAATTAGTAGAAGTTAAAAATGTAGAAAAAAATGATTTATCCAAATTGAGCTGTAAAATGGAAGAACTTCGAAGTATTTTAAATAGTATGTGCGCAGATCAAAATTATTTAATATACTATGAAGATGTAGTATATGTTAGCCAATGTTTAGATAAATTAATCGTGGCATATATGAAATGCTTTGAAAAAAACAAATTGGAAAATTATGATTAATAGGATAATAATTTTTAAAAGTTAAATTTGTGTGAGATATATAGATTTGACTTTTTTCATTAAGTGTAGGCATAGAATAGCAGAACTGCATTTAATTGATTATATATAAAAAGTTTCAACTAAAAAATATTATTTTTCGACAAGATAACAAAATGCGAAAAATATGCATGGTTATATATAGAAAAAGCATGAAAAATAAGAGTTTAGAATGAATTTTGATATAACGACATATATACAAAAAAAGATTTTAATAGACATAATATAGCATTTTTTTATTACAAATCTATAGAAAATGAACACTTGTATTTTGAAAGAATCGTATGTATAATCGGTTATGGTTGTTATGTTATGGGAGGAATTTGAAAATGACAAGTATTACAATTTGCTATAAAGATGCGGGATTAGATTTTGTAAATATGTATTTAGAAGAAATAATATATAGAAATTATAAAAGAGAAGAATTTCAAATTAATATTGTAGATAATAATATCGATTTATTAAGAAGTTGTGCTGAAGATGGTGAATGCAATATTTTACTGCTAGAAGGAAATTTAATTGATTTAAAAGGAGTAAATATATTAGATCTTATAAAAAAGTACAATGAAGATATAAAAATTATAGTTATGAATTTAGAAGATAATTGTGAGAATAAAGATATATATAATAACTTTACAGTATTAAATAAAGAGGAACTTAAATTAAAGTTAGAAAATACTTTTTTAAAAGCTATGCATGAAATTATTCAGGGAAGAATTGGTGTATATAGTTTTAAGACTGATATAGGACCAATGAATATTAATGTAGAGGATATTTTTTATTTAGAATCTGTAAATAAGAAAGTGTATTTAAAGACAGAAACTAATGTATTTAGAATAATTGGTGTACAATTCAATTCTATAGTTGAAAAATTTAGTAAAGATAATTTTATATTGATACATAGGTTATGTATAGTAAATAGTAAGAATATATTATCGTTTGATAAATCAGAAGTTATTTTGAAAAATAAAGAAAGACTAAAGGTAAGCAGAAGAAGAGAAAAGGAGATTAAAAAACATATATATTTATATAACAACATATAGTGATAAAGTTCGTCTAAGATGCTCAAAATTTATATTTTGGGCATCTTTTTTGTCTAAAGTTAACCGCTCGGGCTAAAAATTACCGTTAGGAAAGAAAAAGGCACCATTGGGGAGAAAAAAAACCATTCGGACAAAAAACGTGACAAGATATTTGCATATATTGTAAAATTTAAAGAGAAGATATTGTTATTTTTTGGGAGGAATAAAAATATGGATGTAATTGAACAAACTAATAGAACAATTTTATTTGAAGAGATCAATCCAGAAAAATTAGATTTAATATCAGTAATTGGGGGAACAGAAGGAATAAACAGTTTAAGTGATGAAAAAATAAAGGAAATCAATGATTTGTTCTTAGTAAAAAGTTTTGATGAATTTTTAGATAAGTTTGCGCCTGTTGTATATTCTTTTTACAATGCAAATAATCAAAAGGTCATATACACATTAGAAAAACCAGGGAACTTACCTGAGAACCTTATAACAGAGATACCAATAAATCAGTCAAATGATTTTTTGAAAATGCTATTCACATTGATAGACACAAAAAGAGCACAAGGAATTGCTAATGTGGATTTTAAATTTGAAAATTTACTAGATATGATATCTCCAAAAAAAGTGATGGATGATATAAAACAATCTAGAAAAGAAATTCAATATGTATATTCTAAATATGATGAGTTAGATGATGAAGATCCAAGTAAGCTAGATTTAGGCGATAAACTAAACACACTATTTGATAATGCAAGCGAAAATTATAATAATATAATGGCAATGCTCCCGCTTGCAATTGAAGATATAAAGACAAGATTACTTCTTGGACAAGATGAAAATCAAAATGGTGGAGAAGCTCTACAAATTGGAGTATTAAGTATGGGTGAAGATGGAGAACTTAAGGTTCTTGAAGCACCAAAGAGTGAAGAAACATCATTAGTGGCAATAGATGACAATAAGAATGCAGGATTAATTGAGGCATTTGAAGATGATTATGAGGCTGTAAATGACACAAAATCTGATTATGTAAAGAGCTTAGTTGTAAGAACATTTTGTCCGTTAGCATCTACAATGGTAAGCACAATAGATGTAGGGCGTGAAGTTCAAAACTATAATACATATCTTGAATTTTATAAAAATTCAAAAGATGATTTTATAAAAACAGTTAAACCTCTTATAGAAAAAATTGTTGGTGTAAAAATGTTTTTTGAACAATATAAGACAAAAAATAAAGGTATGAAACCAAGTTTGCTTGTAACAAACAATAAACTAAATAGATTGGTGAATAGTGCTAATTTACCAAGACTTGAAGCATATCTTAGCACTGTTAATGATAAAAATGATTTTGATAATGCCATTTGGTTTGGTATAGTCCCATCAATTGAGCTAGAATCACAAAGTAAAAATGGTGCTAAAAGAGAAAGATTCAAGGGAAATAAGAAAATTGAAAAAACTGAATCAAATAGTATGGAAGATTTATCATTACTACTAGATACAGTAAAAAAATATAGGGTACAAATATTCTTTAGCTTTGAGCCAAGAGAGGATACTACATTTAATCATGTTGCTACAGCAGGAATAGATAGGTTCATTGATAGATGTGCACCACTTATGAGACAAGATTATAGTGAGTTTGCAATTCCATGTGTGCCTAATTTTACTATAATACCAAAAGAAAAATCAGGGGTAATTCTTGATAGCAAAATGGTTATGGGTGAAGAAGGTAGTGCAGAATTATCAAAAGCAAAGGAAGACATCTTTAAATTATGGATAGAGGGAGTTTATATAGGTAGCTCATATATTGCAGCAGGAATAGTTGCGGCATATCAGTGCCCAGAATACCTTAGAGAGTATTATGGAAATGTATTTTATGATTATCCAGGCGTGAGATTTGATATTGAAGCGGCAGATAATTCATTAAGAGTTACATCAACTTTAGCTAAAGAAATATCAGGATTTACAAATGAAATCAAAAACTCAATAAATAGGAAAAACTTTGGATTTGTATTTTCATCAGAAAATGCTAAATTCCAAGGAAAAGATATAAAGCAAATTACTGTTTATAAGGCAAGAAGTCTTCAAGCAGCAGGAAATGATTTCGAATCAATATATAAGACTTTAGTTACAACTTATATAGAGAGAATGCTAAGATTTTATACTAATGATTTTAAAGAAGATAATATAGTTAAATTCTTTAGTAATAATCCAAATAGTGTAAAGAGCAAATGGGTGTCAAATAAAGAATTTATTAATGCCATTATACAAGATGGTGATGATATAAATTTTGTTATAAATGATAAAAATGGTACATGCAATATAGATCTTGTATTTAATGGAAATATAAAGAACTTAGAAGTAGAGATCACTAGAAGTGAAGCTAGCTAATTTTAATAGATATTAAATATGTCTATTTTAATTATAAAAAATTTATAAGAGGGAGATGGCAAGATGGGATTCAGAGTAAAGGTTGAAGGTGCAGAAACAATTGATTTAAGTATCGAAAGTATTGAAACTGTAGAGTTCAAAACAGATACTCCAGATGATTCAAATGCTCGTTCAACAGATCAAGGAACAACATTAGTTGTTACAGGAAAAATTTTAACTCCAGTAGGTGGAGAAGCTGCTGATAGTACTATTAAATTGGCTCAATGGTCATTAGTACCAGCAGAAAAAGCTGACTGCTATAGAAGTATAAAGGTGGATGTTATTGCAGCATCACAAGTTGTAAGACAAATGACATTACCAAATGCTTTCGTAGTGGATTATGAAGAGGACTTCGGTGATACTGAAGGAATCGGTACTTTTAAATTGACTGCAAAGCAAAAGAAGGACAAGACAGCACTTGTAAAATTTGAAGGTGGATTTGGAGAAGAATAGGAGGTATAAAAAATGGGATTTAGAGTAAAAATTGAAGGTGCAGAAACAATTGATTTAAGCATCGAAAGCGTTGAAACTGTAAAAGTTACTACAGATACTCCAAAAGACAGCAATGCTCGTTCAAAAGATGTTGGAAGTACAATAACTATAACTGGGAAAATATTAACAGCTGTGGATGGAGATCCATTTGATAGTACAAGACAAATGGGACTTTGGTCATTAGTACCAGCAGAAAAAGCAGATTGTTATAGAAAAATAACTGTTGAAGTTATTTCTGCTGATCAAATTATAAGAAAAATTACTTACCCTAATGCTTTTGTTGTAGATTACAAAGAAAACTTTGGTGATACTGAAGGAATTGGTACATTTACACTTGTAGCTAGACAAAAGAAAGACAAGCTAACTGCAGTGACAATCGAAGGTGGATATAGCGCTTAATGCAATCTGCATAAAAGCATGTATCATTTGGGGTTTTATGTATTAATTAATAACATAAAACCAGACTAAACTACTATGTAGCATATTAAACTCTTACCAGGGTAATATGCTGCATAGGCATTATTAGAAATTAATCACAATCAATTGAATAACCTTCAGTATCATTAGTAATAGTATACTAAAGAATTTAGAAAAAAGTAAAGATTTTATATATAAAACACTAATAATTATTAAGAGAAGCGAGTGGTAAGATGAAGGACTATTATAAGATTTTAGGGGTTTCTGAAACAGCTAATAAGGATGAACTTAAAAAAGCTTTTAGAGGCTTAGCTAAAAATTATCATCCAGATAGAAATAAAGAAAATGAAAATGCACTTAGAATGTTTCAAGAAGTTAATGAAGCATATGAAGTTCTTAGTAATGAATCTTCAAGAGAAGAATATGATGGAAAAAGAAATAGTAAGCAATTTAATCAAAAGAAAAATGAAAATAAGAAATCAGAAAATAGTAATAATAGTACTGAGAATTATGATAAAAGTGATGCAATAAATAATTTAAATCAATATTTTGAGAGCTTCTTTGGATTTAATGCAAAAAGTAATGATATTGATAAAAGTAAATTAAAAAAGAAAAATAACAACCCGATTGATACAAGTAGTATTTTTGACAATTTTTTCAATATTAAAAAGTAATGGAGTGAGTTACTTTGGCGAATAATTATAAAAATAAACTAATGCTAAGCATTCAATTGATAAATGTATTTATAGGAATACTATTAACACTTATCTTCACAATAATTTATATAAATATAGAATCTAAAGAACTTAAAATAACACTTTTAAGTTTATTAGTCATATTTGGAATTATAATTTTTACTTATTTATATATAATCATGCATAAGAGAAATATTAAAGATAGTGACATAATAAATACGATTGAACTTATAAATGAGGAAAATGAAATCATAAAAAAATGGTCTATTGCTGATAAAGTATCATTTTTGATTGGGAAAAGTAATAGAGAAAATGATGTGCTTATAGATTTAAATTCATCTATTTATTCTCAATTCATTGAAGATAATCATGCTGTTTTAAATTATGCTTCAGGAAAATGGTATATTGAAGATTTATCAGTAGAAAGCAGAGTATGTATAGAAAAAAATGAAGACGGAAAAAAATATAGAGTTGTTAAGAATACTCCTTGCACTGTTAAAAAAGGAGATATTATTTTTATTTCTAAAGTTAAATTATTACTTAAATAGGGGGGAATATATATGGCATTAATCAGATGCAAAAATGGACATATGTTTAGTGAAAGACGTTATGGGTCTATATGCCCTTATTGCAACTTAGATACAAGTAAAAAGGAAAAGCAGGCCGAATCTTTACCAAGTGAAGAAGAGGTTGAATTTGATTTACTTTACCAAGAAGTAGATCCAGTTTGTGGGTGGCTTGTATGTATAGATGGTTCTAGAGTAGGAAAAGATTACAAAATAAAAAGTGGAAAGAACTTTATAGGACGTTCAGATGACATGGACATACAACTAATAGGCGACAATTATGTAGCTCTTAGAAATCATGCAGTTGTTGTATATGACTCTAAAAAGAAAAATAGTGTGCTTTTACCAGGAGAGTCTACAGGAATTGCATATTTAAATAATGAACCTGTCTATATGCCAACAGAACTTACTGCTTATGATGTAATAGAGCTTGGGAAGAGTAAATTTTTATTTGTTCCATTTTGTGGAGAACATTTTGAATGGCAAGATAAAGAACAGAGGTAATTTATATGTTATTTATAGATGAACACGGTGTATATTTCATGCTACTTGCATTGTTTATAGTATTATCTATGTTATTAATACTAAAGCAGATATTATTTTATTTTTTAAAAAAAGAAAAACTGAGGATATTCACATATTCAAAAACTGGAGATGAAGAAATACAAGAGGATTATTTTGATATTGCTAAAAATAAAGATGCTACTTTAGTATCTATGTCAGATGGCCTTGGAAAAAATGAAGCAGGAAGAATATCAAGCATTGCTTCTGTAAAAACAATAGAAAAAATGTTCTTAGATGAATATAGCAATGAAAAAATAAACTATTTTTTTTACAAATCTTTTAATAAAGTTAATCATGAAATAATTAAAAGAGTGGAAAAAAATAAAGGCGGGACGAGTAACTTAAGCATAATTATTGATAAAGAAAATTTATACTATGCATCTTTAGGAAATGTAATGCTAGCACTTTTTAGAAAGAATGAACTTATAAAATTAAATGAGAGTCATTGCATTAATGAGGTTGCTAAAAGAGAATATTACAAGGGAAAAATTGAAAGAATAGAAGCACTTCAAGTTTTAAATAATAAAAAGATTTTGTATTATTTGGGACAAGAAAATTTTGACAATTCAAAAATAGAAATGGAGAATATTAAACTAGAAAAAAATGATTTGATTCTTATTATGAGTAAAGGAATTTATGAAAATATAAGATGGGTTAATCTTGAGAATATATTATCAGAAAATAAAAAGCATTTAGATATTGCTTTGAATGAAATTATATTAGAAACGGAAGAAAATAAGCATGGAAGAATTAATAAAAACGGTAGCATAGTAATAATGAAAGTACAAAAAATAAAGTAAGAATTACTTGAATTACTATATGAATAAAGATAAAATGCTCAGAATACAAGAATACAAGAATACAAGAATACAAGAATACAAGAATACAAGAATACAAGAATACAAGAATAC
>ENA-OWPM01001185-OWPM01001185.1-human-gut-metagenome-genome-assembly--contig:-NODE-1185-length-23250-cov-7.420953_pt1 | contig 23250 bp, 26 predicted proteins | sample MGYA00248267_ERZ651852 | MGnify/ENA primary metagenome ERZ651852 (study PRJEB26924, sample SAMEA4378228) | human gut metagenome | biome: human gut; feature: human-associated habitat; material: faeces...
CAAGCGAGCCCAATTTGAGAACTTTATTTCGGTTATTTCACTATAAACTTACTACGTCCATTATTTATGTTGTGTGGCATCTATGTTTTTTGCTTTTAATTAATATGATAGAATATTACGTAGAATAAATCGAGATATTAATTAGTATCGAGATATTAATTAACAATAAAGGATGTGCGGTTAATTTATATGAATATAACGGTTATTTCAGTAGGGAAATTAAAAGAAAAGTATTTAAAGCAGGCAATTGATGAGTATTCAAAAAGATTATCACGTTACTGTAAATTAAATATAATCGAACTTGCAGATGAGCAGACACCAGATAATGCATCAGAAAAAGATGAACTGATAATTAAAGATAAGGAAGGCAATAAAATATTAAGTAATATAAAAGACAATATGTATGTTGTAACTCTGGATCTTAAAGGAAAAATGTTATCTTCTGAGGAGTTGTCTAAATTTATTGATAACTGTGGTGTAAGAGGCGATAGTAATATGTGTTTTGTAATTGGTGGAAGCTTGGGTTTAAGTGAAAGTGTTTTAAAAAGAGCTAACTATAGTCTTTGTTTTAGTAAGATGACCTTTCCTCATCAGTTGTTTAGAGTGATGTTGCTTGAGCAGATTTATAGGGCATTTAGGATAAGTTGTGGTGAACCGTATCACAAGTAAGTGCGAACTTTACCAAAATTGGATATATAAATGAAAGGTAGGTCTGCTTTAATTCTGCAATGAAACTCACAAAAATCTAAAATTTGAATTTTTGTAGGTTATTGTAGTTTTATTCATAGGTTCTTCGTTTTTCACCTATTTCAGCAAATTAGAATTTGTTTTTTCTAATCTATAGTATTGAAAGAAATTGTAAAACATTCCACAAATATATTTTTTATATTCATTTCAGATTTAGGTTAAAGTTAGTAGTTATTCTTTTGTGTATATAAGTTATTTGAAGTAATAAAGTTTCAATTGAATTTGGATAAATATGAATATAAAAGTATTGAAAAAAAATAAAAGTTTATATATAATGTAATTATACTAAAATATAAACATGAAAAATATAAATGTAAAGGAGATGTAAATATGCGCAAAGAGGTAGTTTTTAACTAAACTAACTGAATAAGGATTATTTTAAAAAGTATATGAAAAAAATCTTGGATAACTCAAGGTTTATTTGTGGTAGAAACAATTATTAATAATATTGATATTACCATGTCTATTTGTGTACTCTAAAAATAATCAGTATTATAATGAGCATATTACATCTTTATTTGAAGAATAGGAAAACTGTGTTCTAAACACGGTATTTTTATGCCTATTTTTACTATATTTATAGATATGATATAAGACTTTAATTTGCATAGCTTAATCATAAGTTATATAAATTAAAGTTGTATATTTCATGTTTATATTTAGGTTATATAATTATGAGGCTGTAAGTGAATTATGTTCACTTACAGCTTTTTTTATTTAAGGAGATTATTTTGATGATTTATATATTTAAATATGAAGATTATGAAAAACAAATAAATTTTTTTAAAAATACTAGGATGGTGATTATTAATGGTTAATAAACTTTCAGCATATAAAACTTATTTATTATTTTCAGCTATTACAGCAATGTGTTTTTCACTAGTAGCTACAGTTATGATAGTGTATCACATTGAAACGGTGCATTTAAATCCACTTCAGCTTATACTTGTTGGAACTACTTTAGAAGTAGCATGCTTTATATTTGAAATTCCTACAGGAATAGTTGCAGATGTGTACAGTCGTAAACTATCTATTGTTATTGGTGTAGTTTTAACAGGAGTGGGATTTATTTTAGAAGGTTCTATTTCTAGTTTCGTTTTCGTACTTGTAGCACAGATTGTATGGGGATTAGGTTCTACTTTTATTAGTGGATCTGTTGAAGCTTGGATTGCGGAAGAAGAGAAAGATAAAGATTTGGATAAAATTTATATAAAGGGAGCACAAGCAGGACAGATAGGATCGGTTATTGGAATAGTACTAAGCACTGTAATAGCTAATTTATCTGTAAGACTACCTATTATAGTTAGTGGAGTCTTATTTATAATTCTTGCATTATTTTTATGGTTATATATGCCAGAAAATAATTTTAAATCATCTGCTCCAGAGGATTTAAATACTTTTAAAAAGATGGGATATACCTTTAAATCTGGTCTTAAATTTATAAAAAATAAACCTATAATTATAATTTTGCTTTCAGTAACTTTATTTTATGGATTATCCAGTGAAGGTTATGATAGACTTTCTAATATGCATTTTTTACAAGATACTATGCTTCCTAAACTTGGAAACCTTAAACCAGTGACTTGGTTCGGAATTTTTGGAATTGCAGGAATGATATTGAGTGCTATAGTAATGCATTTTATGGAAAAGAAGCTTAAGGATGATGATAAGAATAAAAATGGAAAGCTGTTATTATGTATAAATATATTTTATATATCATTTATGTTCATATTTGCTATTACAAAAAGATTTAACTTAATGCTAATAGCTTATTTAGCGACAAGTACCTTTAGAACTATAAATGAACCTATATTTAGTGCATGGCTTAATGGACATATAGATGACAAGGCCAGATCTACTGTACTTTCTATAAATGGACAAATAAATTCCTTAGGTCAAATTTTAGGTGGACCAATTATAGGAATCATAGCTACAAATATTTCAGTGAGTATGGGTATAGCATGTACTTCGTTATTAGTAACACCGGTATTAGTGTTATATATTGTTGCTATGATAATGGATAAAAAGGTGGTTGATAGAGTTGGAGGTATTGATTATGAAGAAAATAATTAATATAGGAATCGTAGCACACGTGGATGCAGGAAAAACAACTATAACAGAAAACTTATTATATTATAGTGGAGCTATAAAATCAGTTGGAAGAGTTGATTTAGGCAATACACAGACGGATTCTATGGAGCTTGAGCGTAAGAGAGGGATTACCATTAAATCATCAACCATATCTTTTAATTGGAATAATGTCAAGGTTAATATTGTTGATACTCCAGGACATGTGGATTTTATTTCGGAAGTTGAACGTTCATTAAGTGTTTTAGATGGAGCGATACTAGTTATATCAGGAGTAGAGGGTATTCAGTCACAAACAAGAATATTATTTGAGACATTAAAGGAGTTAAACATTCCAACAATAATTTTTGTAAATAAGCTAGATAGAATTGGGGCAAATTTCAATAAAGTATTTGAAGATATAAAGAAGAATATGTCCAATAAAGTAGTTAGATTACAAGAAGTATATGATGTAGGAAGCAAAGCTGTTTATATAAAAAAACTATTTGATACATGCATGATAAATGATGATGCTATTGATGTTTTATCAGACTTAGACGAAGCATTTTTAGAAAGATATATTGGTGGAATAGAACCTGATAAAGAAGAAATACAAGAAAAGCTTTCATTATATGCAAGTGAAGGAAGTCTATATCCAGTATTTTGTGGTGCGGCAGCAATTGGACTTGGAGTTGAAGACTTATTAGATGGAATTTGTAGTTATTTTCCATTTGCAGGTGATGATTGTGAAAGTGATTTATCTGGAGTAGTATTTAAAATCGAAAGAACAAGTAAAAATGAAAAGAAGGTTTATGTAAGATTATTTGGAGGAAAAATATCTGTAAGAGATAAAATTCAAGTACCTAATAAGGAGATAGCAGAAAAAGTAAAGAAAATTAATAGGTTAGAAAATGGGGGAGTTGTTGAAGCACAGAGGATAGAAGCAGGGGATATAGGTATTTTATATGGACTTACAAGTTTCCAAGTGGGAGATGTTATTGGAATTTCAAATGATAAAATTAAAAATATATCTATAGCTAAACCAGCATTAAAAACAACAATTTCTGCAATTGATAAAGAAAAAAATCCAGAGCTATTTAAAGCATTAACATTACTTGCAGAGGAAGATCCACTACTAGAATTAGAGATGAATGACATAGATAAAGAAATTTATGTCAACTTATTCGGTGAAGTTCAAATGGAAATACTAAGTTCCATGTTAGATGATTTATATGGAATAAAAGTAGAGTTTTCGAATATTGAGACTATCTATAAGGAAACACCTAAAGGTTTTGGAGCGTCAATAATGCATATGCAGGAAGACTTAAATCCATTTTGGGCGACAGTAGGCTTAGAAATAGAACCAGCAGGGAGAGGCGAAGGTCTTAGGTATATTTCTAATGTTTCAGTAGGGTCATTGCCAAAATCTTTTCAAAATGCAATTGAAGAAGCAGTTATTAAGACAAGTAAACAAGGATTATTTGGATGGGAGGTTACAGATGTAAAAGTCACTCTTAGCTGTGGTGAATTTTTTAGTCCAGCCAGCACTCCAGCAGATTTTAGAAATGTGACACCTATGGTATTCATGGAAGCATTATATAAAGCACAAACTGTTTTATTAGAGCCATTACATGAGTTTGAGTTAAAGATTCCTCAAAATGCTTTAAGCAAAGCGGTATGGGATTTAGAAACTATGAGGGCAACCTTTGATAATCCTATTGTTATAGGGGATGAATTCTCAATAAAGGGATTAATTCCAGTAGAAAATTCAAAAGAATATAAAATGAAAATAGCTTCATATACAGAAGGTAGAGGAATGTTTGTGACAAAATTTTATGGGTATAAGGAAGCTTCAGCTGAATTTTCAAAAGCACGCAAAAAAACAACGTATGATCCATTGAATAAAAAAGAGTATTTGCTTCATAAACTAAACGCAATTAGAGATTAAATTTAAATAGATAAGTTAAATTTTTATATGTAGGATTTAAATATAAGACATTCAAAGCCTAAAAGTAAAGGAAGGGTCGTCTGAAGAAGATGAAGACCCTTCCTTTTTTCATGTTACTATGCTTAATTGTAAGTGCTTGAAATTTGTAATATAATGTAAATAAAGTTTTTAATAATAAGGGGACGGCACAAATGAAAATCGACTTTAAAATAACAAAAGATGACTATATAAGCTTCAATTTACATCATTTAGAAAACTCGAAATCACAGAAAAGTACATTTAACATACTTAGATATGCTGTACCCATAATACTTTCTATACCAATCTACTTTACAGGAACGGGGATATTTAATCAACCGAGTATATATTGGATTATAGTAGCGATAGTTTTTTTAGTCATTTGGATTTTAACATATCCTAAGCAATACAAAAAATTAGTAGCTAAAGAAACTGATAAACTCATAAGTTAAGGAGATAATTCATCAATATTTGGAAGTAAGACTTTAGAAATTATTGATGGGACAATAGTAGTAAAAGGGGATTCTATATCAGAAACAGTATCGTTAGAAAGTATAAAAGATGTAAAAGTTTACGAAGATATGATCCTTATATATAAGTGGATTTGTAGCTCATATAATTCCAAGGAGATATTTAGATAAAGAAATAGAGAAAGAACTTATGAAAGAGCTTAAAAAATATAAGGCTTTAGAACAATTAAAGTAAAACGTGCTCCTTTGGAGGTGTAACGGAGAACCGTATCATAAATAAATGCGAACTTTACTAAAATTGTAAAAAATAAATATTTAAAATTAATAACTCGTGTTTTAAAAGCACGAGTTATTTTATTATATAGAACTAAAAGAAAAATTAGTTTTTATGTCTAATAACTCGTCCATAAGTATTACGCCCTTTTTTGTAATGCTCTATATGAAAAGTAGTAGGAGCAGTCAAGCCAACAATAACCATAGGAATAGTTAGTAAATTATTTAATGGAGGAAGATATTGAAGAAATTTCTCATAAGAACCAATTGCATTATCAAATCCACCTGCTGATTTCATTTCATCAGTAGCACAAATTATTATTCCAGCTCTAGTTTGAATAGCTTTTTCAACATGATTTAATTCACCTGCAAGAGTTGGTTTGATAAGATTCCAAGCTACAGCTTCACCATGATTAAATGCAACTTCAATAGAAATATCATCTTTAGCAAAATCTAATCTCCAATTACTATTATTTCGGTTACTTCTGTATGCAGGATCTGTAAAAATATAACTTTGTCTGCTCCAATTAATAGCAGATAAACGTTCATCTATTAAATGATTTATTGCTTCTGATATACTTTTAGCTTTTCTTGGCTGATTCTCAAAATAAGCTATTATATCATCATCGCTTATGTTAGTTAGTACATCAGTAACTTCAAGCCATAGCTTTCTAAAATCTGGTTGAGTAGTAAAAATTTCAAACCCATATCTAAATGAATGGTGTATAAAGTTCATTGTCCCATCTCCCTATATTTGAATTAATTTAGTTTCATAGTATTAAAATGATGCACTATTGTCAATAATATAAGAACATATGTTTGAAATTTTTGAAAAACGATATTGTTTTTCAATATTAAAACTGGTAAAATAAAAAGAGATTTGATTAAGGAGAAAGATTCTATGGCTAAGGGTGGAAGAAGAGAAAATTCTGGAAGAAAACGAATAGGAGTAGTAGTAAATACTAGAATTGAAGAAGAAATACTGAAAAATATTGAAATTGAGTTTAAAGGTAAGAGTAGAGCAGAAAAAATCAGGGAATGCTTAAAAAAAGGATTGAAAAATAATTGTAAATAAAGAAGATATATAAGATAACAAAAAATAGACAGTTTAAAAGTATTAGATTTGTATTATTTATCTGAATAAAGTTGTATTTGGATAAATTAATCTAAGGAGGAGAAAATAATATGGCTATAGATAAGACAGTATGCGAGCTGTTTGCAGGGGTTGGAGGTTTTAGACTTGGATTGGAAAGGGCTTCTAGGGAATGGAATACAGTTTGGGCTAACCAATGGGAACCAAGTAAGAAATCACAACATGCATTCGAATGCTATTGTAGTCACTTCGGAAATAGCGAAAATCATGTAAATAAAGACATTGGAGAGATTGATAAAAGCACAATACCTAATCATAATTTGCTCGTAGGTGGTTTTCCCTGTCAAGACTATTCTGTTGCAAGAACAGGGGCAAAGGGGATAAATGGAGTAAAAGGAGTTCTTTGGTGGCAAATAAGAGAAATATTACAAACAAAATCGCCTAAGTTTGTATTACTAGAAAATGTTGACAGATTGTTAAAATCGCCTGCAAAACAAAGAGGTAGAGATTTTGGGGTTATGCTAGGATGCTTTAATGATTTAGGATATAGTGTGGAGTGGAGAGTAATTAATGCATCTGAATATGGTTTTGCTCAACGTAGAAGAAGAACATTTATTTTTGCATATAAAGATAACACTACATATTATGAAAATATGAGAAATAAAAGTTATAAAGATATTATATGTGATAAAGGTTTCTTTGCAACAAACTTTCCAATTGAAAAAGATATTGATGTAAATATAAGGAATTTTGATTATGAAGATATTTATGATATATCAGATAATTTTGAATGTGAATTTTTAAATTCTGGAATGATGAGAAATGGGGAAATAGCAACTGCAAAGAGTACACCTATATTTGAAGAACCTAAAAAAATTAGAGATATATTAGAAAATAATGTTGATGATAAATATTATTTAGGAGAAGAGCTTTCAAAATGGCAATATCTAAAAGGGGCAAAAAAGATAGAAAGGATAAGTAAGACAGGTCACAAATATATTTTCTCAGAAGGACCAATAGCATTTCCAGATTCAATAGATAAGCCAGCTAGAACTATGTTGACAAGTGAATCGAGTGTAAATAGAAGTACGCATGTCATTGAAGATCCACATACAAAACAATTGAGATTAATTACTCCGCTTGAAGCAGAACGAATACAAGGTTTTGACGATAATTGGACTAATACAGGAATGCCAGAGAAGTTTAGATATTTTTGCATGGGAAATGCTTTAGTGGTAGGTCTTGTAGAAAGAATGGGAAGAACATTAAATAATATTTTTGATAATGAAGAGGACTAAACCAATAGTCCTCTTTACTTATTATTTTAGAAAATCAGAATTTAATTGACGTAGTACATAACTATTATTTAACCAAAAACTTTGAGTAGTCATATATCTTCCATCAGGCAATTCATTTGCATCTCTTGAAATATTCCCAATAGTATTTTGATTATTAATAATGTTTTTGTTTGGAAAATAGTATGCACCTTTTTGTGCATGAGGACGAATATGTATAATTCTATTATTTGACTTTTTGGGAAAGTTATTTTTTACTATGATTTTTCCTGATTTATCTTGTGATGGCGTAAGAACTACACCATTAATGATAGTATTTCTTATTACATTCCATCCTTCTTCCATAGTAGCATAATCAGCATACGGCATATTCCAAAGTTGACAACCCTTCAATGTATAGGTGCTTCCTTGTTTCTTGAAAACAACAAACAAGAAAGAAGTTTCATTAAAGTAATTAAATAAATCAGAATCCTCCCATGTTTCATTAACTAATTTTTTAAATTTGAATGGAGGAAGAGATATACTTTCTTTCATATTCATATTTTCTTCAATTCTGATTGCTTTTACTACAATATTAGCTTTTACAAATTCTTCAGCTTGGTTAGATTTTATGCCTAACATTCTATAAGCTAAATCAATCCATTGTGATTTATTATTGTTGTATTCTCGATTGAAAAGTGAACAAAGGTCATAATCAGATTTTCCTACATAAGAATTTATTTTTGAAAGTATATAATCCTTAAAGCTTGTATTTTTTAAAACATCAACATCTTTAATAATCGGTTCATAGGTAGAAATATTGTTAACAATGTATTTGTTTAATATATATGTCATATATGAAGTTTTAAATGAAAATGCTCTGGGTTTAGCTGGAATATCTGAAAAAGGTTGTCCTCTTCTTTTGGAAGCAGAAGAAGATTTTGTCGCAGCACCTAAATAAAATGTATCTGATTCAGAAAGTTCATGGGCTTTTCCAGCTTTTATTTTGTTAACAATTGTTTCAAAATCAGATTTGATTATTTCAATATCTTCTTTTGGAGGAGCAAATAGTTTTGAATAATTAATTTTGTAATCTAAGCGATTAGAAATATTTTTTTCATATAAGTAATATACAAGAAGTATTAATTGACACTTATTCCATAAGTGACTTGAGAAGAAATCTTCTTTAACTACAGAAAAATAATCAATCATAGTTATTATCAAACGTTCTTTAGCAGAAATAGATTTGTTTTTATTAATTTTATAAGGGGTGACTTTTAATTCGACACCAGCTTTCTCAAAGTCAGCCTTAGATTCATTATTACATTTGTAATGAAAAAAACTTTCTTCAATTAATTCGCCTAAACCACCCTTACGTTTTTTGTTTTCATGTGATTCACAATAATCAGCAGTATCTTCACTAATTAATTCATCATTAGAATATTTGGATATAACTTCAGCAAAGGTTTTGTTAATTAAATTTTGGGAATATTTTTCTATACTTAAAGGATTAGTTTCATCATAAGGTAAATTTGACATGATAATCACCTCTTCAATTTTTATTAATTTATAAATACAATTATACTATAATTTTGAAAGAGTGCTTTTTAATTGTAATAAAAATTGATTTCAAATATATATTATCATTAAAATAAGTTTAAGGAGTGAGAGATATGAGAAAGAAAATACTACAATTTCTACAATGGAACGATAGAAATGGTTGCTATACAGATGAAAATTGTGATTTAGAAGAAGTACCAAGAATGACATATGAAGAAGCAGTAAAATATTTCTTTGGTGTAATAAATGACGATTTCTATTACAGCATAACAGATAATATTTTTGAACTTACATATGATGAAGTAATAAAATATGCAAAAGAAAATAATATATATGAAAGCACAATGAATAAATTACAAGTATTAATTAATGCTAAAAATGTTGATGATGAATTATATAGAAGTATATTGAATTAAAGAAGATAATTAAATATATATTATAATAATGAAAAATAGTAAGGAATACTTAGAGACATAAGAGCTTTGGGTATTTCTTTCTTTATTATTGCAAATAAATCAAATAGAAGGGAGTTGAAATTCAATGTCTAAGAAGAACGAAACCAAAGTAATAAAAGAAACAAACTACTGCAAAATCTACAGCAAGGTAAGCATTGAAGATGATGAATACAACAGCTGTATAGAAAGAATTGAAGTCAAAGAAAAGAAGCGGGAAGAAATAAGGTTTGCATTGTACAAAGATACTGTAAGAGGTGATAATCGCTATGTCCCAAGAAGTCTTGATGTAACTGAAATACAATTACTAGAGCTGATAAAAAAGGCTATAAAACAAAAAGTATTTTCAAATGAATTCATAGAAATGCTTCAACAAGAATTGAATAATACAGTAAAAAAATCCTAATTGCTAATAAAATAGTGATTAGGATTTTTCTATTATAGATAGAGTGAATATCTACAAAATATATTTTACTATATATCTTAATTAATTTGTAAATAAAATTCTAAATAACCATATCTAATAAAAAAATCGCCCCAGCCCACCCCAAAAGAAAGGGCGATTTTTGTATCTGCAAACCTAGGAATGTAGCCAATCGCCCCAGTTACCCTAGTTTCCCTAGTATAAATAATAATATAAAAAGAAAACTCTAAAATAGAAAATGCCATCAAAATAGCAGGGGCAACAGGGGAAACAGGGGCAAAGCTAGATAACATGAGAGTTTGAAAGCAGGGCGAAAGATAATTTCAAAGTGGAAACAGGGGCGAATACAAAAAATTGTAAAGAAACCCGCTAAAAAATACAAACGGGAATAAAAACCCGTTTGAAAATCTAGTAATGTAGCCAATTCTCCCGTAAAACCCGTAAACCCGATAGAAATAAGAGTGTCTCTAATAAGAGAAAAGATAAAAGTCTAAATTCTAATATAATGACACAACAAAAACTAACGGGAAAACGGGATTTTCGGGTAAAGCTAGAAAACATGAGGATTTCAGAGCGGGAGCAGAAAATAAAAAAACGGGTACAACGGGAAAATAATAAAAGAAAGGTGAAGAAAAATGAAATCAGAAAAGAAGAAACAGCAACAAAAAAGAATAAGCATAGTTTCAATCAAGATGGTAAGAGAATCAAGTGTTCTGTATGAAATAAGAAAAATAGGCTCACCAAACGATGCTGTAGAGCTGGGAAAAAGATTTCTGCAAGAAGAGGATAGAGAAAAGCTGATTGTATGTTGCCTTGATACAAAAAATCAACCAACAGCAATAAATGTTGTATCAATAGGAAGTCTAAATAGTTCAATTGTACATCCAAGAGAAGTATTCAAACCAGCCATACTAAGCAACTCAGCTTCAATAATACTTTTTCATAACCATCCATCAGGAGATACAACACCAAGCAATGAAGATAAGCTGATAACAGAAAGAATAAAAGAAAGTGGCGAAATACTAGGAATAAAGCTACTTGACCACATAATCATAGGAAATAATTCATATAAAAGTTTCAAAGAAGAAGGATTAATATAAAAAATAATAGGAGTGATAAACATGATAGAATTAACACATTTAAAGGAAATAAATAAGGCAGACAAATTACCAAAGGAAGTTCAAGAAAACATTGAAGGAATCCTATCAATACTGGATGAAGAATACGGAGATAATAGAGATCAATACAAAGACAATGGGGGATATGTAATAGTTGTTGAAGATGAATCAGATTTTCAAATAATAAAGGAAAAAGCACATATAGATGTTGATGATGTAATAGTTGAATATGTAGATGAGATAGAATGCAGTAATGAAAAAATATATACAAGCTCATTAGCTTTGTGCAACAATGACTATTCAGTATCATTAGTAATACCTTTTGAAATAACACCTAAAAATATTCTAAATCAAATGTAAATTGAAGGAGCTGAAAAAGATGATAATAAATACAAACCTTTCACCAATAATAAAAAATTTCATGATGAATGATATAAATAAGGTAATCAATAAATACAACAATATGGAAGAAGAAAAGGTTCAAAAGATAGAAAGTCTAATATCAAAAATTGATGATGAAAAAATTCGCAAGGAACTGCTATCAGATTTTGAACAGACATTAAAAATATCAATGGAAATAGATAATACAGATGTGGATAACTCAATAATAAAGGCATATTTGTGGATAAAAAATAACTGTACTGTGGATATAAATAGATTAGTAAGAGTATTTGAAGATGTAGAAGCAGATGGATATGGTTTTATAGATGATGATAAAGTCATATATAAGATGAATGCTGGTTTAGAAAACTTAGAGAGAAATAAACTAGAATATCTTCTTGAGACAGAATCATTCATAAGCAATACATTTGATAAAGATACATTAGTTGATATGTGGATAAATAAAACTACTAAAGAAGAAATTCAAGAAGAACTGATAAGAGAAATTGATGCAGACGAGCTTTTGAATATGAGGTCTGAATTGATGTTTGATAATAACAATGATGAATACATGTTTGCAGAAATAGACTGCTAATAAGGCTACTTTCCAATGGAGAAGGTAGTCTTTTTTCATATGCAAAAATAATTGATGGAAGGATGATAAGAAATGTTTAAGAAAGAAAATCGCTATGTAAGCAGACAAGTAAATGAGGTTGTTCCAATAAAGCTTCAAATTCTAATGTGGAGCATGATAGATTCACTCAAGGAGAAAAAGAAGTTGGACTACCTACAGATTTTCAGACTAAAGGTAAAAGGAGATAAGGTTCTAATAGAACATGAACAGGAAGTACCTCCATACAAAGAAAAATACGAGGTTGAGAAAGCAAAGTTTCCAATAGAGTGTGATATGAAAATATATGTAATAGATAGTGTTGATTACAGCACAATGATTTTTGCAGAAGAATACTAAAAGGACAAAATGTGACCAAGTGGGTTATATATAATACCATTACCAATAAATATAGAAAGTGGAATTTTACAAGGAAGAATGCAGAAGAGAAAAAAATCACAATTAGTTATTATTAGATTAAAGAACGAAAGGGGGAGTGTAAAAATAAGAAAAAGAAGAAAAGCAGACCCTAGTGATTTCAGCGGAGTATATCAAGATATGGTTGAAAACTTGGGAGTTGAAGTCACTAAAAGAGTACATAAGTATTACAATGGACAACAAGTAACTTTCCCTATGAGATTGTATTCGAAAAAATATGTTTTAGAAAGACTAAAAGAGTATGATGGTACAAATCTAAAAGCACTTTCTAGGGAATTAGGCTATTCAGAAAGATGGATAAGACATCTAATTGAAACAACTAAAGATGAAAAAAATTCTGAGAAGGACAATAATTGTCCAAGCAGTAGTAATAAAATCTAAATATAAAATAAATGGAGGCGAAGGATAATGAAAAAACAAAACCTAAAAAAGATGATAACAATGGGATTGATAGCAACAAGTTTGATTGCAGTTGCACCAATGCAGGCTAATGCAGAATGGAAACAAGGTTCGTCACTAGATCCAAAAGGAAATGTACAGTATGGCGGATGGTATTACACTAATTCAGATGGAAGTCATAAAACAGGATGGTTACTTGATAATGGAAACTGGTACTATCTTGATCCCGATGCCGATGGATATATGGAAAGTTGGACTATAAAGACTATTAATGGTGTTCAATATGGATTTGATAGAGACGGAAAAATGGTTAATGGTAAGGTTAATTGGAACGCTAATAAGACAGAAGCTACTGTAAATGGTGTTCAATATGACAATATAGAACTTGTAAAAGAAATAGCAGCACAAACAAGTTCAAGTGATGAAAGGGAAACACCAAGTAATTACTATAAGTTTCATATAAAAGGAATGCCTGAAGATTTTCGTCAAGTTGATGCATATAGAAGTTTTTTAGTAAATCCAAATACTAATGAAATATTAATAGGTAAAGTAGTAAATCCTTTAGATGGAAGAACATATTTAACTGATTACAAAGGAGAATTGCAATTTGGATTTCAATTAAACTATAGTACTAGAAAATGGGAATATTACAACAGAAAAAGTGGAGCTTTAGAAACAGGAATAAAAGAAATCAATGGAAAAACATACAACTTAAATGATGTGCATTTAAATGATTTTAATTATGAAGCTGGAAGCGAATTCATATGTAGTAATGATGAAAGTACATTAGCTTATACTAAGGATTATTTAATAGAAAATTCCACTAAACAGTCATTCTTAAATGAAGGTATTGATGAAGCAAAATATATACAGATAACTACATCAAAAAACTAATAAGGAATGATATAGGAGAGATAAAAAATGGAAAGAATTGAAGTTGCAACAAGAAAATCATTAAAGGATGCAATTGATAATAAATACAAAGTCATAGTTATTATAGGTGATTTAGCAGATGAAGTATTAAAGGAATTAAATGATAAGAAAAAAGAAAAGATAAGTAAACTATCAGATTTATCAATAATACTTGGATGGTTTTTATGGCCATTATTAATAGCAGGAGTTGCAGGAAAAATAATAAGTAAGGATGATTTCAAAAAATATAATGCAAGTATAGAAAATGATACTATTGTTTTAACAAGGAAAAAATAAATTAAAAATAAATCAAATTTGAAAAAGCTGTTTAAGATGATAAAGGTCTTAAATGGCTTTTTTCTATGTAAAGAAAGGTATACGTAGATGATAAAAATGTTACAGATAATAATTTTAGTATTGGAGCTGATACTAGAAGGAATGTCAGAGGAAAAGGCTATAAGCAACATATCAAAAAAGTTTGGAATTGCAGAAGAACTGATAAGAAAGTTTTTCTAGTAATTCAATAAGGTGGAGAAATCCATCTTTTTTTTGTACAATAAAATAAATATAGATGGAAGGTGAATTAATATGAATATATTTGAAGAAGTATATGAGAAATTGCTTATAGAAGCAATAGAAAGCAATGAGTTTGATGTAAATAATATGGATATGCCTGAAAGTATGAAAAATTTTTTTAATAAAGTATTTAAAAAAGATCCAGAGTACATTAATGAAGTATTTCGAAAAGTAGTTAAAGAGGATATGGAGAATGAAAAGCAGAATACAGATGAAACACAACTACTAAAAAGCATGACAGATAACTTTAATGATTATAAATTAAATGATAAAGATTTAAATTTCAAAGAAATTATAGAAAAAATACATTGGAATAAAAATAAGTTTATTGAAAATATTGATATTATGTGTTCAAAGGATGTTTATGATATAGATAAATGGAAATTTAAAAAAGCAGGAAGTAAAAAAGAAGATTATGATAAAGAAGAATTAGAATATTGCTTTAAAAAAGAATGGAGTAATATTGCATTACTTCTCTTTGAGATGTTCGGAAAAAATCCATATTTCAGAAAAAATTGTAAAATTACGAGTGTTAATTTGGATTCTATAATTCAGTATAATCAAGAGTTTTTAGATAACATAGAAGAAAAATTGAATATTTATACTAGTTTAGAAATAATGTTACATCCAGTATATGAGGCAACTTATACTGAAAAATTAGTAATGGAAAAAGTAAAAGAAAAATTAAATCTATTTTTTTCAATAATGAGTCAAGAGCCAATAGAAGCAAGAGCAAATATGTGGATAAAGTTAAGTGAAAAAATTGATGAATTAATAATTGCTGATTATGTATTATCTAAAAAAGCAAAAAATCAATTAGAAAAAGACAAGGGACAAGTATTTAAAAATCAATTATATGGAGAATATGAAAATACGAGTTTAGATAAATATTTGGCACAATTATTAAAACGAGAGATGGATGAAGAATTTAGAAAAGAAAGAATTAGTATAAATAATAAAAAAATAAAAATGATGAAATTACTCGATAGAGTGGCTATGGAATTAGATGGTGAAGAAGAAGTTAATAGAGTCAATGAGATGTGGAATAATTCTAAACAAGAAAAAAAGCGAGTTGAAGAGATGATAACCATGTATAAAAAAATTGCAAAAGGGAAATTAGAAAAGGCTAAAAACAAAGTAGAAAGACTTACCAACATAAACAATAATATCGATAGGCTTATTGAATATGAACAGAAAAATGATGGATTAGAAAATGTAATATTATTGAATCAATTAAAAGAAGAAATTGCAGAGATAGAGAGTAATATGAAATTTGAAGAATCAGTTAAAGAGTTACTTCAACATATAAATTTTAATGTGTTAAATAGAAAATAGAATTTTTAAACTAACCTTGCATTATAACATATAATGCAAGGTTTTTTTTGAGCGGTTTAAGGAAAAAAAATAATGTTAAACAGATAAGGCAAGGTGTGTTTAGAAATGGCATAATATATATACATCGATGTAAAAATAAAAAGCAAGCTTGCATTATTTAATAAATGAAAAGGAGATAATGCAATATGGCAGTTAAAAAAGTTAATCATAAAGCAAGACCTCAAGTAAAAGTAAGAAGAATACCATTTTCATTAAAACCAATGATAGAAGAAGGTCAATTTGAAGCTAAAGTAACAAATGCAGAAATAACAACAAGTGTAGATTTTGGAAATGATAAAATTCCAAGATTAGCTGTTGATTTTCAGTTGAAAGATGGTAGAAGATTAAAACAAAACTTATTGCTAATAGAAAGCACTAATAATCCAGCATATCAGCTTATAATGATTGTATTTGGTTGTTTAGAAGATGCGTATGTAGATGGTTTAATTGGTAAAGAAGTTGGAATTGAAGTTACTCATAAAAACACTGATGCTGGAACTTTTGCAAACGTAAAAAGAGTCTTTAGCATAAATGATGACTGTGAAGAAGATGCAGAAGCAGAAGAAGAACTTTCATCTGAATTGCATAAAGAAGAAGTAACAGAAGAAGCTCCATATGATTCAGATGGAGAAGATGAAATGGACATATAAACTAAATCCTAGGAGAAGATAGCTCTCCTCCTAGGGTGCTATCTATCTCCTTGAACATAAGAAGGAGAATAAATACATGATGCAAATAACGGAACAAAGTTTAAGAGCTGGAAAGCAATATGAAGTAGACTACTACACTATTAAAGATAGCGGAATATATTATCCTGTAAATAAAGATGGAAATGTAGTTCTTAATAAGGTATGTGAAGTAGTTTTTATAGAAAAAACAATTGAAAACATTGATACAAATGAAGTAAGAATAAAACTAACTTATAAATATAAAAATAAATATAAGTCATTGATTTTGTCTATGGATGTACTTAAACCTAATAAGTTATTAGAACTGTTAAGGTTTGGAGTCAGTATTCCTCCAGAAGATGAGAAGTTTTTAGGAAGGTACTTACTAAAATTAGTACAACAAGTAGAAGATGAATGTATTTATAGTAATGTTGGATGGCATAAGGATTCACAAGGAAATCTACAATATAGATTGAATGAAGCAATATCTAATCAAACAGCTTCAGTTGTAGCAGTAAATAATCCAGATTCACAAAATTTCAACTTGAAATGTAGTGGAACAGTTGAAGCATGGGTTGATATGTGCAAAGAAGAAGTAATCGGAAATACCCATCTTGAAGCTATGCTATGTTTTGGATTTTCAGCACCTATAGTCGGATATTTGTATAGAACTACAAGCTATCAAGATACATTGGTAATACATGCAGTAGGTGACAGTACCACAGGAAAGACAACGGCAAGCAAATTGGCTGTATCACCATTTGGTTTCCCAGATTCAAGAGATAATGGCATTTTCAGAACATGGAACGGAACTACTAATGCAATAATAAGATCTCTTGGAGGTAATTTTGGAGTACCACTTGTACTAGATGAAGTTTCTATGATTAGAAATAGAAATATCAGCAGTGAGCTGTATACAATAGCATCTGGTGAAGATAAAGCAAGACTTACAGATAATATTGAGCAAAGAGATAGACCTAAATGGAGTACAACCATAATATCAACTGGTGAAAAGTCAATATTCAGCAAAGCTAGTAACAATGCAGGTCTTAGAGTAAGAGTAATTCAATTTGAAGGAATTACATGGACAAGTTCAGCTACTAATGCAGACAATATCAAAGCAGTAATAAGTCAAAACTATGGATGTGCTGGTGTTGAATTTGCGAAATACATCTTTTCTAAAGGAATTAACATCATAGATGAAAGAATGGAATATTGGTACAATAGGTGTTTAGATGAAATACCAGATAGTTCTTTTAAAGATAGAGTTGCATATAAATTTGCCATAATAATGACTGGTGGAGATATAGCAAATCAAGCTCTACAATTAGGAATTAACTTAGATAAAGTTTTGGAATTTCTAATTGAAAATGAAAAGAACAACATTCCTGATAGAGATTTAGCAGAAAAAGCATTATATGACGTAATCGAAACAATAATTGAAAACATGAGTAAATTTACAATAAAGGGAATAAGCTTTTTTCCTAAAGATTGCTGGGGAAAAATTGAAACTACTTCTCAATGTTATAAAGTTGTATTTCTAAAAAATAAACTTGAAAGGCAATTAATAAAGCTAGGATATGAAGATTCAAAAGTAGTAATAAGAGCTTGGAAGGAAAGAGGTTATTTGTTAACTGAAAAAGATAAAACAACCAACAGATTAGTTGTTAATGAAAATAAAAGAGAAACTGTATATGTCTTAAAGGTTCCACTTGATGAATTAAAAAACTATATTCCTAAAAATAGTATTTTTAATTCATAAAATCCCCTGCAAAGCCCTAAACAAAGGGGCGATTTGAGTATACACAAACCTAGTAATGTAGCCAATCGCCCTAGTTACCCTAGTTCCCCTGTATAAATAATAATATAAAAAGAAAAGCTTCAAAATAGAAAGTGCCATCAAAATAGCAGGGGCAACAGGGGAAACAGGGGCAAAGCTAGATAACATGAGACTTTTGCAGTAGGGAAACATAGGATTCTAAGAGGGCATACTGGGGCGAATGTAAGAAGAAAGGAAGATAACAATGTCAGTAGTAAAAAGAATAAATTCAGATAAAAAATCAGTAGCTAATGAAGGAGTGGTAACAATGAGTAATAATGAGGTAAACAATTTTGAAGAACAAGAAATAGCAGTTTCTAATGAGACTACAATCCTAGAAGAAAAAGGAATACAAGAAGATGAAGTCTCAAACAAAACTAAAGAAGAAAACAGTATAGAAGCAACTGAATGTATAGCTGATGCAGTACCATTTTCAGCTAAAAACACAGCAAGAAGTCTAGCAACTAAAGGTGTTTTCACTCTAGTAAAAGCAAAGACAGGAAACAGAGCAGTAATAAACAAAGAAGCAAGCGAATACCTTCAAAATCTAAATACACTTCAATTTTCCTACAATGAAGATAGTCTGATAATAGGATGTAAATTACCTAATAATAACAATAACTTCAATGTAAAAGCATATAAAAATAGATCAATAGTATATTCAGTACCTCTAGTAAGAGAAATAGCTGAAAGGTTCAAACTAGATTTCAGTGATAGAACTTCAATGACATTTGATGAAGCTGAGTACACAAGCTATGAAGGTTCACCAGTTCTAGTCATAAAGATAAAGTAGTAATACAAATCATAAGAGTTTTTGGAGCAGACAAAAGCTCCAAAGACTCCAATAAAATCCAAGGTGAAAAAGGAGATAATAATAATGATGATACATTCACAAAATCAAAAAGACATTGAAATTGAAGAGGTATTTTATAAGAAACCAAATTCTAAAAATGTAATTACTAGGTTGTTTAAAAGAGAATATGAATATAGGTATGATGAGCTAGATCCTTCTTTTGGTAAAAAAACACATGAAGAAATGTATGGAGTAGTTACATACTCAGTAAATTTTTCTGGTGAGGGTATTTGCAAAGAAAATTCAACATTGCATAATCCAGAATGTATTTTGTATACAGGATATAAAATTGAAATAGAATTTATTAATTTTAAAGACAGAGAAATAAAGAGTATGTTCAATTTTTTTAAGAGTGAATATATTGATGAATGTCCTTATCTTAATGTTGATATAAAAAGCCATAATAAAACTATTAATATAAATGTATCTTTTGATTATCAATATGAGAAGAAAGACTTTAAAGAAGTTGATGAAGCTATAAAAGAAGAAAAGAAACGTATTAAAAAAATACTAAGAGGCTTTGAAATATATAGTTATAATGTAACATTTGAATGCTATATTTATGCAGATGATTATAATGAAGATGATGAAAGTATGGAAGATTTTGAATTAGAATATGAAGAAATATAATAAGTCAAAATGTGTTAGAGTATAAAGCTCTAACACATATAAATTAAGCAAATACTTTACGAATGAATATAAAATGTTTGATAAATATATATTATTAATTTGATACTAGGAGGATGGTAAACATGGAAAAACAAAGAGAACAAGCAACAGTAAAAGAAATAATAGAGGTGATTTCAGATATCATCCTCAAATCTAGTATCTCAAAAACTAATAATAAGGATGTGGGGAAAGATGTCAGTAACAGCAAGAATAATAGCTAATCAGCAAGCAAAAAAAGTAGCAATCTATTGTAGAGTTTCAACTACAGAGCAGGCAGAAGAAGGTTATAGTATAGGTGAACAGAAAAAACTTCTCACATATGAATGCGAAAAGAACGGAAATACAGTATATAAAATATATAGTGATGAAGGTATTAGTGGAAAAAATATAAAAGCAAGACCTGCACTAAAAGAACTTCTAAATGATGCAAATGAAGGTAAGTTTGATAGTGTAATAGTATGGAAGATAAATCGTATAGGTAGAAATCTTAAAGATGTACTTGATATGGTAGATTTGTTTGACAGAAATAACATCACATTCAAATCAGCTACAGAACCATTTGATACAACTACACCAGGGGGAAAAATGCAGTTTCAAATGATGGCATTAATAGGCGAGTTTGAACGTGGGACAATAGCACAGAATGTAAAAATGGGCATGATGGCACGAGCTAGAGAAGGCAGATGGAATGGAAATGTTATCATAGGATATGATTTGAAGCTGAAAGAACATACTACAAATAAAAAAAGAAAAGATACAGAACTTGTAGTAAATGAAAAGGAAGCTGAAATTGTAAGAACTATCTTTACAATGTACTCTCAAGGAAATGGATATAAAGCTATTGCTAATTATCTTAATAAGTTTGGATATAAAACTAAAAAAGGTAATCCATTTAGTCTTACAGCTATAAAGGATATCTTAAATAATCCTGTATATATAGGAAAGATAAGATATAATTTGAGACCAAATTGGAGTGAAAAAAGAAGGAAAGGAACAAATTCTAATCCTCTAATAGTAGATGGAAAGCATGAAGCAATAATAGAACAAGAACTTTGGGATAAAGTACAAAGTATGCTTCAAACTTCAAAAGGAAAGCCATCAAGAATATATGATGGAGAATTTCCACTAACAGGAATACTAAAATGTCCTCAATGTGGAGCTGGAATGGTAATCATGAGAACTTCAAGGACACGAAAAGACGGAACTAAACGAAGATTGGAATACTATTGTTGTGGTAACTGGAAGAATAAAGGAACAGCAGTCTGTCATTCAAATGCAATAAGAGTAGATAAAGCTAATGACTATGTTTTTGGCAAGCTTTCAGAACTACTAAGTAATGATAAGCTTGTAAAAGATATAGTAAAAAACATCAATACAGACAGAAAAAATAAGGTAGATCCATCAAAAGATGAACTGCAAAAACTAACAAGGGAACTTGATAAGATTTCAGCTAAGAAGGACAAACTGTTTGAAGCCTTTGAAGAAGATATAATAACTAAAGAAGAATTCAAGGAAAGAGTAGCAGAACTTCAATCAAGGGAAAGACTTCTTCAAGAAGATGTAAACAATCTAAAGATGAACGTTTTGGATGACAATGTACAGCAAGTCTCATATGAAGTGGTAAAAGAGACATTGTCAAAGGTAGGAGAAATGCTTGGAAATTGTAAGTCGATGGAGCAGAAGAAAAAGTTACTTCATATGCTGATATCAAAGATTACTATAAATGAATTGAGGGAAGTTGATTCAATACAGATTAATATAAATGATAACTTAATATCATATCTGAATAACGGAGGAGAACCCAATCCAGATGGAGGAGGTTCTCCTTTTTCTTTTGTTTCAAGACGAAAGCTGATGATAAATTCTGTGAATATAAGAATTTGCATATAAAGCATGATATAATTAAATTAAGATGAATAATGATGTGAAAATTTACTTAGCAGAATTTAAGTAATATTAATTAAGGTGGTGAATAGAATGCAGAATAAAATAGATAAATTATTTATAAGATTAGCAGAACTTTTTAGATTAATAGAAAAAGAAGGGTTAATTCCAGTAAAACTTGTTGAAGAAAAGGATATTGTTGATGAATTTTATAACAAAAGCATAAAAATGATTTTAGAAGGAAGAATACCTGAATATATTGATTTAGTTTTATCCTTTGAATTAGCCAAAATTTTAAGAGACAAGAATGTTAGTGATGAAACAATTAAGTGTTTAATTCTCATAAAAAAATTAATAGAACCTATAAGAAATTTAGAATATGATAATATAATCGAATTTTCAAAGATTTGGGCATCAACAGAAGTATATCATAAGATAAATGATGAAATACTTCAAGAATATATTCAAAGAGAATTCGAAGATAGTAATGTAAAGGAAGTATGCAGAATTAAACTGGATAATATTATTGAAATTGAAGATTAATTTTGTTATTAATAAATTTAGAATAGGCTATAATAAAAATATAAATAGTAGTTAGGAGTGTGAATATTGACTAAGTATAGTGATATAAAACACGAAGATTTGATAATGAAAAAAGCAATGGACGTCTTTGCAGAAGAAGGTCTAAAGTTTTTTGGAATAGATAAGAAAGTAAAAGATTCAAGTTCGACAGAAATAGTTGTACTAGAAGCAAAGAATCTACACATGGATTACACTTTTCTAATGGAAGATGATACATACATCCATGTAGAATTCCAAACAACAGATAAAGGAAAAGATGACCTTAGAAGATTCAGAGCTTACGAATCATTACTAAGTTTTCAAACTGGAAAAGATGTAGTAACATATGTTGTATACTCTAATGGAATTCAAAATGTAAAGACAGTATTAGAAACAGGAATAAATGAATATAGTGTAAAAGCAATATCTATGTTTGATAAAGATGGCGATATTGTGATTCAAGAAATTGAAGAAAAGCTAAATAATAATATTGAAGTCACAAAACAGGATTTAATTGCATTAACATTTACACCTATAATGAGTGGAAAGCTAAGCAAGCTTGATAAGATAATAAAATCAATAAAACTTGTAAAGAAAATAGACAATGAATATAGATATGATGTTGAATCAATGCTATATGCATTTGCAGACAAGTTTTTGGA
>ENA-OWPM01001198-OWPM01001198.1-human-gut-metagenome-genome-assembly--contig:-NODE-1198-length-22894-cov-7.617847_pt1 | contig 22894 bp, 18 predicted proteins | sample MGYA00248267_ERZ651852 | MGnify/ENA primary metagenome ERZ651852 (study PRJEB26924, sample SAMEA4378228) | human gut metagenome | biome: human gut; feature: human-associated habitat; material: faeces...
CATACGTTCTTTTTTTAACAAAAAAATTGCGCGTCTAACTCATCACTGAAGTAACAAGAATGCGACGCGCGGTCATACAATATATTGTCATTTCAACACTCTTTCCACGAAAAAAGCATCAGAAAAATATCAGGATACTAACGGAAGTACATAAGTCACCCAGAACCATGACATCGGCATGATCAGTACCATAGCCGGTATCATATCCGCAGTCGGGAAGTTTTTCAGTTTCACCATACGGAATCCTGTTGCAAGCATCAGAAATCCACCACAGGCTTTAAAGTCATTGATCATCCCCGGTGTTGTCAGCGGGAAAATCGCCGTTGCCGCAAAAAACAGAATCAGGAAAATAATCACCTGCGGAATCGCGATCATGCATACAACCATTCCCAGACTGCATGCAAAGATCGCCGCTGTAAATAAATCCAGAATAGATTTGGAAATCAATACAGAATGATCTCCACTCATACCGGATACGATAGAACCATAAATTCCGGTTCCGCTGGCACAGAACAATACAATAATTGTCACTAAAGTGTTCATAAATTCATCTTCAGACATTTCAGAATTTGAATTCTTGATAAATTTGCTGATCACTCTCTGCATTGCACCTGCACCGGCATTGATTTTTTCCCCAAGATGAATCGCAAGACCGATTCCTGTTCCGATTACGATGGAAAAAATAACCGCCGGCATATTTTCCATCAGGCCGATAGTACTGATTCCCATTCCCATAGAACATACACCGAACACCAGGGTAATGTCTGCCTTGAATTTCGGACTTAACTTATGTCCCATAAGGGCACCCAGGATTCCTCCTATAACTACGGATAATGCGTTGATAATTACTCCAATAGGCATAGCTTTTTTTCTCTCTCCTTTACCTGATTTCAGGCAAATGCCGCTTTTTCTGACATCTGCCTGAAGCTTTTTCTTATTATTTAAAACATATCCGGCAGCCAGTATTTCGGATTTACGTCCATAAACTGAGTTCTCTGGAAACGATCTTTCTAGTCGAACGGTACAGTGCAGTCAAAGATTGCCTTGCGTGCCACACCACGTTCGCGTATTCCCGGATGATAGGCCAGATTGTTGGACGAATCCAACAGATGACATTGTACACCAGGAACCGTGATCAGGTCAACATAATAGCGGATTCTGTTTTAAAGCAATATTGATCTTTTAGTTTATTGGGCAGCAACTGTCTGATGCAGAAATCGTCTGCCTCCTTATCGCCTGCTGTCCCTCTTCAATATTCTACCACAGTCTTTTCCCAGGTATGAAAAAAAAGAAAAGAATCTCAATTTTGTGATTGTTCAGCGTATAAAAAAAGAGAACATTTTCTATTCCTCAAAAAATACCCTCTTTCTGCGGCATATTGACATATTCTAATTTCTGCTTTTTGTACACAACGTTCTATGATATATTTAATATGTTGCTGCCCTCAATCTGGCAACAGAAAAGAGGGATGCTTGTGTTAGATATATTTATTTCGTTCTTAATTTCTGTCATGGCTGGTATAGCCTGCCACTATATCTGCAAATGGTTAGACAGGAATAAATAACAGCAACTAGCCTCGGTTCGTGTACCGTAAAAGCACACAAAGAAGGCCCTCGGTATTGCAGTACCGGGGGCTTTCGCCTGTATTAGATATTTATTTCGTTCTTTGCCTATTGGCATTATATCATATGCAGTTTTTATTTGCAATATGCTCAATATATTTTTTCATATACCAAAAACCGTATTGCGGAATTGCTCGGGAGTTTGTGATAATGCGTTGTCAATTGCCACACGCAGTCTTGGATTTTTGTATAACAGAAAAAAGCAAACAATCAGATGATTGGGCGATATCCTCTGTGACATACTCCGTATCCAGCTTTTTACTTCTCTATCCTAAGCATGCGATATCCAATGCCAATATGTGTCTGGATATATTGTACTCCATTTTTCTCAGGCTCCAGTTTTTTCCGCAATGTTGCCATAAAAACTCTGAGAGAAGCAACATCATTATCCGAACATCGTCCCCAAATCTGCTGGGTAATATAGGTATGTGTCAATACCTTTCCCACATTGCGGGACAAAAGACAGAGCAGCTTATATTCTATAGGTGTCAGATGCAATTCTTCTCCCTTCAGATATGTGCAGCCTGCCGTATAGTCTATCTTTAATCCACCATTCTCAAAAACAGAGCTTTCTATCTGTTCCCCGCTCTGCATAACCGCAAGTCTCCTCTGGGTGACACGGATACGCGCAAGTAATTCCTCAACAGAGAACGGTTTCGTAATATAATCATCTGCTCCTGCATCCAGTGCCTCTATTTTATCTGTGTCCTCGCTTCTGGCGCTGATCACAATAATCGGCAGGTTCGACCAGGTACGGATTTTTTTTATCACTTCTACCCCTTCCATATCAGGAAGCCCCAGATCCAGAAGAACAATATCCGGATTGTGGGACGAAGCTTCCAGAATGGCTGAAGATCCGTTTTCTGCAGCCAGATATTTATAGTCATGTGTTTTTAATGTAGTAATAATCAGATTGCGTATGGGTCTGTCATCCTCAACCACCAGAATTAATGTTTTATTCATTTAATGTCACCTCGCTTAAGGGTAAAGTAAAAGTAAAATTGCATCCATGAGGATTATGATCTGTCAAAACCAGGGTTCCTTCATGTGCTTCTATAATAGAGTGGCAAAGAGCCAGTCCAAGTCCCAGACTTCGTTGACTATCCGCAACTGTTGTTTTCCCTGTATAAAACATCTCAAAAATATGTGACTTCATTTCTTCCGGAATTCCCGGGCCATTATCTTCCACACTTATCTGCGCTTTCCCATCTGTTTTAGTTCCCCGAATACAGATCACAGAACCCGGCGGTGTATATTTTATTGCATTATCAATTAAATTTACCAGAACCTGCATAATAAGACGTACATCCATACGTGCAAGAACAAGTTCTTCGCAGTCTGTCACAATTTTATAATCATCATGTTTCCGACTGATATGCCGCAGGGATTCTGCAATCACCTCATCCAGAAGCTGGTCTGTAAATTTAAATTTCAGTCTTCCGTCATTCAGTCTGGTAATGGAAAGCAGATTCTCCACAACTCCGATCAGCCATTCAGAATCATCATAGATATCGCTATAAATCTGATGTTTTGTAGCTTCGTCCAGACGGTCACTATTACCAAGCAGCATATCTGCATTTCCGGAAATGGAGCAAAGCGGCGTACGAAGATCATGCGAAATCGCCCGAAGAAGATCTGCCCGCAGCTGTTCATTTTTGGCCATAACTGCATTTTTTTCTTTTTCCAATGCATTTTTCGCATTTTCCATTGCAAGCGCACATTCATTTATTACAGACAACAGGATGCTGTATTCAAAAGAGTCCAGTGTTTCTTTTTGCAATGGTATCCCGATCACACCATAAACATTATCCCCACTCCGGATTGCCAGATATAAACATTTAGCCTGAGGAAAATGGTGTGTGGACGCACCGGCATGCTGCCTGTTTTCACAGACCCATCTGGCTATCTGCTGCTCTTCCGGTATCAGAAAATCTTCTGTGTCCCCTTTTTCCCCGAAAAAAAGCTTTCCCTCTGATAAAACTCCGTTTTCTACTACATATGCTGTAATATTGCGGTTTAACAGGCGGAGAAGCTGTGTACAGGTAACATCAAGAATCTCTGTTTCTCCTTTTGCCTTTTGCAGCAAACGGTCTGTATCAAACAGAATCTGTGTACGAAAGGCAAGCTGTGCAGACAGCTTTGCATGTGTTTTCAGCTTTGCTGCAAGCGCTCCCGTAAGTACGGATGAAATAAGCATTATGAAAAATGTCACCGGATAACCCACCGCATAGGTTTTGAAAGACATCCCTGGTTCTGTCAGAAAAAAACAAAATAAAAATACACTTAAGAAAGAGCCTGCCACGCTGCAAAGATAGCCATCTGTCACAATCGAAGTAAGCAAAACCCCCAGAATATATATGGTTACAATATTCGTATCCGTAAAATTCAGTTTCTGAAATAACAGACCAATTAAAGTGCATACCGCAAATATAAATACCGTCAGAAAATAATCCTTTGCAGACGGTTTTTCCATATACCATGTGAATGACCGTTTCTGATGATTCGCATTTTTTAAACTCATCCTGTCCCCCACCTTTTTTACTGTTTTGAAAATTATATCATGGGGCTGTGTTGTGGTCAAAAGTCTTTTTTAGCTATATGCGGAAGCACTTCTGAAGGGCTCTGTATTCTCCCAGCACCAGCAATTTACTATTCTCTTCCAAATATGTATCCGGAGAAATTGCAATATTAAATTCTCCTTCATTTTTTACCGCCAGAATATTAATATTGTAACGCTTTCTGATATCCAGTCCGCCTACAGTTTTTCCAATCCATTCCTCCGGCACTTCTACCTCAAAAATCGCATGGGAAGCATCCACCTCCATATAATCAAGGATATGATCATCTGTATAACGGATAGATGCCCATTTTGCAACCTGCTTTTCCGGATAAACCACCTTATCTGCACCATTGCGTAAAAGAAATTTTTCCTGAACATCACGTTCAGCTCTGGATATCACCAGTTTTGCTCCCAGTTCTTTCAGAAGGGAAGTTGTCTCAAGAGAATTCTGAAAGCTTCCTCCAATAGTCACGAAACAGATATCGTAGTTTCCAATCCCAAGAGATTGTAAAAATTCCTCATTAGTACTGTCCCCAATCTGGGCGTTAGTCACAAACGGAAGCACTTTGTCCACCCTTTCTTCCTTCCAGTCGACTGCCATAATTTCATGTCCAAGCTGATTCAGCTGCATGGCAATATGTTTTCCAAATCTTCCAAGTCCAATAATTAATACATTCTTCATAATATTACTTTTCTCCTTCTCATCCAACTGTAATTTTCTCCAGAGGAAGCTTTGCATTTCCCTTGTTTCTTCCTGAGAATACTGCATAAATCAGGGTCAGGCCGCCTACACGTCCCAGATACATCAGTATGATCAGCACAACTTGTGAAAAAACATGAAGTCCCGGTGTGACTCCCAAGGTCAGACCTACCGTACCCACAGCTGAAGCTGCTTCATACAGACAATCCAAAAGTGGAAGATCTTCGTATACGCTGATTGCAACACCTCCGCAAAAGAATAAGGTAAAATAGAGCATAGCTATTGTGGCTGCATTTTTTATCACATGATATTCCAGTCTTCGTCCAAAAGCCCCTGCATTTTCCTGACTGCGAAACGTTGCAATTGCATTCAGTATCAGTACCGTGAAAGTGGTTGTTTTCATTCCTCCTGCTGTAGAACCCGGCGAACCACCAATCAGCATTAATAGTATCATAACCGCTTTTGATGCCTCACTCATCGCTGAAATGTCTATGGTATTAAAGCCGGCAGTTCTTGTAGTTACCGATTGAAACATGGCAGCTAACAGACGTTCTCCCACAGGCAGGTTTTTCAGATCACAGGCAAAGAAAAAAACTGCCGGAAAAACAATCAGACATACAGTAGTCATGAGAATAATCTTGCTTTGCATGCGGTAACGTTTAAAATTCATTTTATTCCTATAAATATCATCCCAGGTGAGAAAACCGATTCCCCCTGTGATGATCAGCAGCATGATTACTACATTTATAAGGGCATTTCCAGAATACCCTGTCAAAGACGGAAAGGCATTATCTGCTGTTCCCAGAATGTCAAATCCTGCATTACAAAAAGCAGAAACAGAATGAAAGGCTGCCATCCAGATTCCCTTTAAGCCATAATCCATCAAAAAAACCGGCAGCAGTAACATAGCCCCTGCTGCTTCAATCAAAAGAGTCCCCTTTAAAATGAACCTTGTCAGTCTGACGATTCCTCCAACTTTAGGTGCTGAAATTGCATCCTGCATTGTACTTCTTTGCATGAGAGATATTTTTTTCCCTGAAAGAAGCGAAACCGCTGCCGCTACGGTTACTACTCCAAGTCCACCTATTTGTATAAGCACAAGAATAACCGTCTGTCCGAACACAGACCAGTAACTTCCGCTGTCCTTTACTACAAGTCCTGTAACGCATACTGCCGAAGTGGCTGTAAAAAGTGCCTCATGAAATGGCGTCGGCATTTTCTCCAAAGAGGAAACCGGAAGCATCAGCAGAATGCTTCCCAAAAGGATCACACCTGCAAATCCCAGAATGATCAGTTGAAAAGACGTCAGGTGTTTTCTCTTACACATTTTTTCCGGCATAAATGATCATAACTCCTTACTAATGATTCTATAGCAATATCTTCATAATGCGTTTTATTATATACAATTGCTTTCAAAGATAGTATAAAAGTCTATGATTCCGTATTAAGATTGTATAAAGACAGTCAGCACTTTTACAAATCATCACTGAAGTAACAAGAATGCGACGCGCAGTTATTCAAGTTCCCAATAGGTTGCATGAGAAATTATTAAGATTTTCCTAATTTCTGAATTTAAGTAGGATTTGCAAACTCTTTCTTTACACATTCCCGTATCGTATCCAGTCCACGCCTGGATGCGCGGGCCTTTCCCAGTGTAAGGTTAGAGTAGACATAGAGCATACATGCCGACAGCTGAAGTTCCAGTCTCGGACTCATAAGGTAAATCTCTGTGAGATCGCTGCATTTCTGCGCCTCACCTGAAAAATAATATAGTTCCGCCAGTGCAATATCACGAAAGTTTTTATCCTTGAAGCTATCCTCTTTTTCTAATGCGTGTCCTGGCTCAAATGTTGAATTTATCAGCGGTAATACTGTATTTTCGTCCATTTTTCTTTCGTTTCTTCTATATTCTTTCCTGGAGTGTGTCTGAAAAATCATTCCCACACTCTGACATATTTTTATTTTTGCTTATCTTTTATCCTATCATTTCTATTATTATCCTGACATTATTTCTGTTCTTCTCTTGTCTCTTCCTGATAGACATTAAATCCGTCTCTTCCGCTCTGTTTGGTTTTGTACAGTGCGATGTCAGCATTCTTATACAGGTCAAGATATCCCGTTCCTTGTTCCGGGGCAAAAGAAATTCCGACACTGATGGTCACATTCTCTCCGTTCATTTCTGCGAAAGGAAGATTCTCCATTTTCCGAAGCAGACTCTCGATTCTTGCAACAGCGCCTTCCTTATTCTCTGTTTTCCGCATAAATACTACGAACTCATCTCCGCCGATACGACCTATGATGTCGCCCTCGCGGAAATGCGCCTGAAGAATCTGTCCAAACTGCTGAAGAACTTTATCTCCTACGGCGTGTCCATATCTGTCATTGACATACTTGAAACAGTCCACATCCATGATCACAAAGGTTCCCGGTTCCTGTGGATGTTCCTGCAGCACATCATTGATTTTCTCTTCTGTGCTTCTCTTATTATAGGCATTTGTCAGCGCATCCGTCTCTGCCGCACGAAGAAGCTGCATATTTCTGGCTTTTGTTTTATGAAAAATATACAGAATCAGCAGACATACCATGATGACAAATCCTACGGTAAATATCAGTTCATACCATCGAATGAAATCGTAGGACTTCTGCGCTTTTGAAACCGGAATTACATAACAGATCATCCAGTCATTCAGTCCCATACTGGTATAGGCCAGGTAACGGTCTGAACTGCGGTCATTTCCGTTTCGCATTATCATCAGACCATCTGTACCCGTTGTAAAATCCTTCTTTACCTTCCCAAGAGAGGACCCGCCAAGCATTGTCTGATTATTATAAAATCCGAAAAAATTATCTCCATATGTAATCTTGTGATATGTAGAATCTCCGTCATAAGCAATGATCTCACCATAACCGGTAGTTATCAGTGTATATCCGACATCTTCAAAGAAATCATTAAAGAGCATACGGCTTAATGAAGTTACATTGTAGGAACCGCAAAGGATTCCGATTACCTCTTCATCTTTCCATACCGGTACGCCCAGAACCACTCTGGTTTCCTGATCTACACTGCTCTCCAGAGGATCACTCAGCGTTTCTTTTCCCCTGATTGCCTCTTTGAAATATCTTCTGGCAGATACATTTTTCGTCACCCCGTTATCATAGTGGGCAGTTCCATCCGGTTCTACCAGCGCCGTCCGCTCCAATGACGTCTTTTCAGCAAGAGCATCTAGCATCTCCATATTTGCATCCGACAGCAGATTGTCAGACTTTCCTATCTCTTTTGCAATACCATTCAGATATCCGTAATGAATGTCCAGAATAGATTTTACGTGTTCACTTTGTCTTGAAACATTTGTCACAATTGTTTTCTGTGACCTCTTCTCAATAGAGCTCTGTACGCCCAGCAAAAATATGACCAGACTTACACCTACTGCACATATAAAGATGAGAACTGCCTTTACATATGCTGTTGTTTCATTTTTCTTTTTCTTCCTTGTTGCCATCTTTTTGCACCTCACATTTTTCCATTTTGTTACTTTCACACACACTATCCTGATCCTTATTCCAACTTAATATCTGGCAAAACTCCACAGAATAATTTTTTATCGGCGGAGCATTTGAATGAGGCGATGCGGCAGCATCGTCAACTGAATACAATACTATCCGGTAAAAAGCAGACGCCAGACAAACATCAGAATATCTCTAATATAGCAAAAGCAGCGCAAAAAATCTATATATTCAGGCCTGTTTCTTTCACAAATTAACGTAAAAAAATGACAGAGTTTCATTTTTTTGAAAATCTGTCATTTTTAAGTCCTGTACAGCAGTATTCTATACCAAATAACTGCCCCGCAGTTTAAATAAGCTTCACAATGTCATTATACATGACAAATACCATCAATGCCATCAGAAGCATCAGCCCGGCAAAGTGTATGGAACCTTCCACTTTTCTGTTGATCGGTTTTCTGCGTATTGCTTCGATAATAAGAAATACCAGACGTCCTCCGTCCAGTGCCGGAAGAGGCAGGAGGTTCATTACGCCGAGGTTTGCAGAGAGAAGGACTGCCATATTGAGCATATTCATCCACAGGATCATTGCTCCCTCGCTTTTGCTTTCCTCATAGGTCGTTCCAATCGCATCGACCACACCGACCGGACCGCTTAAGTCTTTCATCCCAAGTTTGCCTGTAACCAGTTCTTTCAGGCTGAGGATCGTTGTGCGGACCATGTATTTTACTTCTACTGCGCCGTATCTGATCACATCCAGACCTTTGGCTTTCTCGCAATATACGTTATACGTAAATCCTGATTCTGCCGTGCGGTACTCTTTTGGAGTAACCGTGATATCGTATGTCTTTCCATTTCGTTTATAAGTTAATTCTACCGGAGCTCCTGTCAGAGGATTCTCCTGTATATATTTCTGATAGTCTTCTGAATTGGAGATCTCTGTTCCATTGATCGAAGTGATCACATCTCCGGCCTGAACACCTGCTGCCTGTAATGGCATTCCGTCCATCACGGATTCCACTGTCATGGCAGAAGCATCGTCACCATTGAAGTTGCAGCCCAGAAGATATCTCACATTTGTATCCGATTTATAGGAAATATCCATCTTCTTTCCGTCACGCTTAACAGTCAGATTGATGGTGTCTCCCTCTTTCAGTTCATTCAGATAGGAATACACATAGAGATCTTTTCCCAGGTCAATGTGATATCCCTGATAGCTGGTGATTATGTCGCCTTCCTTCAGTCCGGCTTTCTCAGCGGCAGATCCTTCCGTTACGGAAAGCACTCTGGATGGCTCATATCCCACAGCTCCTACAATGATCACAGACAGTACAAATGCCATGATAAAGTTAAAGACCGGTCCGGCAGCAACCACTGAGATTCTGCCCCACACCGATGCACCGTTAAATGTACCCGGCTCATTCTCTATATCCGTATCCTCTCCCAGCATGGCACAGGAACCGCCGATAGGAAGAAGTTTCAGCGAATATCTGGTACCGTTTTTCTCCGTACTCAGCAGTCTCGGTCCCATTCCAAGGGAGAACTCTGTAACTACGATCTTATTCAGCTTTGCAAAGAGAAAATGTCCCAGTTCATGGAAGAGAATGATTGCACTGAATATGAGGATTGCAATAATAATTTTCAATCTACCACCTGCTTTCGATCCATTGATAAGTTTCTTTCTCGATTTCCAGAATCTGATCCAGATCCGGATTGGCAACTGCCGTATGTCTGCTCATAGACTGCCCGATAATCTCATAAATATCCAGAAAGCTTATCTTTTTCTGGAGGAATTTACGCACCGCCAGCTCGTTTGCCGCATTAAAGACGGTCGGCATACTGCCACCTGTCTGTGCCGCTTCGATAGCCATCGGGAGTCCCTTAAATGTCTCTCTGTCGGGTTCTTCAAAGGTAATCTGTTTCAGCATATGGAAGTCAAGTCTGTCGCCTTTTAAGAATCTCCGGTCCGGATAGCATAATGCATACTGGATCGGGAGTCTCATATCAGGTGTTCCAAGCTGTGCGATCACTGCACCGTCCTCAAATTCCACCATAGAGTGAATGATGCTCTGTGGCTGAACCACTACCTGAATATGATCCAGATCTACATCAAAAAGCCATCTCGCTTCCATAACCTCCAGACCTTTATTTACCAATGTAGCAGAATCGACTGTAATCTTCTGTCCCATTACCCAGTTTGGATGCTTCAGGGTATCTTCCAGAGTTACTTTCTCAAGGTCAGCTGTTTTCTTTCCACGGAAAGGACCGCCGGAGGCAGTGATCAGCAGTTTATGTATCTGCTCTCTCTTCTCTCCGTGAAGCGCCTGGAAAATTGCGCTGTGCTCGCTGTCTACCGGCAGAATCTGTACACCGAACTGTTTCGCCAGCGGCATGATCAGATGACCTGCTGTCACCAGTGTTTCTTTATTTGCCAGTGCAATGTCCTTGCCTGCAAGGATTGCTTCCATGGTAGGTCTGATTCCGATCATTCCCACGATAGCTGTGACCAGAATATCCGATTCCTGCATTCTCGCAAGTTCGATCAGACCGCCCATCTGGCTTACGATCTTTACATCCAGATCCTGTACTCTCACCGCCAGATTTCTGGCTGCTTCTTCTTTCCAGACCGCTACCAGTTTCGGATGAAATTCACGAATCTGTTTCTCCAGCATTTCCACATTGCTTCCTGCCGCAAGGCCGACTACTTCCAAGTCTGCGTTTGCACGTACCACATCCAGCGTCTGTGTTCCGATAGAGCCAGTGGAACCTAATATTGCTACTTTTTTCATATATACCTCTTTTTCTTACTGTCAGTTAACAATTATCCCAAATCCAATCATATCTCAATCATAACAATAGAAAGAAAATAGATTACCGGTGCGGTGAAGATCACGCTGTCAAATCTGTCGAGGATTCCGCCATGACCCGGGATTAGTTTTCCATAGTCCTTGATTCCCTGATTTCTTTTGATTGCAGAAGCTGCCAGATCACCTACCATGGAGATGAGTGCTCCGACTGCACAGATCACTGCATATTCCAGCATCGGTCCCTGCGTTGCCGCTGCATAGATCACGCCCAGAAGTGCAGCTCCGACTACACCGCCGACTGCACCTTCCACTGATTTCTTCGGGCTTAAGATTGGTGCCATCTTATGCTTGCCGATCAGCATTCCCACGCAGTAAGCACAGGTATCACAGCCCCAGGAACACAGGAAAATCAGCCATACATGGAACTTTCCGCCCGGAAGGCATCTGGTAAGGTAAATAAATGACAGCATCACTGCTACATAAACAATTCCAAACAGCGCCGGCATCACCTGAGCTGCCTGATAAGCCGGATATGTGAATACATAGACAAACATGATCAGTACCAGCCCAAAAATAATTGCCAGAACACCATATCTTTCAAAGTCAAGCAGTACAGCCAGATAATAAAGTACTGCACCTGTATATCCTGCTGCCGTCAGCAGATTCAGCTTCTCATCCTGCACCTTCATTACCTTATATAACTCTCTCATTCCGATGAGAGAAACAGCAAGAAGTGTGAAAAACAGCACATAGCCGCCGCTTATGATGGTAGCAAGCGCAATGATCACGAGCAGGATTCCGCTTAAGAGTCTTGTCTTAAACATCCTTTATTCCTCCTTTACTCCCCCGTATCTTCTGTCTCTCTGATTATATTTCTCGATGGCTTTTACCAGTTCTGCTTTATTGAAATCCGGCCATGCCACATCTGTGAAATAGAATTCCGTATAAGCCATCTGCCATAACAGGAAATTAGAAAGACGTAATTCTCCGCTCGTACGGATCATCAGATCAGGGTCCGGGATTCCTGCGGTATCCAGATAATTGTCAAATACATGCTCGTCGATCTCCTCCGGCTTTACTTTACCGTCCACTGCATCCTGTGCCAGTTTGCGGATACCCCGGACGATTTCATCGCGGCTTCCGTAATTTAATGCGATCTGGAAATAAATCTCATCATATTTCTGGGAATACTCCTCCAGATGCACAATGCTGTCCTGGATATTCTGGTCAAATGCGGAGATTTCTCCGATCACGCGGACTCTCATCTTATTCTTGTCAGCCAGTTTGATACATTTCTTCAGATAGCTGCGAAACAGCTTCATCAGGCCATCCACTTCTTCTTTGGAACGCTTCCAGTTCTCTGTGGAAAACGCATATACTGTCACGTATTTGACTCCCAGTTCTTTCATGTAATCGCAGACTGTCTCCAGATTGGCACAGCCCTTCACATGACCATAGCTTCTCGGCATTCCCTTGGCTTTCGCCCAGCGTCCGTTGCCATCCAGAATAATGGCGATATGATTTGGTACATTCATACTTTTTGTTTCCTTTTCCTGTTCTGTTATATTTTATGATACCAGAGTCACACATTCTGCACTGACTTTAAGAAAGTAAGACTGCAAAAACAGCCTGGCTGCGGAACAATCTCTGATATCAAGTTGACAAAAACAACAAGAGAGCCCGCATCATGGAGCTCTCTTTTTCGTTTCCCTTATACGGTCATGATCTCTTTGCTCTTTGCATCCACTGCCGCATCAACTTCTTTAATATATTTGTCTGTGCTCTTCTGAATCTTATCCTCAAGCTCTTTGATCTCATCCTCGGACACATCCTGTTTTGCAAGTTTCTTATATGCATCGTTTGCATCACGACGGATGTTACGGACTGCAACTTTGGCACCTTCACCTTTTTTCTTAACATCTTTTACAAGCTCTTTACGACGTTCCTCAGTAAGTTCCGGGAATACAAGGCGGATTACTTTACCGTCGTTGCTTGGGTTTAATCCAAGGTCAGAAGTAAGGATTGCTTTCTCGATTCCTTTGATCAGGCTGGATTCCCATGGCTGGATCTGAATCATACGGGCTTCCGGAACAGTGATGTTTGCCACCTGCTGTAATGGTGTCGGAGCTCCGTAATAATCTACTGTAAGTTTGTCAAGGATATGCGGGTTCGCACGTCCTGCACGGATCGTAGCCAGTTCACCCTCAAGGCTTACCAGTGTTTTTTTCATTTTCTCTTCATATTTCTGAATTCTTTCATCCATTAGGTTAGTCTCCCTCTTTTATAGATTTTATTATTATACAGTAACTTTTGTTCCGACGAATTTGCCATGAACGGCATTGATAATGCTGTCTTTCTCATCCAGTGCAAATACCAGCATCGGCATCTTCTGTTCCATACACATGATAGATGCAGTCAGGTCCATCGCTGCCAGTTTCTTCGCAACTACTTCTTCGATGGAAATCTCATCATATTTCACTGCATTCGGGTTTGTCTTCGGATCGCTGTCATAGATTCCGTCAACAGCTTTCGCAAGAAGAATCGCTTCTGCCTCGATCTCTACTGCACGAAGTACGGTTGCTGTGTCTGTGGAGAAGTACGGATGTCCTGTACCGCCTGCAAAGAATACGATCTTGCCCTGTGCGAAGCTCTCTTCCACTGCGTCTTTGGAATAAAGGCTTGTGAATGCGCCGCATACGAATGGTGTGAAAATCTCCGTCTTTAATCCGAGATATCTGCAGATATCAGATACGTAGATACAGTTCATAACTGTTGCAAGCATACCGATCTGGTCAGCTTTATTTCTGTCGATCGTCTCGCTGGTACGTCCTCTCCAGAAATTACCTCCGCCGATTACGATACCAATCTGCAGACCTTCCGCAGCGATCGTCTTGATCTGTTTCGCAACTTCGATAACAGTTGCCTCATCAAATCCGGTCTTCTTCTCACCGGCAAGGGCTTCACCGCTTAATTTTAATAATACACGCTTCATAATTAACTGTCTCCTGAAATTAATTTTATCGCAGATAACAGAATTTGCGATATGCTGCCTGTTTAACAAGCCAGATATCATGTTCCATCTTCTGCTATATTCGTATCTTTATTTTACCATATTCCGGCAACAATTTCATTACCATTTTCATCAACAGTAGTAGAAACTGTAAAATTGCTGTAATAGTGGAATCCGGTCTTGCCAGTCTCCGGGTCATCCTCATAGCTGCTGCCCTGTGGTGATCCACATGCACCCTCCAGCGCATCCAGTGGCTGTCCGATGTACTGCTCCGCTTTAGAAATCATATCTCCGCTGTTTCCCGGATCATCATCGCCACCGCCGTTTCCGTTATCTCCCGGATCATCGTCTGAACCACCATTTCCGTTATCTCCGGAATTATCTGTACCGCCGCCGTTTCCGTTATCTCCATTATTATTCTGGTCATCGCTGTTGTTATTGTTATCTTTTGAATCAGAATTATCTGTTGAATCTGTAGTATTGCTGCTATCTGTAGAATCAGAATCACTGTCATCTGTCATTCCCAGACGTTTCTTTACATCAGCAAGGGTAGATATCTCTTTCTTAGTTGTACCTGTCAGATATTTCGCATACGGAATCGAGTCATCACCTGTTCCATCCATGCATAATGTAATCTGTGAAATAGTTTTCAGCGGAATGTCGCGGAAGAAGCATTCATTCTTCTCTTCATCTGTATAGGTGATGCGGATATCATAAGATGCTGTGCTCTTGTTTGCAGTTGTCTGTGTATCTGATGGCATATAATACAGGGCTTTATCCTTATCCTTCAGTGTAAACATATCATTGATAAGGTCTTCTCCCCATCCATCATCTTCTTCATCCTCATCGGAGCTGTCTTCGTCGCTTACATGTGTACGGATATAAAGTGCCTGAATGTCATCACCTGTATTATTTACAAATACCACCTTGGATGCTGTTGCAGTTTTCTCTCCCATCACATTCTTTATATCATCATCTGATGTCTGCTGCATATCTACCATGTCAACTGCCTTGGTAACCTCAGGAGTTGGCGTAGCAGTTGCCTGTACAGGCTCTGTCTCTGTCGTCTGTTTCTTACCACATCCGGCAGCGGCTACTGTCATTACCAACAGACCTGCCAGTATTAAATAACGTTTCTTCATATATATTCCCTCCTATATCCGGAATATCTTTTTTCTTTTAACATTTTCATTTTTTCAATTTCCTATTATTGCAGAGTATCGAAAACTTGTCAACCAAACGCATTCGGATTTCATACATTTTTTAGACTTTCGGATTTCGTATTTTCTCTTTTTCATCTATTATGCCATAAAAAGAATCATTTCTTGTAATTAGCACATCTTTTTATAATCTGTTATTTATGCCAAATATAAAATCAGCAGGAAATGCCATTATATTATTCTGGCGTTTCCTGCTATCTTTTGGTATATCGTTTCGTAAATAAATATATCAATTGCACTAAAACGATGTGCGGGATTATATATTTACTTGTCAGTACAGATTCTTGACTTTAAAGTCTCGCTCTGCTTCTCTTCTCTGGTCTTTCTTCGCAATGTCCTGTCTCTTGTCGTAGAGCTTCTTACCTCGTGCCATACCGATTTCTACTTTTACCAGGCTGTCTTTGAAGTAAACTTTCAGCGGTACAAGAGTCAGACCTTTTTCTTTCAGTTTTGCTTCTATCTTATTGATTTCATATCTGTGAAGCAGGAGCTTACGGATTCTCAGCGGATCCTTATTAAAAATATTGCCTTTTTCATAAGGACTGATGTGCATTCCGTAAATGTAAACTTCTCCGTTCTCCACGCGGATAAAAGACTCTTTGATACTGCATTTGCCCATACGCAGAGATTTTACCTCTGTTCCTGCAAGGGCAATACCTGCTTCATAAGTATCTTCTATAAAATAATCATGAAATGCCTTTTTATTATTGGCAATCAGCTTCATTCCTTTTTTCTTTGCCATAATATCCTCCAAGCCATTTTTATTCAGTTATAACATATTTATATAAAAACTTCCAGACAGGAACTTTACTGTGATTTCATTTTGTCTGGCTCGCGCTGCATTTTTTACATTGAGTAGTATATAAATATCAAATAGCCTCTTTATTCCTCAATTTCATCATCTGTATCCCATATGTCAGAAACCAGCTCAAAATCCACTGTTTTCAGCATTTTGTCTGCATCTGCCACGCGAACACATACTTTATCTCCAAGCTTGTAAACCTTCTTTGTCATTTCGCCACGAAGTTCATAAGTTTCCTGATCAAACACATAATAATCATCACGCAGTGTATTGACATGTACCAGACCCTCTACCGTATTCGGAAGCTCCACGTAAAGTCCCCATCCTGTAACGCCGGAGATGATTCCTTCGAATTCTTCCCCAAGATGATAAGACATATACTCTGCTTTCTTCAGCTTGTCTGATTCACGCTCTGCCTCATCTGCACGTCTTTCACATACACTGGACTGTCTTGCAACCTCATCCAGAATCTCTTTGTAATGTTCGGTTCTGCCTTCACGCATCAGGCGGCCTCTTAAGTTATCTTTGATGATTCTGTGGATCTGTAAATCCGGATAACGTCTGATTGGTGATGTAAAGTGACAATAATATTTCGCTGCCAGTCCGAAATGTCCGCTGCATTCTGTTGTATATTTCGCCTGTTTCATAGAGCGAAGCACCAGGCGGCTGATCATTGCTTCATTTGGAAGTCCCTCGATACTCTCAACGATCTGCTGGATTTCCTTTGGTGTGATCTCTTCCTTTGCTTTCTGAATCTTCACTCCCTGATTATGAAGAAGTGTCAGAAGACTCTCTACTTTCTCCGGATCCGGATTATCATGAGTTCTGTATACAAATGGAATCTCCTCTGTGCAGTATTCCTGTGCCACTGTCTCATTTGCCATCAGCATGAAATCCTCAATAATCTTCGTTGCCACATTTGCCTCGTATGGTTTTACATCAATGGCTTTTCCTGCGGCATTGAGAATGATCTTGCTTTCCGGAAAATCAAAATCAATGGAGCCTCTGTGGTGTCGGCTGCTTCGGATGATCTCAGACAATTCTTTCATCATAAAGAACATCGGAATCAGTGCTTCATATCTCTTCTTCGCATCCTCGTCCGCATCTTCAAGAATGTTCTTTACATCTGTATAGCACATTCTCTCATCTACGTTAATCACTGTCTCCGCAATCTGATGAGAAACTACCTTACCTTTTTCATTAATGTCCATCAAACAGCTTAATGCCAGTCTGTCCTGTCCCTGGTTCAGGGAACAGATTCCATTGGAAAGGCGTTCCGGCAGCATTGGCACAACGCGGTCTGCCAGATAAACACTGGTTCCCCGTTTCAGTGCTTCTCTGTCCAATGCACTGTTGTACTGAACATAGTTACTTACGTCTGCAATATGAACACCAAGATGATAAATACCTCCCTCTTTTGACAGAGAGATGGCATCATCCAGATCCTTGGCATCTTCACCGTCAATAGTAACAGTCTGCAGATGTCTCAGGTCCAGTCTTCCATCTCTGTCAGCATCCAGTACGTGATCCGGAACTCTCTGTGCCTGCTTCTGTACTTTCTCCGGAAATTCACTTGGAATTCCGAAGCTCTTGACGATTGCCAGAATATCTGTACCCGGTGTACGGATATTTCCCAGATTTTCTTTGATCTTGCCTTCCGGGTTCTTATTTTTTGAACCATAATCTGTGATCGTTGCGATTACTTTATCCCCATTTTTAACTCCCGCAGCTTCTTTTCGCGGAATAAAAATGTCTTTGGAAAATTTCGGATTGTCACTGATCACAAACCCAAAGTCGCGGTTCAGCTGATAAGTTCCCACAATCTCCGGCATGCCTCGTTCCAGCACTTTCACAACAACACCTTCCTGACGTTTGCCTTCTTTCTGTCCGTCAAGGATGATGATCCTTACCTTATCCTGATGCATAGCGGTTCCTGTGTAGGCTTCCGGGATAAAAATATCTTCGTCCTGTCCCTCAATCTCTACAAAGCCAAAGCCTTTCGGATGTCCGATAAAAATTCCTTCTGCCGGAGTTCCTTCCAGATCTTCTTCACGATATCCTTCTCTTTCATCCCGAAAATCCCGTCCCCGATTCTTCCGGCGATCCTTCTCCCGATTCCACTCTTTATCCCTGTCTTTGTTTCTGTCTTTTTTCTTATCTTTACTGTCTTTATCGTTTTTATCTTTATTCTTCTTATCTTTCTTCTTTTTTCCGAAATCTGCTTCATACTCATCTTTTCGGTCATCATAGTGGCGGTCATCTTTTTTCTTCTTCCACTTTCCTTTGACCTTCTCGTATCTGCCTTTGTGGTCTACAGACACCTTACCTTCGTCACAAAGCTCATCCAGAACATCGTACAGATCTTTTTTCTCCTCTTTTGAAAGTCTCAGAAGAGAAGAAATCTCACGAAATCTCATTGGCTGATAAATGGGATCTCCCATCAGTTCAAGGACAAACTTCTTTCTGCGTTCTATATCTTTTCTACTCATCTTTCTCCTTTTATTTCATTATAAACAAATATTACCAGTGTACTGACCAATACTCAATTAACAACCCAGGAAGTATAACACACTCATGAAATTCAAATGACACAAAAAACACCCTTGTACGTGACAAGAGTGTTTCCAGTTTCTTACTCAATTAACCAAGCATATTTAATGCTACAGATATTACGAAAAATAAAATTCCCATAATAGTGGTTGCCCTTACAAGTCCGCCCTCCATGGAACGTCCCTTGTTCTTACCCCAGTAAGTCTCTGCTGCTCCGGCAATAGCACCAAGTCCCTGCTGCTTGCCTTCCTGCATAAGAACTACTACTGTAAGAGCGATGCAATCTATTATGAAAATGATACTCAGAATGATCTTAACAATATGCATTTCGTTACACCTCCTAATCAACTGAGTTTCATTGTAACATAGCCGCAGAGGGATTTCAACCACATTTCCGAGTTTTTAACAGCTTTTTTCGCTCTTTTTAAAGGGATTTTCGTACACTGCAAGTTCTCCCAGCGTCTCATGGATCCGCAGGAGCTGGTTGTATTTTGCGTTTCTGTCCGAACGGCAGGGAGCTCCTGTCTTGATTTGTCCGGCTCCTGTGGCAACTGCCAGATCTGCAATAAAAGCATCTTCTGATTCTCCGGAACGGTGCGAAATTACTGCTTTGTATCCTGCTTTTTGAGCCATTTCCACTGCATCCAAAGCTTCTGAAAGAGTTCCTATCTGGTTTACTTTTACCAGAATCGCATTGGCAGCTTCTAATTTGATTCCACAGGAAAGACGCTTAATATTAGTCACAAACAGATCGTCTCCGACAAGCTGGATTCTATTTCCCAACCTTTCTGTCATCTGTTTCCATCCTTCCCAGTCATCTTCCTCCAGACCATCTTCAATAGAAACGATTGGAAATTTCTCGATCAGTTTCTCATAATATTCTATCATCTCCCCGGAATCTCTGAGAACTTCTTCTCCTTTCATCTGTCCTTCACCCGGAAAAACATATATGCCTCTTTCTTCATCATACAATTCACTGGCCGCCGCATCAATCGCAATGCAGATGTCTTTTTCCGGTTCATAGCCTGCTTTTTTTACCGCTTCTATGATCAGTTCCAGTACGCTTTCTGAATCCGGAAGGTCCGGTGCGAAACCGCCCTCGTCTCCAACTGCCGTCGACAGGTTCTTCTGTTTCAGAATGATTTTGAGAAACTGATATACTTCTGCGCACATACGAATGGCTTCTTCCATATCTTTCGCACCGACCGGCATGATCATAAATTCCTGCAGATCTACGGTGTTATCCGCATGACGTCCCCCGTTTAAGATATTCATCATCGGTACCGGCATCTGCCTGGTGTGGCATCCTCCCAGATATTGATACAGTGGAATACGAAGCGCCGCTGCTGCTGCCCTTGCCACTGCCATAGAGACTCCAAGTGCTGCATTCGCCCCGACGTTGCTTTTATTATCTGTACCGTCTGTCTCTATGATTTTCTTATCAATATAAGCCTGATTCAGGGCATTTTCCCCAAGAATGGCTTCTGCCAGTTTTATATTTACATTCTCTACTGCCTTACGAACGCTAAGTCCCGTATAGTATCCTTTCTCCCCGTCACGAAGTTCTACTGCCTCAAACTTCCCGGTAGATGCTCCGGAAGGGACGATTGCCCTTCCTGTATATCCATTGATTCCAATCACACCTTCTCCTACTGTAACTTCGACTTCTACCGTAGGATTTCCTCTCGAATCCAGTACTTGTCTTGCGTGAACCCTTCTTACAGGCAGATAACGTAACATATTAGAACCTCCTGCTTCTGATATTTAACCGGATCAGGTAAATCCACTGCCCTGACTGCAAATAGAAATAATCAGCAAATATGGACTTGCCTGTATCCGTTTGACTTGCTTCATAAACATATTTTTACCCAATGTTCTTCTTAGTATGCGCTGTTTAAACATATTCAATCGGATATTCGCAATTGAATCAGGGGACTTACTTGATTCTGTTAAAAAACACTGGTTATTTTTTGCGTTCATTATTATTTTCAGAATATTTCATCAGTATAAATCATTTTAATTATATCTTTTAAATATTTTTATAAATTTTCTATTTTTATGCTTGACATTTCAATCTTTATCTGTTATATTAAGTTCATAAAACAAAAGGGATTACGAAAATAAAAAAAGAAAAGGAGTGAGACCACCGAAAACATAACTTCTTCTTTATAATTTAAGAAAGTGAGGTACAGACCACCAGAATAGCTAAGTTTCAAATTCATGATTCATAATTTATGAAAGGCAGGTACGGACCACCAAGAACTTAAAGTTTTAAATCCAATTAAGTTTTATAAGTTCCTATCAAACACAAGGAAGGTACAGTCCAATGAAAACCTAACGATTTACCTTATTTTAACTCATTAACTATTCCATATGAAGAAGGTACAGTCCAATGGAAATTTAATTTTTTAAATAACAACCAATCAATACAGGGAAGGTACAGTCCGATGAAACGTTAACGATTTACCCTATTTAAAATGTAACAGTTAACAGCATACAGAAGGTATAGTCCAATGAAAACTTAACGATTTACCCTATTTACATCTGATATAGCGAATCAGAGATATTAACAAGGAAGGTACAGACCAATGGGACAGTAAGTTTTAACATTTAATATTTCAGTTTTACATATAATTTCATAGAAAGCGAGGTATCATCCCTTGGATACAGAATCTTAACAGGAGCCACGATAAGCAATAGATCGATGGCTCTTTTCTTTTGCATAATTTTCTTAAAATATCTACATTCAAATTATTCACCTGTTCTCATTGCTTACTGCCTTTCGCTTCTATCTTTCTTTTTTATCTCATATATTAAAGCAATACCACACATTTTGAGGTTCTCATCTCTATGCGTCGCAAATACATATCACAAGTCAAATTTTTCTCAGCCAGATCTATAAGGATTTTTCTTTTATTCTTTATGTCTGCACTCATTGGATCGGCTGCCGGAAAGATCGTCTCTCACCATATCGCAAAACAATCCGCTCTCCCATCTTCCTCCCAAAGTTCCAACTGGGGGCTTAGCTTTCAGGAAGAAGGAAAACGTCCTGTGGGAAATGCCACGATTGAAGAGCTATCCCGGTATAATGCCTTTTATGCCGAAAACACTGAGGAGAAGAAAATCTATCTTACTTTTGATGCCGGCTATGAAAACGGAAATACCCCTGCCATCCTGGATGCATTAAAAAAACATGAAGCCCCGGCTACATTTTTCGTTGTGGGAAATTTTATTTCTGAAAATCAGGAGCTGATAAAAAGGATGGAAGCCGAAGGACATATTGTTGGAAACCATACGATGACACATCCTGATATGTCAAAGATTTCCACGCAGGAATCTTTTCAAAAAGAACTGTCTGGTGTAGAAGATATTTATAAAGAAATTACCGGTAAGGAAATGACCAAATTCTACCGGCCGCCGCAGGGAATTTACAGTACCCTGAATCTGTCTATGGCCAAAGAGATGGGATATCATACCTTCTTCTGGAGTCTTGCTTATGTGGACTGGTATCAGGATAATCAGCCAGATCCGCAGGAGGCTATCGAAAAGCTGACCAGACGAATTCATCCCGGTGCTATTGTTCTGCTGCATAGCACATCTTCTACTAACGCGCAGATTCTGGATGAACTCTTGAACAAGTGGGAAGATATGGGATATTCGTTCCATTCCTTAAATGAGCTGATTGAACATTCCTGATCCCGTTCCCCGCATGCAAGATTTTCATAATTGAAGCAAAAGTTAACTCTACCCCAAAAGGAGAGGCACTCAGCAGGATCTTTATCCTTCAGAGTACCTCTCCTTTTGTTTATAAATCAATACTTATGAGAATATCAATTTATGTTACGTTATGTGATTTTGTAACCGTCCTGCATTTTTACAGTTACGGTTCGTTTTTACAAATAATTATTCAGCGTCTTCTGCTGCTTCAGTTTCTTCTGGCTCTTCTGTTGTTTCTTCGCTGTCTACAACTCCACCTTCAACTACCAGATCTTCCGGATCAATGTTGTCACCATAAACAGGTTTCAGAGTTTCGTGAATTATATCCTCACATGACTGAAGTCACCTGCTTCCAGACGCTTTAGGCGTCAGACTAAATATCGGCGGATACGCCTGTAACTT
>ENA-OWPM01001218-OWPM01001218.1-human-gut-metagenome-genome-assembly--contig:-NODE-1218-length-22502-cov-46.298615_pt1 | contig 22502 bp, 20 predicted proteins | sample MGYA00248267_ERZ651852 | MGnify/ENA primary metagenome ERZ651852 (study PRJEB26924, sample SAMEA4378228) | human gut metagenome | biome: human gut; feature: human-associated habitat; material: faeces...
GGATTCTTAAGATCGCCGAATTTCTTTCCGTTGATCTCTTCCATTTTCTTAACGCCTTCCATAGCCTGAGCCATGATCTCGTCGTTGATCTTACGACCATCTTCATAATACTGTGTACAAGCCTCTGTTGTGATTGTGAATCCCTGTGGTACAGGAAGTCCGATGCTTGTCATCTCTGCAAGGTTGGCACCTTTACCACCAAGCAGGTTACGCATGGTCATGTCGCCTTCGCTAAACATATAAACCCATTTGTTTGCCATTTTATAATTCCTCCTAATATAAAATACTGTAACTTTTATTCAAACAGAAAGCATTAGCTTCTGTTCTTGTCACAAGTATGCGCGTTTTTCCAAAACGCACATACTTATAATACCACACATTAACCAAAAGGCAACAACTTTTTCGCTTCTTTTCGCCTATTTTTTATGCACATTTCACAATTTGAAATCATATTCCATATTATGAAACTCTTTATATCTTACCACTCGAATTTCTTTGCAAAATAAGCGTCAAGATCTTCGATCTTAATTCTCTCCTGCTCCATCGTATCACGGTCACGTACAGTAACTGCTCCGTCTGTTTCAGATTCGAAATCATAAGTTACACAGAATGGTGTTCCGATCTCATCCTGTCTTCTGTAACGTTTTCCGATATTTCCTCTGTCATCAAATTCACAGTTATATTTCTTAGCAAGCTGTGCATATACCTTTTCTGCACCCTCGTTTAATTTTTTAGACAATGGAAGCACACCGATCTTAACAGGTGCAAGTGCCGGATGAAAATGGAGTACGGTTCTCATATCCGGTTTTTCCTCTGTTCCGATGTTCTCCTCGTCATAAGCTGCACATAAGAATGCAAGTACCACACGGTCAGCTCCAAGAGAAGGCTCGATAACATACGGTACATATCTCTCACCCTTCTCATCATCAAAGTAAGTGAGATCCTGACCTGAAACATTCTGATGCCGTGTAAGGTCATAATCTGTTCTGTCAGCGATTCCCCATAACTCGCCCCAGCCAAATGGGAATAAGAATTCGATATCGGTTGTTCCCTTGCTGTAGAAGCTGAGTTCTTCCGGTGAATGGTCGCGGAGACGCATCTCGTCTTCTTTGATACCAAGTGTCTGTAACCAGTCACGGCAGAAGCCTCTCCAGTACTGGAACCACTCAAGGTCTGTACCAGGCTCACAGAAAAATTCTAATTCCATCTGCTCGAATTCACGGGTACGGAATGTGAAGTTACCCGGTGTGATCTCATTACGGAAAGATTTACCGATCTGACCGATTCCAAATGGGATTTTCTTTCTGGAAGTTCTCTGTACATTTTTGAAGTTTACGAAAATTCCCTGTGCTGTCTCAGGTCTTAAATAAACTGTGTTCTTTGCATCTTCAGTAACACCCTGGAATGTTTTAAACATTAAGTTAAACTGACGGATGTCTGTGAAATTGTGTTTTCCACAGGTTGGGCAAGGAATCTGATGTTCCTCGATGAAATCTCTCATTTCTTCCTGTGTCCATCCATCCACAGAGCCCTTTAATTCGATGTTCTTCTCAGCAGCAAAATCTTCAATGATCTTATCTGCACGGAAACGCTCATGACATTCTTTACAGTCCATCAAAGGATCAGAGAATCCGCCAAGATGTCCGGATGCTACCCATGTCTGCGGATTCATAAGGATTGCGCAGTCCACACCAACGTTATAAGGGTTTTCCTGAATGAATTTCTGCCACCATGCTCTTTTTACGTTGTTCTTCAATTCTACACCAAGATTACCGTAGTCCCATGTATTTGCAAGACCTCCGTAAATCTCAGAACCCGGATATACGAATCCTCTTGATTTTGCAAGTGCTACGATTTTATCCATCGTCTTTTCCATAATAAAATTCCTCACATTCTATTTTTATTTACTTATAAATAATATAAGTATAGATATCTGTGCCAAAAGAATCTCCTGAAAGATTCGTCACAACATCATTCTCCGACGGCTTCTCTGTTCCAATGATCACTTCCGCCTCGATCACTTCCTCATCGGATTCTGTGTTCTCCAATGATTCCGGTTCCTCTGTTGCCGGTACTTCTTCTGACTCTGTCACCCATGTTTTTTCAATCCCGGTTCCCTCTTTGATTGAAACGGAATCTTTTCCGGTAACTGTCACGTTATCGCAGGAAACATATAAAATCTTTCCATCAATCTTTACATCTGTATTTGCCTTGATAATGACAACTTTTAAATCCTCCTGCGCAAGGATTTCCTCGCGCATCACACCTGTGACACTGCCATCCTCTGTCACGCCGGCAAAATCTGTGTCAAAATCATACCCGGCAGCTAATGCCTGTACGATTTTCCCCTGATACAGTTCCACACCGTTAAACGCTGTATAATCTTCCACCGTCTCATAATCCATCCGGAGCTTCGCTGTGCCGTCTTCCACGGTCAGGTCATCCACTTTTACAGAATTTTTTCCATTTCCGGTATTGTATTCCTCCACCGCAGAGTCCACAAACTCTTTCAATTCTGTTTCATCGTAATAAGACTGTTCAAGCTGCTCCACATCCATGGAAACGACTTTGCCATGTTTTGAAACATAAACTGTATTCGTGTCTGCCTCTAAACTGGAACCACACCCGGCAAGCATTCCTGCGCAGATGATAATGGTCAGTCCAATACATCCTAATCTCTTCATGATACAGACTCCATTCTTTTCCTTTTTCATTTCATGCTAATCTTGGATATTATACAATTTTTACATCATGTTTTCAACCTCTTCCAAAATTTTAAGTGATTTGAATGAATGGTTGACATAATACTTCATATATTCTTTAAGGCAGTGCTGCAGTTCGCGCAATACCTGATCCGAAACTGAAAACGTATATAGTTTTGCAAGATTTACTGTCATAATGTACTGCATCGTATAAACTGTGGACTCCTGCACTTTCTGATAGGCAGGCAGGGCTGACATAGTTTCCGGTTTTTTCTTTAATTCCTGCACACAACTGTCGCAGAGCATCCGTGCAGTCTTCCCTGAAAACCAGTGCAGTTTTTCTTTTTTTCCGCATTTTGTGCAGCCAAAAACGTTCGGAGCCTCCCCATTGATTGTAAGTGCACGAAGTTCATAAATGCATTTTACCAGCCGGTTGGAAAGAGCCGGACTCTCCAGTGCGCGCAGTGTCTGATAAAGGAGTTTTAACATCTCTTTCTCATCGTTATTTTCCTGACAATAATAGTCTGCAAATTCCAGAAAATAAAATCCGTAATATGCCGCATCAAAATCTGCCGCAAGTTCCCGAAAATAATTCTGAATCGACACTTTGGCAACCGTATATGTAGAACGTCCCTCAAAAAGTTCAAATTCTCCAAAGGAGAAAGGATTGGTAGCAGCCAGAAACTGGCTGTTTGGCTTTCTTGCCCCTCTGGCAAATGCCGTGATCTTTCCTCTCTCCTTTGTGAGCAGTGTTATTCTTTTGTCATAATCGCCAATCGGCATCGCATTTAAGACCATTCCGGTCAATACCAGGTTCTGCCCCATTCTGCCTTACTTCCTGCTCTCTGTCACTCTCTTTTTCTCTGCATATCTTCAGATAATCGTCAATCCGTCCTGTTTCCAAAAATGTGTTCCAGGTTTTCTCCATCGTTGTTCCCTCCTGCCGTCTGCAAAAGGAAGCTTCCAAAATTCATGACTGCACTGCTCTTTCAGCTTCCCCTGCATCTCTTTCTTATGATGTTATTAGGATTTGCGCTGGAACAAACCTTATACACGTCAATTATTGGAAATGGATCAGATTTCGTCCTTATTATAACCAAAGTTTTTGATAAGGAAATCGCTGTCGCGCCAGTCTTTCTTGACTTTTACCCAAAGTTTCAGGTTCACTTTGGTATCTAAAAGACGCTCAATTTCATAACGGGCGTTGCTTCCGATTTTTTTGAGCATCGCACCGCCTTTTCCGATGATGATTCCCTTGTGGGAATCTCTTTCACAGACGATCGTTGCATCAATATCAATGATGTCCTGTCCTTTTCTGCCCTTCATCTGGTCGATATAGACTGCGATTCCATGCGGAATCTCATCATCTAAAGCATGCAGTGCCTTCTCACGGATGATTTCCGCAACGATTGCACGCTCCGGCTGGTCTGTGATCGTGTCTTCATCATAGAACTGCGGACCATATGGAAGATATTTAAAGATCATGTCGATCACTGTATCCAGATTTTTTGCGCGCAGCGCTGATGCCGGAATGATCTCTGCAAAATCATAAACTTTGCTGTATGTGTCAATATACTCTACAATTTTTTCACGGTCTACCGTATCCACTTTATTGATGATCAGAATGACCGGAGTTTTTACTTTTTTCAACTGCTCAATGATATGCTGTTCCCCGGCGCCGATAAAGTTTGACGGTTCTACCAGCCATAAAATCACGTCCACCTCATTTAAAGTGTGCTCTGCCACATTGACCATGTACTCGCCAAGCTTATTCTTTGCCTTGTGGATTCCCGGCGTATCCAAAAATACGATCTGTCCGCGCTCCATATCCGTGTAGACCGTCTGGATACGATTTCTGGTGGTCTGCGGTTTGTGGGATGTGATTGCAATTTTTTGTCCGATCAAATGGTTCATTAATGTGGATTTTCCTACATTCGGTCTTCCGATGATCGTTACAAATCCAGATTTAAAGTTTGCGTTCATAAATTTCCTCTCTTTGTATATGTTATTCTGTCAGATGTTTCAAATTATCGAACATATCCTCATGCGCCTGCAAAGTTTCCTCATTCCCGATGACACAAAGATTTTTCTCGTCCAGCACGGATGCGATCATGTCTTTTAGATTGCGGATATCCTCCTGTGTGGCATGGATCACCTGATCACGTTCTTTTTGTATCTCCTCATAGGAAATGTTCTGCAAGTAAGCTGCCATAGAACGGTCACCTTTTGTGCTTGGGTTCATCGGGATATCCATGTCACTGATCGTTCCGATGATATATTTCGTCATGTCCCGCTCATCCGCCGTAAACTGCTCAATATATGCAGGGATTCCGTCATAAATCTCATTTGTTTTCTCCAGGTTTGGATCACGGTAAGAAACAAAATAGGTGTCTCCGTTTTTCATATAGCCATTCATGCAGCCGTAAGCGCCGCCCTTCACGCGGATGTTGATCCAGAGATAATCATATTCCATGATCACCTTTAAGATGCGGAGTGCTCCATGGTACTCAAAGCCATGCGCACGGAAGTTTCCGGCTCTCGCAACATACATTACCTGGGAAGCGTCCATGAATCCCTCGTTTTTCTGTACCGGGATAATCTCTGCCTTTTTCGTTGTTTTTGCTGTTTCAAACAGCATCGGAATGAATTTTTCCAGTTCTGCCGTTGCAATGGAAAGTCCTTCTTTTTCACAGGTAACACTGACTAACAGGTTTTCTCTTGTAAAAATTGCTTCTGTCAATTCTTTTAATTTTGCGATCAGTGCCTCTTTTCTTTCCTCGAAATGAGCTTCCAGATCACACAGCACCTCGTAAAAAGTGATCGTATCCTTATAGGCAGCCGCCTTGGAAAAATAGGTCATGGCTCTTGTCGATGCCACGGAATGTCCTGCTGAACTGATGCTTACCTGAAGTCTGGATTTTAACTCGGCAATGATCTCATAGAGACGCTTCTCATCGCAAAGCTTCGATGTAAAAAGCATTTCTTCCATGAGACTTACTGCCTCCGGCAGTTTATCGTATAATGCCTTAGTGCGCACCTCGAATTTTACTTTATAGTCATCTTTCTCTTTGACACTCGGATAAACCCCGATCGTACTTCCGATTCCACCTGTATGGATGTTCACCTCATTGGAGAAATCTGCATACGAATAATTTTTTGTATCCACATAACCAAGTACCGCTTTAAGCACACCCAGATATGGAATGTCTTCCGCCGGGATATGCGCAATATCAAACAGCATGGTCAGGTAAATAATACCATTGGAAAAAATATCGTGGTGGATCACCGGAACCTCTTTCACGGAAAGTTCTGTATTATAAAAAAGTGCTGCCTCTTTTTTCATATCAGAGCGCGCAAGCATCGGTATCTTCTCTAAATCTTCCTTCAAAGAAGGTGTTTCCTGATACTCTTTCAAATGTCTGGTGTTTTCCACCAGCTTTTTTATCTCCTCCTCTGACAGACCTGCCTTGTACTCTGCAAGCTTCTTCTCCAGCACCGCCTCATTTTTCGCATTTAAGCCTTTCTCCGGCTCAATGATGACAACGGATGCATGTTTATTATCTAACAGGTACTTCTGGATCAGCTGCTCAAAATAATCGGTATTCACCTGCTCTTTTAAGAAACGGTATGTGTCAAGTGCTTCCAGATGTAAAAACGGACGCATATCATCATACAGCCAGCTATCTAAGCACTGGATTCCATATAAAAGTCCCTTTGGGAAATGTCCAAAGTCAGCCTCTCTGTAACGGAACTCGGAACTGTTGATTCCTGCCAGCAGAGATTTTTTATTCAGACCATTTTTTACCAGTCCTTCTAACGTCTCACGGATGACAGTAAGAAAATGCTCTTTCTCCTCCGGGTTGGTGTTTTTTGCAATAATTGAAAAAGTTGGCTGTAACGTTCCGCTGTCATAACCGCCTGTGATCTCCGAGCCAATCCCTGCATCGATCAGCGCCTGTTTTAACGGTGCTCCCGGCGCACTGACTAACGCATAATCCAAAATATCAAACGCAAGGTACAGCTTCTCATCTAACGCTGTTTCCACCACCGTATTGTAAGAAAGATAGGTGTTATTTTCTTCCGATTCCGTAGAGGAAATCGAATACTTGTGCGTCACCTCAACCGGTTTTTCAAACGTTTTTTGTAGTTTAATCTCTGAATCAAGCTCAATCGCCTCATACTTACTCAGATACTCCTCATCCATCCATGCCAGCTTCTCAGCCACATCCATATCGCCATAGAGATAGATGTAGGAATTGCACGGATGATAATATCTGCGGTGGAAATCGAGATACTCCTCATATGTCAGTTCCGGGATATGCAGTGGATCTCCGCCGGAAACATTCGCATAAGTCGTATCCGGGAACAGGGAAGTCATGATCTGGCGGCTTAACACATCATCCGGGGAAGAAAAGGCTCCCTTCATCTCATTGTATACAACACCATTTATCGTGACTGGAGCATCCTCGCTCTCTAACTCGTAATGCCAGCCTTCCTGCTTAAAAATCTCCTGATATTTATAAATATTCGGATGAAAAACCGCATCCATATAAACACTCATTAAGTTCTGGAAATCTTTATCGTTGCAGCTTGCGATCGGATAGATTGTCTTCTCCGGATAAGTCATTGCATTCAAAAAGGTATTTAACGATCCTTTGACTAATTCCACAAATGGATCTTTTACCGGATATTTGTCTGAACCGCACAAAACCGTGTGCTCGATAATGTGTGCCACACCTGTCGAATCTTCTGGCGGTGTCCGGAAACCGATATAAAAAACCTTGTTGTCATCATCATTTGAAATCACTGCGATTCTTGCCCCACTTTTTTTGTGACGCAAAATGATTCCCTCTGAATTGAGATCTTTGATCGGGCGTTTTTCTAAAATTTCATATGCCTGTAAATCTTTTAACTGCATCTGTCTGTCCTCTCTCTAATACATACTGTTTTATAGTATACCACAATTTAGGGCATTATCCTATTTTTATTTTTCAAAAAAAGGACTGTAATTCCGGTACTCTTTCGTATCCGGTATTACAGTCCTACATTTTTAGATTCGCTTCTATGAATTAACCTTACTGAAATAAGGTACGAGTGAACAGCAACGAATTAGCCGATGCGTCTTACATTTGCTGCCTGAGGTCCTTTCGCTCCCTCTGTCACTTCAAATTCAACTTTTTCACCGTCTTTTAACTCTTTGAATCCATCCATGTCTAATGCAGAAAAATGAACGAATACATCGTTACCATCTGCATCGGAAATAAATCCATAGCCTTTTTTTGCATTAAACCATTTTACAGTTCCCTGCTGCATAACAAAATCCTCCTAATACACTAAAACCTTTTTGTATTTCGACATGTTTTGTGCATGTCTCACAAAATGAAGTTAGCATATATCTGTTTTTTTGTCAACAACTATTAAATATAATTTAGCCCGGTCATAAGACCTGACTGATATTTACTGCTTGATCTGTACATCAATCTGCTGATATGGAATGGAAATATTGTTTTCATCCAGCGCATATTTGATATTTTCTAACAAACGCCACTTGGTATCCCAGTAATCTGCTGTGTTTACCCAGATTCTAAGCCCAATGTCTACCGAGGAAGCTCCAAGATTATCTACAAACACAATGGCATCCTCTTCCGGCAGTCTTGCCGGATCATTTCTGCCGATCTCATATAAAATATTTTTTGCCGTACGGATATCTGCTTCATAACCAATACCTACCACAATGTCCACCCGCCGTTTATCCATATGCGATACATTGACCAGACTGCTGTTGGACAGATTACCGTTTGGAATGACGATCATTTTATTGTCTACGGTCTTTAACTTGGTATAGAAAATAGAAATCTCGTATACCGTTCCTTCATTCGAGCCCTCAATGATATAATCTCCTACCACAAAAGGTTTCAGCAAAAGAATCAGCACTCCGCCTGCAAAGTTGGAAAGACTTCCCTGCAGTGCAAGACCAACCGCCACACCACAGGAGCCAAGCACTGCCACTGCTGAGGTAGTTGCTATCCCAAACAGACTTAAGATCGTCATGATCAGTATAAAATACAGTGCATATTTTACCACTGCCGACAAGAACTGAATGACTCCCACATCCGCATTTCTGCGCTCCATCGTTTTTCTTACGATCTTAACGATCAGACCGATCAGTTTTGCTCCCACTGCATAAACGATAATTGCAATGACAACCTGCAATGCAAAATTCAAAAGATCTGGAACAAGGTTTTGAAAATAAGTACGGATGATCCCCGGATTTTTTGCAACCTCCTGAAGATTCTCCTGCGCTTCGGCAATGGCTTCCACTGCCTCTGTTGTATTAACTGTCAGCAACATTTTTCTGCCCTCATTTTATTTTACTTTACGAACTTTTAAAACACCTTCGATATTCTCTAATTTTTCGATCACATCATCTGTGACAGGAGAATCCACATCGATCAGTACATATGCATAATCGCCCCTGGATTTATTGGTCATGCCTGCGATATTCATTCCGGCATCTCCTAAAGTTGTGGAGTACTGGCTGATCATACCGCTGACGTTTCTATGTAAAATACCAATTCTTCCGGCAGTTGTGCATGCTCCCATAGAGCAGTCCGGGAAGTTCACAGAATGAACGATATTACCGTTCTCCATGTAATCACGGATTTCTCTGACTGCCATGATTGCACAGTTATCCTCAGATTCTGCTGTGGAAGCTCCAAGATGTGGTGTTACGATACATCCTTTTGCTCCAACCGTTGTCGGATTCGGAAAATCTGATACATATTTTTTGATTTTTCCAGCTGCTAATGCTTCCACCATTGCTTCTTCGTCTACAAGAAGATCTCTTGCGAAATTCAATACGATTGCATTCGGCTTCATCATGGCAATGGCTTCTGCATTGACCATTTTCTTTGTGGAATCCAAAAGTGGAACATGAATCGTAATATAGTCACACTCACGGTAAATATCTTCCACGTTGCTGATGTGCTTTACGCTTCTCGAAAGATTCCATGCTGCACTGACAGAAATATATGGATCATAACCATACACATCCATTCCCATATGGATTGCTGCATTTGCAACTAACACGCCGATTGCTCCAAGACCGATCACACCAAGCTTTTTACCAGAGATCTCAGTTCCGGCAAAATTCTTTTTCTGTTTTTCTGCTGTTTTTGCAATGTTCTCATCATTCTGGTTTGCAAGGCACCAGTCGATACCGCCAACGATATCACGGGATGCATATAACATTCCTGCAAAAACAAGTTCTTTGACACCGTTTGCGTTTGCTCCCGGAGTATTGAACACAACAATTCCTTTTTCTGCACATTTGTCTAATGGAATATTGTTGACGCCAGCACCTGCTCTTGCTACTGCAAGCAGGCTGTCTGGAAGTTCAAGATCATGCATCGCAGCACTTCTTACGAGTGCTGCATCTGCCTGATTTAAGTCTTCTACTTTTTCATAGTCATTTGAGAAAAGATCCAATCCTACGGATGCAATTGGATTTAAGCAATTATATTTGAACATTATGCATTTTCCTCCTCAAACTTCTTCATAAATTCTACTAACTTCTCAACGCCCTCTTTTGGCATTGCGTTATAGATAGATGCTCTCATTCCACCTACGGTACGGTGTCCTTTCAAGTTTACAAAGCCTGCTGCGGCAGCTTCTTTTACAAACTTGGCATCTAACTCTTCATTGCCGGTCACAAAAGGAACATTCATAAGGGAACGGTCTTCTTTTCTGACGGTTCCTTTGAATAATTTGCTCTGGTCTAAGAAATCATATAAGATTTTTGCTTTCTCTTCGTTGCGCTCTTTCATCACAGAAAGTCCGCCCATTTTCTTTAACCATTTGAACACTTTGCCGCAGATGTAAATATTGTAGCAAGGCGGTGTATTGTAAAGGGAATCATTGTCTGCCTGTGTTTTCCATTTTAACATGGTTGGTGTTCCCGGAAGGACATCATCTGTGATCAGATCTTCACGGATAATTGCGATCACAACTCCGGCAGGTCCGATGTTCTTCTGAACACCGCCGTATACTACACCATAATTTGTGACATCCATTGGTTCAGACAAAAAGCAGGAGGATACGTCAGATACTAAGATCTTGCCCTTTGTATTTGGAAGTTTTTTGTATTTTGTTCCGTAGATTGTATTATTTTCGCAGATGTATACATAATCCATATCATCTGTGATCGGAAGATCCGAACAATCCGGGATATAAGAGAAAGTCTCGTCTGCGGATGAAGCAAGTTCCACTGCCTCTCCATAGATTTTTGCTTCCTGGAATGCTTTCTTCGCCCACTGACCAGTCAGAATGTATCCGGCTTTGCGGTTTTTCATCAGGTTCATTGGAACCTCTGCAAAGAACTGGGAAGCTCCACCCTGTAAAAAGAGTACTTTGTAGTTATCCGGGATATTTAAGAGATCTCTTAAATCCTGCTCTGCCTCTTTGATGATGTTGTCATACACTTTGGACCGGTGGCTCATCTCCATAACAGACATGCCGCTTCCCTGATAGTCTAACATCTCATCTGCTGCTTCCTTTAATACTTCCTCTGGCAGAACGGCTGGTCCTGCGGAAAAATTGTAAACTCTGCTCATAATCATTACTCCTCCTGTTTCTTTTTCAAGTCTTCCCCGGTAAAAGCGGAACTGATTGCTTCACCCGGAGCAACCATTGGCCATACCTTGTCATCACTATTTATGATACAGTCTATTACAACCGGGGTATCAGATGCAAGTGCTTTCTTTAAAACTTCGTTAAATTCTTCACGATTTGTTGCACGATAACCGGTTGCACCCATAGCTTCTGCCAATTTTACATAATCCACACCGTCATCTAAAACGGTTGCAGAATAACGTTTCTCATAAAACAAATCCTGCCACTGTCTGACCATTCCAAGTACATGGTTATTAATGATCACTTCGATGAGTGGTAATTTTTGTCTCACTGCAGTTGCAATTTCATTCATATTCATACGGAAACATCCGTCTCCGGCAATATTGATGACCTGCTTATCCGGACATCCGATCTGTGCGCCGATTGCAGCACCAAGACCATATCCCATTGTTCCAAGTCCTCCGGATGTCAGAAGTGTTCTCGGCTTTTTGTATTTGTAATACTGTGCTGCCCACATCTGATGCTGTCCTACCTCTGTCACGATCACAGCATCTCCGTTCGTCTCCTTGTAGATCTCCTCGATCACATAAGGACCAGACAGACCTGTTTTCGGGTAAGTCAGCGGATATTTTACTTTGTAATCCATGATATGTGTGATCCATTCCGTGTGGTTCATCTGTATCAGGCGATCATTCACACGCTGTAAGATCTCTTTGATATCTCCGATCACAGATGCATCGGTCTGGATGTTTTTATTGATCTCCGCAGGGTCCACATCAAACTGTAAAATGTTTGCCTGACTTGCAAATTTCTTTGCATTGCCAAGCACACGGTCTGAAAACCGGACACCGACTGCAATCAAAAGATCACATTCACTGACACCAAGATTGGATGCCTTGGTTCCATGCATACCAAGCATTCCGGTATAAAGATCATCCTCTCCGTCAAAAGCACCCTTTCCCATTAAGGAGTCACAGACAGGTGCATCCACCATTTTTACAAACTTCTTTAATTCCTCGCTGGCGCCGGAGATCACTGCTCCACCACCGACAAATATGTACGGTTTCTTTGCCTTCTGGATCATCTTGACCGCTTTGTTTAAATCTTCCTCTGTGATCGTCTGTGAAATTCCTGAGATCACTTCCGGCTCTTTTGCCTTGTATTCCGTCTTCGCTGCCGTGATATCTTTTGGGATATCCACAAGAACCGGACCCGGTCTTCCGGTCTGCGCAATTTTAAACGCACGGCGGATCGTGTCTGCCAGTTTATGAATATCCTTTACAATAAAGTTATGTTTTGTGATCGGCATTGTGATTCCCGCAATGTCGATCTCCTGAAAACTGTCTTTTCCAAGTAATGGAACATTTACATTGCAGGTGATTGCCACCACTGGAACAGAATCCATATATGCGGTTGCGATTCCGGTGACAAGATTCGTTGCCCCCGGTCCGCTTGTTGCAAAACAGACTCCTACTTTTCCCGTACTTCTCGCATAGCCGTCCGCCGCATGGGACGCACCCTGCTCATGGGAAGTCAGAACATGTCTGATTTCATTCTGATGTTTGTATAATTCATCATATACATTTAAGATAGCGCCGCCCGGATATCCGAATACAGTATCAACCTTCTGTTCTTTCAGACATTCGATCACGATCTGCGCACCTGTTAACTGCATTCTCTAAATCCCCTTTCGTGTTTCCATATCTAATTGCTTCACCAATGCTTCCAAAATCCGGAAAGCACCCGTGAACCACTTTTCTTTAATCATTCTTTCCCGGAATCTGTAAGATTGCTCCTCGGTTGCCGGATGTTACCATAGATGCGTAACGCGCAAGGTAGCCGGTGGTAACTTTTGGTTCTCTTGGCTGCCATTTTGCCTTACGTGCTGCCATCTCTTCATCGGACACTGCAATATCCAAGGTCATCTCAGGGATATTGATTTTGATGATATCTCCCTCTTCCACAAGAGCGATTGGTCCGCCGACTGCTGCCTCCGGTGACACATGACCGATGGAAGCTCCACGGCTCGCACCGGAAAAACGTCCGTCCGTGATGAGTGCCACGGAGGAACCTAATCCCATTCCTGCAATTGCGGAGGTTGGATTTAACATTTCTCTCATGCCAGGTCCGCCTTTTGGTCCTTCGTAACGGATCACGACAACGTCACCTGCCACGATCTTTCCACCTTTGATCGCAGCAATCGCATCTTCCTCACAGTCAAACACTCTTGCCGGACCTTCATGCACCATCATCTCATCTACCACTGCAGAACGTTTTACAACGCCTCCATCTGGAGCAAGATTTCCTTTTAATACTGCAAGACCACCTGTCTTACTGTATGGATTGTCAACCGGACGAATTACCTCCGGGTTCTTATTCACTGCATTTTTAATATTTTCTCCGACTGTTTTTCCGGTAACGGTCATACAGTCTGTGTTGAGCAGTCCAATGTCTGCTAACTCTTTCATAACGGCATAGACACCGCCTGCCTCATTTAAGTCCTCCATATAAGTTGGTCCTGCCGGTGCAAGATGACAGAGGTTCGGTGTTTTTTCGCTGATCGGGTTAGCGAAAGATATATCAAAATCAAATCCTACCTCGTGTGCTATTGCAGGAAGATGTAACATACTGTTTGTGGAACATCCCAATGCCATATCTACGGTCAGGGCATTTAAGATTGCTTCTTTTGTCATGATATCTCTTGGACGGATATTCTTATTGTACATATCCATAACTGCCATTCCGGCGTGTTTTGCAAGTTTGATACGCTCTGAATAAACTGCAGGGATGGTTCCATTTCCGCCTAATCCCATACCGAGTGCTTCTGTCAGACAGTTCATCGAGTTTGCGGTGTACATTCCTGAACAGGAACCACAGGTTGGACAAACTTTCTCTTCATACTCTTTTACTTCCTCCTCCGACATTGTTCCCGCTGCGTAGGAACCGACTGCCTCAAACATGGAAGAAAGACTTCTCTTTTTGCCGTGCACATGACCTGCAAGCATTGGTCCACCGGATACGAATACAGTCGGAACATTGATTCTTGCTGCTGCCATCAAAAGTCCCGGAACGTTTTTATCACAGTTTGGAACCATGACAAGTGCATCGAACTGATGTGCGAGTGCCATACACTCGGTGGAATCTGCGATCAGATCTCTTGTGACAAGAGAATATTTCATCCCGATATGTCCCATTGCAATTCCATCGCACACTGCGATTGCAGGGAATACAACCGGAACACCGCCAGCTTCTGCAACTCCTAATTTTACTGCGTTTACAATTTTATCCAGATTCATATGACCAGGTACGATCTCATTATATGAGCTTACGATACCTACCATTGGTTTTTTCATTTCTTCTTCGGTAAAGCCCAATGCATTGAAAAGGCTTCTGTGTGGTGCCTGCTGCATCCCTGATTTTACATTATCACTCTTCATATTCTGTCATTCCTTTCTCTCACCTGAAGTTATCATTCAGCCCGGATTTTCCTCCTCAGGTGATACCATTCCATCTTTCTGTATTTTAAATACGCTCACAGATCAGATCGCCCATCTGTGATGTACCAACCTGTGTTACATATGCTTTCTTTGCATCTTCCTGCGGCATAATGTCGATCGTGCGGTAACCGTCTTTTAACACCTGTTTGACAGCTGATTCTATCGCATCTGCCTCTTTATCAAGATCAAATGTATAGCGGAGCATCATCGCTGCGCTTAAAATCGTTGCGATCGGATTGGCAATTCCTTTTCCTGCGATATCCGGTGCTGAACCGCCGCTTGGCTCATACAGACCAAATCTGGTATCATTCAGACTTGCGGAGGATAACATTCCGATAGAGCCGGTCACCATACTTGCCTCGTCTGATAAAATATCTCCAAACATATTCTCCGTCAAAATGACATCAAACTGTTTTGGATCTTTGACAAGCTGCATTGCACAGTTGTCTACGAGCATATGCTCATAGGTGACTTCCGGATAATCTTTTGCGACTTCTTCCACTACTTTTCTCCATAATCTGGAGGAATCTAAAACATTTGCCTTATCTACGCTTGTCACTTTCTTTCTGCGCTTCATGGCAATATCAAATCCGCGCTTTGCGATTCTTCTGATCTCGTTTTCATTGTAAGCAAGCGTATCGGTTGCGGTCATCACACCGTCAACCATCTCCGTCTTTCTCGCCCCAAAGTAAAGACCTCCGGTCAGTTCGCGCATGATCATCATATCAAATCCATCTCCGATAATATCGTCACGGAGCGGGCACGCTTCTTTTAATTCTTCATATAAATAAGCAGGTCTTAAATTTGCAAATAAATTCAAAGACTTTCTCAATTTTAACAGTCCTGCCTCCGGTCTTAATTCCGGAGCCAGTTTGTACCATGGGGAAGTCTGTGTGTTTCCACCGATCGATCCCATCAGAACTGCATCCGATGCCCTTGCAGCTGCAATTGCCTCATCGGTAAGCGGCACGCCTGTCGCATCAATTGAACATCCTCCCATTAAAATATCTTCATACGAAAACGAATGTCCGTATTTTTCCCCTGCTTTATCTAAAACTTTCTTTGCCTCTGCCACGATCTCCGGTCCGATTCCATCACCTGAGATCACACCAATATGACACTCCATATCCAATCCCTCTTTTCTTCCATTTCACAGCCTGTCTGTGCACGTCCGTGAATCTATATCTTTTTCACTTTAGCACAGTAATTACCGACAGTATTTATAAAGAATATAATATAGTATCTTTGGAAACATTTCAACTATCATTGCTATTTTTCTTTTTTATAATAGTTATAACTGTTACCTATAGAAAATATAGCTTATCATTCCTCACATACATAATGATAAACACTTTCGTATAATTCTGTTCGCACTCTCTGAAACTCATCCTCTGAAAGCGGTTCCGGTGCTGACATGATCCGCAGGGGGATTTCATGCCGGTCTTCTCCCATCGGCGGCTGGATATATGGATATTCGTTAAAAGTGAACCCATGCCGCTCATAAAATCCTATTCTTCTTTTTTTCAGGGAATCCTCCGGCAATTCCACCTCCAGAACAACTTTTCCTGCTTTCTGCCTTGCCAGTTCCTCTAACATTTTTCCACCGATCCCACTGTTTCTTGCTTTCTCACTGACTGCAAAATGCTCGATAAAGACAAATTCCGCAAACTCCCAGACTGCTAAAAATGCCAGAAGCCCTCCCTTGTTTCTTACACCGAGCAGTTCATATTTTTCCTCATCCAGAAGTTTTTGCTGTCCTTCCTTTTTTCTTCTCTCATCTGCCGGAAAACTCTGTTCCATAATACGATAAACTTCTTCAAAATCACTTCTATCCAGCTTTTCAAGACAAACCATTTTCTTTCCCTTTCATCATCATATTTTGATCCGGATCATGCGTGAGACAGCAGCTCCATAAGCAGCCCACTTCCCTGATGCTCTTTCAGATACAGATAAGACGCCGGCAACTGCCGACGTCTTATGATAAAGCACTCTATTTACATTATGCTTCTTCCGGTTTCTCAACTGCTGCAATTGCAGATTTCTGCATTGGGATACGGCAGTTCTTGTTGCTTCCAAACTCAACAATGACTGTATCGTCTGTGATATCAATAACTGTACCGTAGAAGCCACTTGTTGTCAAAACAGTATCTCCTGTTGCAAGTTCCGATAACATTGCATTTTTCTTCTGAGTCTCTTTCTTCTGTGGACGGATCATGAAGAAATACATAAATGCAAATAAAATAACTAACCAAAGGATCATTCCACCCATTCCTGCTGCGGATGATGCTCCTGATGATGCCAAGATTGATAACATCTTTCTTCCTCCTAAAAACTTATTGCTCTCTAATATCGTATTTTGATATTTTTAGAAACTATAAAACATTGTACACAAAACCTTGCGTTTCGGCAAGCTTTTCCAATTAATTTTATAAAATATTTAGTCTTGGACAATATCTGTCCTTTTAATGGAACTTCTTCTGTCCGGTCATTTCTTTTTCACGGTCGATCTGTCCCATGTTATAAAGTTTTTCTTCCTTATAAGATTTGAAGTTTCCGGCATCAAGCGCATCCCGGATCTCTTCCATCATCGTATTGTAGAAATAAAGGTTATGCAGTACACACAGACGCATTCCAAGCATTTCTTTTGCTTTCAGCAGATGGCGGATGTATGCCCTGCTGTATCTGCGGCATGCCGGGCACTGGCAGCCTTCCTCGATCGGACGCATATCTCTTTCATATTTCTGGTTAAACAGATTGATTTTTCCCTGATTGGTGTATACATGTCCATGACGACCATTCCGTGACGGATAAACACAGTCAAAGAAATCGATGCCACGGTCAACGCCTTCTAAAATATTTGCCGGAGTTCCCACTCCCATCAGATAGGTTGGTTTCTTTCTCGGCAGATGTGGAACCGTCTCATCCAAAATATAATACATTTCCTCATGTGTTTCCCCGACTGCGAGGCCTCCGACTGCATAGCCGTCGAGATCGAGTTCTGAGATTCTCTTGGCATGATCGATACGGATATCCGCATAAATCGCACCCTGGTTGATACCGAAGAGCATCTGGTTTTTATTTACGGTATCCTCTAACGAATTGAGGCGGTTCATTTCTTTTTTACAACGCTCCAGCCATCGTGTCGTTCTCGCTACGGATGCCTCCACATAAGGGCGTTCCGCAAGAGCCGGTGCGCACTCATCAAAAGCCATGGCGATCGTCGAGCCGAGATTTGACTGGATCTGCATACTCTCTTCCGGTCCCATGAAAATTTTGGCTCCGTCAATATGAGAATGGAAATAAACGCCTTCCTCTTTGATTTTTCTTAAGCCGGCAAGGGAAAACACCTGAAATCCGCCGGAATCCGTAAGGATTGGACGGTTCCATGACATGAATTTATGCAATCCGCCCATCTCCTTAATGAGTTTATCTCCTGTTCTCACATGCAGATGGTAAGTGTTCGATAATTCCACCTGACATTTGATCTGTTCTAAATCCTCAGTGGAGACAGCTCCTTTGATTGCTGCCACCGTTCCGACATTCATAAACACTGGTGTCTGGATGTCTCCGTGCACCGTGTGAAATACTCCACGTTTGGCTCTTCCCTCTTCTTTTAATAACTCGTACAATTTTTGTACTCCTTTCCTGTTTCCATTATATTTAGGCGTTTGCGAAACTCATCCTACTCTTCTTTCAATTGTTCAAGATCAACGAAAACACTCTTCCGCTACGTGTCACTCGCAATGGTACTAAAATTCTTTTTTTCATTGTATATGATCACTCTTGAGTCAATATTGTAAACAGTTCGAAATAATTTTCGAATGTTTTTTTGCAGCATAGCGGATCGTCTATTATGATTCCGTCAGTCCGTAAACCAAGCAGCGAAAATGCCATTGCCATGCGGTGATCTTCATATGTTTTTATCACAGTTGCATGCGGCACTCCCGGATAAATGGTCAAAGCATCTTCTTCTTCCTCACACCGGATACCGGCACGCCGCAGTTCTGTCACGATTGCATGGATCCTGTCAGACTCCTGAAGTCTGATGTGGCCAATGTGCGAAATGTGCACCGGTGCATCTGCGTATGGCGCCATCGCCGCAAGCGTCATCGTCTGGTCAGAAAAATCGTTCATATCTATATCGATTCCATGAATATTTCCATGTTCCGGGCCTTCCACACAGATCCCTTTTGCGGTATCTGTCACTTTACAGCCGAGCTGCTCCAACACCTTTAAGAATTTTTTATCTCCCTGCGTGTTGTCCATATGCACATTTTCGACGATAGCTTTTCCTCCGGTGAGCGCTGCCGCACCATAAAAATAGCATGCCGCCGACATATCCGGTTCTACGATGTAAGTAGTTTTATGATAAGCTGCTCCCGGCATCACCTCATAATTTTTTCCATCAAACTGTGTCTCCACACCCCAGTTTTCCATCATATTGCGTGTGATCCGGATATAAGAACCATCCGTCTTCTCGCTTGTAATCTGAATATGCAGTCCCTGCGGAAGCATCGGCGAAATCAAAAGCATGGCACTCAAAAACTGGGTACTCCTGCTGATGTCAAGCCGGACTGTAAGCTTCTGGTCTTTTCTTTGCCCGGTAATTTTAACCGGAAGAAAACCTTCCTGTTCCAGATATGTAATCTCTGCACCCGTCTGCTCTAATAAGACAAACAGATCTTTCATCGGTCTTTTTTTCATCTGCCCGGATGCCTGGATCACATAACTGCCATCTGACATTCCAAGCATTGCTGTCAGAAATCTGGCGGCTGTTCCTGCACTTCCAACATCAATCTCTGCTTCTTTTTTCGGAATTGTTCCGCTTTCTCCTTTTACCGTCACACGCCGTTTTTCCTCTTCCACGAGAACATCAAAGCCTAGCGCAGTCAGTGAGCTGATAAAATGTCTGGAATCATCTGAAAAAAGCACGCCGTCTAATGTCACTGTCCCATCCGAGAGTGCTGCCATTAAAAGCGCCCTGTTTGTCATGCTCTTAGACCCCGGCACTGTCACGCACCAGTCGATCGGTTTTTCTATTTTTCTCACAGGGTATTGTTCCATTCTTGGCATCTCCTCACAAATTTTTTTACAACTTTTTATATTTTACCATATTCTTATTGTCGCGCAAAGCGAAATCTTTTATAATCATTTTATATTTGGTGATAAAGGAGCACATACCTATGGCAGGATCAACATTTGGAAATATATTTAAAATAACAACCTGGGGGGAATCCCACGGAAAAGGAGTCGGTGTCGTTGTAGATGGATGTCCGGCAGGACTTTCTCTCTGTGAGGAAGATATCCAGAAATTTTTAAATCGCAGAAAACCTGGACAGTCCAAATTCACTACCCCACGGAAGGAGGATGATTCCGTTGAGATTTTATCCGGCGTATTTGAGGGAAAAACAACCGGAACTCCAATCTCACTTGTTGTATATAATAAAAACCAGCAGTCCAAAGATTACAGTGAAATTGCATCCTATTATCGTCCGGGACATGCTGATTACACCTTTGATATGAAATATGGTTTCAGAGATTACCGCGGTGGTGGCCGTTCCTCCGGCCGTGAAACAATCGGACGTGTGGCAGCCGGAGCGATCGCAGTCAAAATTTTGGATCAGCTTGGCATCAGACTTATGACCTATTCTAAATCCATTGGTCCAATCGCATGCGATCCGCGTCATTTCGATGCCGAAGAGATTCTGAAAAATCCGGTGTACATGCCGGATGCCGATGCCGCAGAAAATGCAATGGCTTATCTGGAAGCCTGCATCGCTGAACAAAATTCTTCCGGTGGTGTCGTAGAGTGTATCATTTCCGGTGTTCCGGCAGGTATCGGCGATCCGGTCTTTGAAAAGCTGAACGCAAACCTCGCCAAAGCCGTCATGTCCATCGGTGCTGTAAAAGGTTTCGAGATCGGAGATGGTTTTGACGTTGCCAAGGCAACCGGCAAGAACAACAACGATGCTTTCCGCATCGGAGCGGATGGTTCTGTTTCCAAAGAAACAAATCACGCCGGTGGTATCTTGGGCGGAATGAGTGATGGTTCCGATATCATTCTCCGCGCCACGATCAAACCGACGCCTTCCATTTCTGCCACCCAGCACACGGTCAATAAATCCGGCGAAGAGATCGACATCAATATCAAAGGGCGCCACGATCCGATCATCGTACCGCGTGCTGTTGTTGTCGTGGAATCTATGGCAGCTATCACGATCGTGGATGCGATGTTTGCAAATATGAGTGCACGCATGGATTCGCTGGAGCGGTTTTATAAATAAACCGGAGTTTAACGGACGTAGTGTTGCAGATTCTGTGGTGCTTTCTCAGGGTGTGAAGGGCAGATATAAGCGTCCTCTCACAAGACGTGATTTTATAGGTTTATGAAAAGAAAAACGGTGCAGACGAAATATGATGTTCCTGCTCGCCGGACATTCCGATAAGCCTCTGAAGAGTCTTATCTCCACGGCTCACAAAGGAAATCATATTTGTCTGCACCGTTTTTCTTTCGTTTACGTTATGGATGACTTGTGAGAGGACGCTTATATTTGCCCGATCAACGTTATGAATCGCACCACAGAATCTGCCAATTTACGTTACGGAACTCCCGGTTATGGGATGAGTGCCTATAAAAGAGGTAGAATAAGCTGCTTTGACTTCATGAATATTGTTTCTACAATAATCACAATCACATAAATCTTCACTTCTTATTTGATTGTAATATGATTTAGCTTTCTCAACATCCAAAGTGTTTACCTCCTAAAACTTGAATTGAGATTTCACCTGTTTTAAGAGATTTAATAACTGTTATATTTTGTTATTAAATTCTCCACAAGCCCTTGAAAACACTGGATTTATCGCAGGTGAGCTTTTCCTTATTGTTTCCCTTGTGTTATATCGTCCCATCAGTGTTTACGAACTCTGATAAGGGCAAATACAAGGGCAAGAAAAATCTATAAAACAGTATAACACAAAATAAAAGTGACATGGTGAACTGATTGAAATGCTTCTGATTTTTGTAACTGATAATTGATTGAATGATAAGGAGAGATAAGATACGATGAGAACAATATTTGCAGAATACAATCCACAGCGCAATAGTATTGATGTTTACACCTCTGCTGGCTATATGCTCCGCATTGATTGCTGGGAAGCTGAAAAGAATTTAAAAACTACACCCGGATCAGACTGTGCATTAAACGCACTTGCTATTGATGAACCACTTGAATATGTACGATTATATTTGGACGGGAATATGCAGATGTGGGTAGATGCAGAAGATTCATTAGAACTATGGTGATTTTTCGACGGTGTGAAATTTTTTCTGTAAATTCAGATCTTCTATGATAATTGATGCGGCTTAATAGCAGTTTTCTGTTGTTAAGCCGTTGTTTATTTAATAGCAAAAATAAGCCGGTATGTCAAGAACCCCCAGAAAATCTGAACGTACATTTACTCTTGATCATCCGGCTTATTTTCAACAGCACTAAGATTACCTTTTTTAATATTGTTTGGGATACTCCCTCCATAACCGTCACATCAATTTTATACTTTACTTCGATTTCAACTTTTTCTGGTGGATTGACTAAAAGCCTGTCAATATCATTTTCCTCAACACCAGCCATTTTTGCTATCGTTAGCTTGGATATGCCATAATAGGAAACAAGCA